>ERZ772821.953-NODE-953-length-19490-cov-7.625058_pt1 | contig 19490 bp, 15 predicted proteins | sample MGYA00580859_ERZ772821 | MGnify/ENA primary metagenome ERZ772821 (study PRJEB29015, sample SAMEA2737674) | human gut metagenome | biome: human gut; feature: human-associated habitat; material: faeces | place: China | collected 2012 ...
TGCCTTGCAATGCTTTTTGCATTCGCGGGCTGCGGCAGCAAAGACACAACCCCGGCGGTGAGGGTCACGTCACCGGAGCCCACCTCCGCGGTAAAGGCCCCCAACTGGCCGGCCTGAAGGGTGACCCCGCCGGCCCCCGTGCCGGCCTCCATGGTCTCGATGGTCTCCGCGGTAACGGAGACGGCACCGGAACCGGTGTCCACCGTACACTGGGACACCCGCCCTGCCGTGAGTGACACCGCCCCAGAGCCTGTGTCCGCCAACAGGGTCTCCAGGGGACCCGTCAGGTCTGCGGTGATGTTCCCGAAGCCGGTGTCCAGCCAGGCCCCTTCCGTCACCTGGCAGGCTTGGAGGTCGATGGCGCCGCTCCCGGTGCCAAGGGTCATAGCGCCTGCGGCGATGTCGGACACCTGGACCGGGGCAGCCCCGGTGTCCACCGCCAGCTCCTCCAACGTCAGATCCCGGGGGAGGAGGACGGTGAGGTCCTTTTCCAGGTCCCCCAACTGCACCTGCCCTGCCTGGCAGTAGACCAGGGAGAGGGTGCCGTCCTCCACCCGCCAGCGGAGGGTCAGCCCTTCCTCCAGGGTGCGGTTGGCGGTCTCGGAAAAGGCCACAGCGTCCCCATTGTGGCGGGTCACGGTGACGCTGCCGTTGTACCAGTCGATGGTCACCCGCTCCACCGGCTGGGTGGTCTCCCCGCCGCCGGCGGTGTAGGATTCTGGGCGGTCATAGGTCACGGTGGTGACCTGGTTTTGGATCCCACTGCCCTGGCAGCCGGCCAGCGTGGCCAGGCACAGGGCCAGCACAAAAACGAGGCATCTCTTTCTTCCCATGCTATCCCCCTGATTCTTGGTGTAAAAACGGGGCAGCCACCCCTTCGGTGGCTGCCCCAAGCCGGTTCTGATGGAATGCCGCGCCAAAGGCTCAGGCCAGGGCGGCGGTGATGATGGCCATCTTGTAGACCTCGTCAGCGTCGCAGCCGCGGGAGAGGTCGTTGATGGGTGCGTTCAGGCCCTGGAGGATGGGGCCGTAAGCGGCGAAGCCACCCAGGCGCTGGGCGATCTTATAGCCGATGTTGCCGGACTGGATCTCCGGGAAGATGAAGGTGTTGGCGTGGCCAGCCACCTTGGAGCCGGGGAACTTCTGCTGACCCACCACGGGGGAGACGGCGGCGTCAAACTGCATCTCGCCGTCGATGGCCAGCTCGGGGGCAGCGGCCTTGGCCTTCTCGCAGGCGTTTCTCACCTTGTCCACGGCCTCGCCCTTGCCGGAACCCTTGGTGGAGTAGCTCAGGAAGGCGATCTTGGGGTCAATGCCGAAGGTAGCGGCGGTCTTGGCGCACTCCAGGGCGGTCTCCACCAGGGCGTCCTCGTCGGGGTCGATCTGGATGGCGCAGTCACCCATGCACAGGCGCTCGTCCACGCCGTCCTTCTCCCGCTGCAGAATAAAGCAGGAGCTCACGTTGTTGTTGCCGGGCTTGGTCTTGATGAGCTGCAGGGCAGGGCGGACGGTGTCGGCGGTGGAGTAGGTGGCGCCGCCCAGCAGGCAGTCGGCCTCGCCCATCTTCACCAGCATGGTGCCGAAGTAGTTGCCCTTCATAAGGTTGCTGCGGCACTCCTCGGGGGTCATCTTGCCCTTGCGCAGTTCCACCATCTTCTCCACCATGGCGTCCATGCCTTCGTAGGTGGCGGGGTTCACGATGCGGATCCCCTCAATGTCAAACCCGCCCTTGGCGGCAGCGGCCTTGACCTCGGCCTCGTCCCCTACCAGGATGGGGGTGAGGAAGCCGTCCTTCTTCAGGCGGTCGGTGGCCTCCAGGATACGGGCATCGGAGCCCTCGGTAAACACCAAGGTGCGGGGATTGGCTTTCAGGGTTTCGATCAGCTTTGCAAACATGATTCAGTTACCTCCATCATAAGCCCCAAAGGGGGCTTTTTCTTACTAAAACAACGGATTTATTCTATCACTATCTCCCCGGGGATGCAAGTCCCGCTGGGGGTTTTGTCCTCATTTCCCGGCTAGGAAGGCCCCGATGGCCTTGGCATCGCTGCGCCCCTTGTGGTACATGGTGAGAATGGCCCCCCGGTCCTTGGTGAGGGTGGACATCCCCCCGATGTCATCGGGGGCCACCAGGAGGACCTTGCCCGCCTGGGCCAGGGCATGGGCCTGCTCCAGTTGGCGGTTGTAAGTCTCCGCCCGCAGGGCCAGGACCCGGGCGGCGTTGGGATACTTCCGCAGAAGTTTGGCCATTCGCTGGTCCTTTTGGGGGTCCCGGTAGTAGTCCTTGGGCCGGGTGAGGATGACCACCACCCGGTCACACCCCGCCTGGAAGGCCTGCTGGAAGGGGATGGGGTCGCTGAGCCCCCCGTCGTAATAGGCCTTCCCCCGCCACCGGTAGGGGCGGTTGACCACCGGCACGCAGCAGCTGGCCTTGATGGCCCCGTAATCGTCCTGGGCCATGTCGTGAAAGTCGAAGTACACCGGCTGGCCGGTGGCCACGTCCGTGGCCACGATTTTGGCCGTCTCCGGCCGGGCGGCCATGGCCTGGTAGTCCAGGGGGTACTCCCCGCCGGCGTTGGTGAGGGCGTCCCCGTAGATGTAATCCAAATCCAGGTAGCTCCCCCGGCGCAGCAGGTTGCGGAAACTCATATAGGCCTTGCGGAAGGAATAGTCGGCATAAAACTTCAGGTTCCGCCCCTTCTGCCCGGCCAGGAAGGAGGCCACGTTGGCGCTGCCCGCCGAAACGCCGATGAGATAGTCAAAGGCAATCCCCTCATCCAGGCAGGTGTCAAAGACCCCTGCGCCATACACGCCCCGCAGGCCGCCGCCTACGTCTACCACTCCAATCATGTATGATCACCTCTTCCTTGGGTTGCTGGGGGGTCGGCGGCCGCTTCTGGTTCCCCCAATACCGCCTGGCACAGGCGGGCCACCGCTTCTGCCACCTTCTCCTCCTCCAGGCCGGAGTAGTTCATCACCAGCACATGGGGCAGGCGGTTGGGGGCAGAGAAATAGTACTGGGAGACAAAGGAGATGCGCAGATCCAACCCCTCGGCCGCCTGGAGGATGGCCTCCTCGCTGCGGGGGGTGTCCAGGGCCATGAGGAAATGCAGGCCCGCCTGCTCCCCGCTGATCTTCACCTTCCCCGCCAGGGGGGACTGGCGGAGGGCTGCCAAGAGCTTGTCCCGCAGGGCCCGGTAGTGGTTGCGCATTCGGTTGATGTGTTTTTCAAAGTAGCCCTGGGCCAGGAACCGGGCCAGGGTCATCTGCTCCAGGCAGGAGACGGTCCCCGAATAGAACCCCAGGGTCTCATAGAACCGAGTGACCAGATGGCGGGGCAGCACCAGGTAGCTGATCCGGAAGGCCGGCGCCAGGCTCTTGGAGAAGGTGTTGATGTAGATGACCTTCTCCATCACGTCGATGCTCTGCAAGGTGGGGATGGGCCGGCCGGCCAGGCGGAACTCACAGTCGTAGTCGTCCTCGATGATGTACCGGTTCTCCCCCTTGGAGGCCCAGCTGAGCAGTTCATACCGGCGGCTCACCGGCATGACGATGCCTGTGGGGAAGTGGTGGGAGGGGGTGATGTGGAGGATCTCCGCCCCGCTCTCCTCCAGCTTTTCGGGGATGACCCCCCCTTGGTCCATGGGGATGTGGTGGATGGCCACGTCGTTCTTCTCATAGATCTTGCTCAGCCGCTGGTAGCCGGGGTCCTCCACGGCGTATCCCCGGTGCCGGCCCAGGAGCTGGATGAGCACCCCATAGAGATACTCCGTCCCCGCCCCCACCACGATCTGCTCCGGGGAGATGGTCATCCCCCGGAACTGGTAGAGATGGTCGGCAATGGCCTGACGGAGCTGGCGGATGCCCCCGGCGGAGGTGTCGGTGAGCAGGGTGGCCTCGTCCTCGGAGGCAGTCACGTCCCGCAGGAGCTTCACCCAGACGGAGAAGGGGAACATGTCCCGGGCCACGGAACTGCCCACAAAGTCTGCCCAGTAGGTCCGCTGTTCCGGGGCCTTCCCCTCGCTTCGCTTTGGGGGGGCAGGGGGCGCCGGCGCCGGGACGGGGGCCTCCTGCTCCAGCTCACAGACGTAATACCCCCGCTTGGGCAGGGTATAGAGGAACCCCTCCGCCACCAGTTGGGCATAGGCACTCTCCACGGTGATGGTGCTCACCCCCAGGTTTTTGGCAAAACTCCGTTTGGAGGGCAGCTTCTCCCCTGCCCGGAGTTTTTTCTGGAGGATATCCTGCTTGATGCACCGGTAGAGGTGCTCGTACATGCTCTCCGATGCGATATTTTCAAAGGAGTAGGTAAGCAAACCAGCCCCCTCCTTTCCTCAGGGTTGTAAGAATGGCCAATCTGGCCATGTCCATCCCCGGGAATTGGTCAAATTCAGCACGTTCAGACCTATTATAGACGCTGGGTGCCGCCCTGTAAAGACCGGGTTTCCCGGGAGGGTCTTCGTCATTCTACCCGATTTTTTCCCCCTGCCCCTCAAAATGTTTGGTGCGCTCTTCTCGGCGCGGCCCCGTCCGGGAAGGCGTCCGGGTTTTCTTGTGAATTTTGACGGAAAAGGCCCCGTTTCCCTCCCCAAAAATTGACGGGATTTGTGGGAACCGCCTGATTTCCCTCCCTGCACCGCCTCTAAGCATTGGGCAATCCATGGTCTTTGACAGCCCTCCCCTCCGCGCTTTCATCCTGCGGGTACTTGCAAGGTTTTTTCTTTTCGTGTATAATAAAATCCGAATAGAAACACATTTGTTCTTGCAAAGCGAACACCGGCAGACCCTCTGCCCGGGAAACTACCCCTGCTTTCTATCTCAATACATTGTAAGAAGGAGTTTGCTTATGAGTGAAGTACGCATCAAGAACTTCAAGCGAGTTCTGGTGGCAAACCGTGGAGAGATCGCCATCCGGGTGTTCCGTGCCCTGAATGAGCTGGGAATCACCTCCGTGGCCATCTACTCCAAGGAAGACAAGTACGCCATGTTCCGCACCCTGGCGGACGAGGCCTATCCCCTCAACCCCGAGAAGGGCCCCATCGATGCCTATCTGGACATCCCCACCATCATCAAGATCGCCAAGGACCACAACATTGACGCCATTCACCCCGGGTATGGCTTCCTGGCAGAGAACCCTGTCCTGGTGGAGGAGTGCGAGAAGAACGGCCTGGTCTTCATCGGCCCCACCGTGGAGAGCATGAACGCCATGGGCGACAAGATCTCCTCCAAGCAGATCGCCATCGCCTCTGAGGTGCCCATCATCCCCGGCGTGGACCACGCCATGAAGACCACCGAGGAGGCCATAGAAGTGGCCCGCAAGGTGGGTTACCCCGTAATGCTGAAGGCCTCCAATGGCGGCGGCGGCCGCGGGATGCGCATCGTCAACAGCGAGGAGGAGATGGCCAAGGAGTTCAAGGAGGCCATCGACGAGTCCAAGAAGGCCTTCGGCGACGACCAGGTCTTCATCGAGAAATACCTGAAGGGCCCCAAGCACGTGGAGGTCCAGGTCCTGGCGGACAACTACGGCAATGTGGTCCACCTCTTCGACCGTGACTGCTCCGTCCAGCGCCGCCACCAGAAGGTGGTGGAGTACGCCCCCGCCTTCTCCGTGCCCCAGGAGGCCCGGCAGAAGATCTTTGACAGCGCCATCCGCCTGTGCAAGACCGTGGGCTACCGCAACGCCGGCACCTGTGAGTTCCTGGTGGACCGGGACGGCAACCCCTACTTCATTGAGATGAACCCCCGGATCCAGGTGGAGCACACCGTCACCGAGCTGGTCACCGACGTGGACATCGTCCGCTCCCAGATCCTCATCGCCGAGGGCTATCCCCTCAACTCCCCGGAGATCAACATCTCCTCCCAGGAGGCCATCCAGTGCCACGGCTATGCCATCCAGACCCGTGTCACCTCCGAGGACCCCTCCAACAACTTCATGCCCGACACCGGCAAGGTCAGCGTCTACCACTCCGGCTCCGGCAACGGCATCCGTCTGGACGGCGGCAACATCTACACCGGCGCAGAGATCCTGCCCTACTACGACTCCCTGCTGGTGAAGATCTCCGCCTTTGACCGCACCTTCAAGGGGGCAGCCGTCAAGTCCCTCCGGGCCCTGCGGGAGATGCGCATCCAGGGCATCAAGACCAACATCTCCTTCCTGATCAACGTGGTGAACAACCCCACCTTCCAGGCCGGCGAGTGCTACACCACCTTCATCGAGGAGACCCCCGAGCTCTTCGACCTGACCCAGCGGACGGACCGCGCCTCCAAGATCCTGGACTTCCTGGGGGACAAGATTGTCAACGTCTCCAAGGGGGAAAAGCCCTATTTCGAGGACCGCGTCCTGCCCAAGTACGACGAGACCGCCCTGGTCTACGGCGCCAAGGACGAGTTTAAGAAGCTGGGCGCCAAGGGCTTCACCCAGAAGATCCTGGGGGAGAAGCGGCTGTATGTCACCGACACCTCCATGCGTGACGCCCAGCAATCCCTCATCGCCACCCGGATGCGGACCAAGGACATCGTGGGCGCCGCCAAGGCCTCCAACGTCATCTTCCAGAACGCCTTCTCCGTGGAAGCCTGGGGCGGCGCCACCTATGACACCGCCTACCGCTTCCTGAAGGAATCCCCCTGGAAGCGGCTGGAGATCCTCAGCGAGCGGATGCCCAACACCCTGATCCAGATGCTCCTCCGGGCCTCCAACGCCGTGGGCTACAGCAACTACCCCGACAACCTGGTCAAGGAGTTCATCCGCATCTCCGCCATCAAGGGCATTGACGTCTTCCGTATCTTCGACAGCCTGAACTGGATCGAGAACATGAAGATGCCCATCGAGGAAGCCCTGAAGACCGGCAAGATCGTCGAGGGTTCCCTGTGCTACACCGGCGACATCCTCAGCCCCAACGAGGTCAAGTACACCCTGGACTACTATGTGGAAAAGGCCAAGGAACTGGAATCCCTGGGCGTGCACATCCTGGCCATCAAGGACATGGCCGGCCTGCTGAAGCCCTATGCCGCTCAGAAGCTGGTGGAGACCCTCAAGTCCGAGCTCCACATCCCCATCCACCTGCACACCCACGACACCACCGGCGCCGGCGTGGCCACCGTGCTGAAGGCCGCCGAGGCCGGCGTGGACATCGCCGACCTGGCCATCGAGTCCATGAGCTCCTGCACCAGCCAGCCCTCCCTCAACGTGGTGGTGGAAGCCCTCCGGGGCACCGAGCGGGACACCGGCCTGGACTTCGAAGGCCTGGACGAGCTCAGCCGGTACTATGAGCACGTCCGCAAGGTCTACAAGGCCAACGAGAGCGGCATGGTCTCCCCCAACGCCCAGATCTACAAGTACGAGATCCCCGGCGGCCAGTACTCCAACCTCCTGGCCCAGGTCACCGAGATGGGCTCCAAGGACGAGTTCGAGAAGATCAAGGAGCTCTATCGCCAGGCCAACGACCTGCTGGGCAACCTCATCAAGGTGACCCCCACCTCCAAGGTGGTGGGCGACCTGGCCATCTTCATGCTGAAGAACGGCCTGAACAAGGACAACATCCTCACCGAGGGCGCCTCCCTGTCCTACCCCGACTCTGTCATCGACTTCTTCAAGGGCATGATCGGCCAGCCCGAGGGCGGCTTCCCCAAGGAACTGCAGAAGATCGTCCTGAAGGACATCGAGCCCATCACCGTCCGCCCCGGCACCCTGCTGCCTGACGTGGACTTTGAGGAGATCAAGCAGCACCTGCGGGAGAAGTTCAATATGGAAGGCTTCTCCGACTTCGAGATGGAGCAGAAGGCCGTCAGCTACGCCCTCTATCCCAAAGTCTATGAGGACTACTGCACCCACTTCGAGGCCTACAACGACGTCACCACCCTGGAGAGCCACGTCTACTTCTACGGCCTGCGGAAAGGGGAGGAGACCGTCCTCAAGGTCAGCGAAGGCCGCAGCATTCTCATCAAGTTCGTGGGCATGTCTGACCCGGACAAGGACGGCTACCGCACCCTCACCTTCGAGGTCAACGGCATCCTGCGGGAGCAGAAGGTCCTGGACAAGACCCTGGAGGTCCTGGAAGACCGCAAGCTGAAGGCCGACAAGAACAACCCCTGCCACCTGGGCTCCACCATCCCCGGCACCGTGGAGACCGTCCTGGTGAAGGAAGGGGACGAGGTCAAGGTCAACCAGCCCCTGATGATCGTGGAGGCCATGAAGATGGAGACCACCTTCGTCTCCAAGGTCAACGGCAAGGTGGACAAACTCTACGTTGCCCCCGGCGACCGGGTGAACACCGAGGATCTGCTGATCTCCTTCGTCCTGGACGAGGAAGAGGAGAAGTAAGTTCTCACCCACGCCCATCTACACAGGAACAAACAGCGCCCCGCCTCTTTCGAGGCGGGGCGCTTTGCGTTGGGAAAGGATTTTTGACGGGCGCAATCATGGGCTGGCCTTGGACACACGCCTGGGGAACTGCCGGCCAAGGCTGCACAGGAGGAGCGCCAGCGCGGCGATCAGCTGAACCCATAGCAGCCCCCAGTGCAAGGAACTGCCGCACACCAGGGCCGGGGCCATGCCCTGCCGGTGGCAGAAGAGCAGCAGGGTCCCCAGCAGCCGCAGGGAGATCCCCAGGTTGACCACGCTGAGTACCATCACCACCCGAACCAAAGGCAACCGGAACAGCAGGCCCAGCCCGCTCAGAAGCAGGAGCAGCGCAGCCAAGAGCCGCAGCCACAGCAGACCCAGGTCCAGACCGCTGCCGCAAACCGCTTCCGGGCTGAAATTGTATTCGTCACAGAAGACGAAAAGATTCCAAGCCAGCCGAAGCAGGATGCCCAGCGTGAGAACGCCCAGGGCGAAAATCCCCGCGCCTCGCCAAATCGAGGGGTTCCGATCCATGGAGAAGCCCTCCTTTCAGAGGATGTCTCATCCTACGCTGCCAAGAAAATCGTACCATGGGAACCAGGGCCTGTCCATTCCCCCTTTCCCCAAAGATCGCCGTGCTTTTTTTGCGGGGCTGCACAAGGGTTCCACCGGTCCTGCCTTTTGGCGCGGGAGCGGTTTGGGGAAAAACCATAAAACAACCCCCCGCCAGAGTAGATGGCGGGGGGTTGTCGTACTGGCATGAGCTAGCCTATCAGAAGTATCAAAGTTCCGATGGGTTAAATTACTTGCCCTCAGCGACCTCGTTGATGGACTTGGACAGGATCTCAACGGCCTTGTCGCAGTCAACACCGCGGACGATCAGAGGAGGCACCATACGGATGACGCTGGAGCCGATGGCGGTGACCAGGAAGTGGTTCTTGATGCAGTGACGCTTAACTTCCACAGCATTGATGCCCTCTTCCAGCTGCACGCCGACGAACAGGCCGCGATGACGGACCTCGACAACGTGAGGCATCTTAGCCAGCTCAGCAGCGAAGTAGTCGCCGACCTTCTTGGCGTTGGCGGGAGCGTCGATTCTCTTCATCTCGCGCAGGACGGCCAGAGAAGCAGCGCAGGTCACGGGGTGGCCAGCATAGGTGGAGCCGTGGGTGCCGGGGCCGAAAGCGGTGGCAACCTTGTCGGTGCAGGCGATGCCGCCGATGGGCATGCCGCCGCCCATAGCCTTAGCCATGGACACGCAGTCAGGCTGCACGCCATAGCTCTGATAGCACATGAAGCTGCCGCAACGGCCCCAACCAGCCTGGACCTCGTCCAGCAGGAACAGGATGCCCTTCTCGTCGCAGAACTTACGGATGCCCTGGATGAACTCGTCGGTAGCGGGGAACACGCCGCCCTCGCCCTGAACAGGCTCGAACATGATGGCGCAGGTCTTGCCCTCGACATAAGCATCCTTGAAGGACTGCAGGTTGTTGTAGTCAGCATACACGAAGCCGGGAACCAGGTCGCCGAAGCCCTTCTGGATGGCGGAGTCGGGCTGGCCGGTAGCGGTCATGGCACCGAAGGTACGGCCGTGGAAGGAGGACTTAGCGGTGATGATGGTCCAAGCGTCGGGACCGATGTTCTCGATGCCCCACTTACGGGCGATCTTGATCATAGCCTCGTTGGCCTCAGCGCCGGAGTTCTGATAGAAGACCTTATCCATACCGGTGGCCTCGCAGATCTCCTTGGACAGGAGGACCTGAGGAACGGTGTAGGGATAGTTGAAGGTCTGCATCAGGGTAGCGCACTGCTCCTGAACGGCAGCGACAACCTTGGGGTTGCAGTTGCCCAGGGAGTTAACGGCGATACCAGCATAGAAGTCCAGGTAGGGCTGGTCGTTCTCGTCATACATATAGACGCCCTCGGCCCAGTCAGCCAGGAAGTCCATACGCTCATAGGTCTCGATCTGATACTTCTGGGCCATTGCCTTCACGTCGGCAACAGTCAGGCCAGTGTCTTTCAGTCTCATGATGAAATTCCTCCCATTCAAAAATTGAGATGTAAAATAGGGATTTCCAAGCCCGCCCACAGGTGGGGCTTGGTATTCTCAACAGCCGGCTACTCAACCCGCCTGTTTTGAATCAGATGCCAGAGAACTTGTTTTTCAACGCATCCCCTGTAACTTGTGACTATAATAACACCAATTTCCCAAAAATGAAATGCACCTTTTGCACAAATTATTCCCGGCTATTTCTGGCGAAAACGCCTCCTCGGGCGCAGGATTTCATGCATTCTTGACCGCGTTTTTTCCCCTTCTTTTCGTTTCCTTGGATTTTTCCTGGTTTTTATTCCTCGGAACGAATTTTTTTGCCCTTTTCCTTCCGTTTTTTTTCGAATTTTTTACGGAGGATTCCCCCTTTTTAACTTCGTCGTTTTGCACAAGCGGCATTTTTCTACTCTTGTCGCTCTTTGTTCTTTTTTTCTCGGCAGTTTTTGGACACCCCCGGGCCTGCGCGTTGCTTTTCCCCCAGGTTCTTGTTACAATGGGGGAGATTGTAAAAAAGGAAGTGAACCATGGATGGATCTGAAACAAATTACCCACGCGGACAACGTCCGCCTCTCCGACGACGGCCGCGCCGTCCGCATCCTGGACCAGAGCCGCCTGCCCAACGAGACGGTCTACCTGGAGCTCTCCTCCCCGGAGGCGCTCTATGAGGCCATCGCCTCCCTCCGGGTGCGGGGGGCCCCGGCCATTGGCATCTTTGCCGGGTATGCCCTCTACGTCCTGGCCCTCCAGAGCCGGGAGACCCAGGTGGGCCCCTTCGTGGCCGAGTGCCGGAAGCACCGGGACTATCTCAACGCCTCCCGCCCCACGGCGGTGAACCTCAAGCACATGCTGGACCGGGTGCTGGCGGTGGCCGAGTCCATGCCCTGCGCCGACGTGGCCTCCATCCAGGACGCCATGGGGCAGGCCGCCCGGGCCATCCACCAGGAGGACATCGCCATGTGCACCGCCATCTCCGAGTATGGCCTGTCCCTGGTGAAGGCGGGGGACGGCATCCTCACCCACTGCAACGCCGGCCCCCTGGCCACCTCCCGGTATGGCACCGGCCTGGGGCCCCTCTTCCTGGCCAAGGAGCGGGGCATCCCCCTCCACGCCTGGTGCGACGAGACCCGCCCCCTCCTCCAGGGCGCCCGGCTGACCACCTATGAACTCCAGCGGGCGGGGATCGACTGCACCCTCATCTGCGACAACATGGCCAGCCTGGTGATGAAGGAGGGGAAGATCAACGCCTGCTTTGTGGGCTGCGACCGGGTGGCCCGGAACGGAGACACCGCCAACAAGATCGGCACCTCCGGGGTGTCCATCCTGGCAAAGTACTACGGCATCCCCTTCTATGTCCTGGGGCCCTCCTCCACCATCGACTTCACCTGCCCCGACGGGGCCCACATCCCCATCGAGGAGCGGGCCGGGGCGGAGATCAAGGAGATGTTCTTTGAAAAGCCCTCTGCCCTGCCAGAGGTGAAGTGCTACAACCCCGCCTTCGACGTCACCGACCACAGCCTCATCACCGCCATCGTCACGGAGAAGGGGATCTGCTATCCGCCGTTTGACGAGAGTTTTGCGAAGATGTTTGGGAAGGGGGCGGGCCTATGATCCCCTACCCCACCGACGCCCAAGCCAAGGCGGACATTCTGGCCGCCGGGCGGAAGATCTACCAGCGGGGGCTGGTGGCCGCCAACGACGGCAACCTCTCCGTCCGGGTGGGGGAAAATGCCCTCTGGGTCACTCCCACCGGGGTGTGCAAGGGGGACATGACCGAGGACATGCTGGTAAAGATGACCCTGGACGGCACCGTCCTGGAAGGCACCCGCAAACCCTCCTCGGAGACCAAGATGCACCTGCGGATCTATCAGGAGAACCCCACCGTCCGGGCCGTGGTCCACGCCCATCCCCCGGTGGCCACCACCTTTGCCGCCGCCGGCATCCCCCTGGACAAGCCGGTGCTCCAGGAGGCGGTGGTCCAACTGGGCACCGTGCCGGTGGCCCCCTTTGCCCTCCCCGGCTCCCAGGGGGTGGCAGACAGCGTGGCCCCCTTCTGCCGGGACTACCGGGCCCTGCTGCTGGAATACCACGGCGCCGTCACCTGGGGCACCAGCATGGAGCAGGCCCACTACCGGTTGGAGTGCCTGGAACAGGTGGCCACCGTCACCCTGCACCTGCACACCTTGGGGTGCCACCGGGTCATCCCCCCTGACGTGGTGGCGGAACTGGAGGGGCTCCGCCCGGCGTGGGGGATTTTATAAGGTAAGATCCTCCCCTGCCTCTTTTTGGCAGGGGAGGAAAAACGAATTTTTTATGAATTTACGCAAAAGATGATAGACATGGGATACAATCTATAGTAATATTATAGGTGAAAATGACGATTCCTTCGGCACAGATCCCTTTCGTCGGAAGAAGGCCCTCCTTCGGAAAGTTCCTGTCGAATATTTATTTGATCTGCACATCTGCCAAGGTAAAATGTCATTGACATTTCATTGTTTTTGAAATACCATATTTTCGAGCTCAAGAAAGGATTTTAGCCATGGCTGGACGTAAACGTACAAAAACCAGCGGGACTCCCGCAAGCATTCGCGAAGCGCTGAAGAAGGCCACCACCGAAATGTTGGTGCTCTATGTTCTGCGCCGCAAATCCATGTACACCTATGAAATGATGCAGGAGATTGACCGGATGAGCGAAGGGAAAATCACCTTCAACACCCTCTATCAGGCCATCTACCGCCTGCAGAGTTTCCACTATATCGAGGAAGAGGGGAAGGTGGTATCGGAAGACAATCGGATTCGGATCTACTTCGCCATCAACGAGGCCGGGGAGGATTACCTCCAGAAGCTGATCGCGGAATACCGCAGCTTCACCGCCGCCGTAGACCAGATTCTGAGCCAAGACGAAGTCAAGCAAGTGGAGGAGTGTTCCTAAGATGCTGGCAGTGCCGCTGACCGATTACTACGAAGAGGTCCGTCGCTATTTGACTTGTCCGGAGGAGGTCAAGGACGATCTCATCTACGACGTCAACCGAAAAGTGATGGACCTAAACGCAGATCGGCCTGACTTGGACTACAATGGTATCCTTGAATTCCTAGGGGATCCCGAAGACTTGGCCAACTCCTTGATGGATCAGCTTCCTCCCGAAGTTATGCAACGGTTTCATAACACTCAGAGGAAACAGCGTATTCGGAAGACTGTTCTCCTCTTTTCTCTTGTTATTGCTTTCGCTGTTTTTAGTTCTTCTATGGTTCTCTTCCATATGAAGGAAAACACTGTTTATTCCAATGACAAGTCAATAATCATTACTACAACAAACAGTCAAGACGGAGGAAATGAAAGTGGTTTATAATTTGAGAAAATTCTCTGCTGGAGCGTTGGCATGCATCTTAGCTTGTGTTATGGTTGTCTCGGGTATTCCAAGTGCATCTGCCGCAAGCAACTCTCAAGATGTTTCTTATGTTGAAGAACTTGGAGAAGGATATTCTGCTGAGGTAGTTATTTCTGTTGATCCTTCTCTTACTCGAGATACCACCAAAACTGCTCATGCAACAAGCACCATTAGAGATAGCAGTGGTAACTGGGTCGCTACTATTACGTTACATGCAACCTTTATGTACAATGGGATCACTGCTGGAGTTACGGGCACTACGTACTCTAAGAGTTTAGCAAGCGGATGGTCTTACACCAATCATAAGATCACTTCTTCTGAAGTTTCTACTAGCAATGGTGCTGATGCAACTCTAACAGCTAACCTTAAAAAGTTCCCTTCTAATGTTCCTATAAACATCTCTGTTCACTGTTCTCCTAAAGGTGTTATCACCTATAGATAAATTTTCAGGCAGCCCTCGTAAAGGGCTGCCTTTCTTCATCCCTGTAAAACATTCTTACTACCAAAAGCAAAAGACCTGAAATCTCACGATTTCAGGTCTTTTGGTGGAGATAAGCGGGATCGAACCGCTGACCTCTTGAATGCCATTCAAGCGTTCTCCCAGTACAAGCGTGTAGCGCCCCCTTAAAAAAAGGAGTGGGAAGAGAGCTTTTGATACGCTGAAATATTATATATTGCTTCCATTAAAGCAGAGCAATGTATTCTTCTATTCTGTCAACCAAAAAATCCCAATCAATATTCGTAATTCCATTTACTGCAAGTGTCACCGCAGCCTTCGTAGAAACTTGACCAAGGAACCCCTTTATACCTGTCAATGCTTTTTGAAGTCTACTTTTCTTTGGGGCCTGCGAGCTAATCTGTTCTTCAACCGATAGTAAATCGTCCTTAACATCCTCTAAATCGGATTGTGAAACACCCTCTATTTTGTCTACGGACGGAATAATTTTCTCAAGTAAACTTAAAATGTGTCCTGCTTGTTCAGGATATATGAAAGTTGTACTATTTATTGCCCCTTGTCCTTGCTGATTAACGGTTCCATATACCTTTTCAATATGTTGTGTGAATGTGGGAACTTTATCTTCTTCTAATTGGATCATTTCCTTTGAAATTGCATCGTTTATATAATCAATTAGGGGCTTAAATGCCTTATCAAGAAAAACCCTTATCATCTCATCAAATTTTGTTCCGGAAGGCACATAATAGGACATGGCGGCCCCTCGAACATTATTGCTTTCGATAATAGCAGACATATAATCATACATCGCTTTAATGTGGCATTTTTCATCTACAGGTGGAACTACGTCACTCCAGCCACCGTGAACCCTTGATCTAAAACATTCATGATAATCATAATCTATACCACTAATTGTCTGAGTTATCAATTCGGCAATAAACGGAGTTTCATCAATATACTTCTTAAATCGCTGAATTAAAATATTAGCATCGCTTTCTCTGGAGTTCAAAAAATTACTTGATAATCTGCGGAAATTCAGACTTAACTCTCTTAATTCCTTATATGTACTCATATATCTACCCCACAGTAAGGACAAAAAATCTTAGATATGCCCGAACAATATAATACTTTTACATGATGATGGCAGGCTCGACACTCAAAACTTTCTTCTTGAGCATCTTTTTCCTTTAATTCTTTGACATTTACCTTTTTCAATGGCTTAAAAGACATTTTTATTATACTATTGCTATGGTTTATTGAGCGTTTCAACTTTCCAAAAGTCTTGTTTAATTCTTCAATAAAATAGTTGGTAGCAAGAGCCTTGGCCTTCTCAAGCACTTCTTCAGAATAAAAAGCATCGATTTCTTTGACTAATCCACAATATGGGCAGAATAATTCGGTAAATGGTTCGTCCTCGTTTTGAAATTCGCCAGCTTGAAGCTTGAAGTCTGAGTGACAGTATGGACAGGAAAATGTGACATACCCTTCACTATCGCCTTGTATAGTAAAACTTAATGAAACTTCACTCATGGCCGTCCCTTTCTCAGAAGAAAAAATTGTGGATTAAGTAAGTCTAAAATCTTTATTTCCCAAAAGATATTTTAACAAAAAAAGCAGATAAAAGCAATCTAATCTTAAAAGTAAAGAAGCCAATGTCTGAATTATATAGCCCGGTGGGACCGCGGGCTATATTTTCATATATCAGTGCCGGAAAGGAGTGACATGCCCCTACAGGCCATCCATCAGGCTGGTTTTTTCACGCTATCACGTTTGATGACAGAAAGCAAAAGACCTGAAATCTCACGATTTCAGGTCTTTTGGTGGAGATAAGCGGGATCGAACCGCTGACCTCTTGAATGCCATTCAAGCGCTCTCCCAGCTGAGCTATACCCCCGTATCCGGTTGTCCGCCTCTCGCTCGAGGCAAGATTTATAATATCAGACCGAGGGTGTTTTGTCAAGGATTTTTTTGAAGTTTTTTGAAAAACTTTTTTCGTCAGCGCGTCATGGTGTCGAAGGCGTTCTCCACGCTGCGGGCCGCCCGGTTAATGCCCCGGCGAATCTGCTTCTCCCGGGTCTTCATGCGGATCCCCAGGCAGGTGCCCGCCGCCATTCCCACGGCCAGGCCCAGGCAGAAGTGGCTTCTGGTGCACATGGACATGTCTCCTTTCCGTGAATTTGTCTGAGGCAGACGCTCTTAGTCTGCCCCTCTTTGACGGAAAATTCGTTGCTAAAATCTGTGAGTTCCATTATAATAAGGTGTTACTCTTGATGATTTCGACACGGGAGGCGAAGGCATGACCACACTTTATCTCATCCGACACGCCGAGGCGGAGGGCAACCTCTACCGCCGCATCCACGGCCAATACGACAGCCTCATCACCGACAACGGGTACCGGCAGATCCAGGCGCTGGAGCAGCGCTTCGCCGACACCCCCATAGACGCGGTCTACTCCAGCGACCTGTTCCGCACCATGACCACCGCCCGGGCCATCTATGTGCCCAAGGGCCTGCCCCTCCAAACCCGGGCCGACCTGCGGGAGATGGGCATGGGCGAGTGGGAGGACCGCACCTGGGCCGGCATCGACCGGACCGACCACCAGCAGATGGCCCTCTTCTCCGCCGGCTCCCCGGACTTCCACCCCCCTGGGGGGGAGACTTTCCCCGAGATCCGCCGCCGGGGCACCGCGGCCATTCTGGACATCGCCGCCAAGCATCCCAACCAGACGGTAGCGGTCTTTTCCCACGGCACCCTGATCCGCAACACCCTGGCCGCCTTCCTGGGGTACGGCTACACCTCTGAGGAGATGCACAAAATGGGCCACAGCGACAACACCGCCGTGACCCTGCTGGAGATCACAGACGGCAAGGTGAACATCGTCTACATGAACGACAACTCCCACCTCTCCCCGGCCATCTCCACCCTGGCCCAGCAGCACTGGTGGAAGAAGAACGACCAGAAGGCCGACGTCAACCTCTGGTTTGCCCCCTTCGACCTTACCCAGGAAGCCGACCGCGCCTTCTACCAAACCTGCCGGGAGGAGGCCTGGCAAACCCTCTACGGCCGCCTGGACCGGTACGACGGCGCCGGCTTCCTGGAGGAGGCCTATCAGAACTGGCAGGCCGACCCCAAGAGCCTGACCCTGGCCATGGCAGGCCGGCACCGGGCCGGGCTCCTCCAGCTGGACCCCCGGCGGGGGGACCGGGAGAAAAAGGGGTACATCTCCTTCCTCTATCTCACCCCCGAGCAGCGGCACAACGGGGTGGGGGTGCAGCTCATCGGCAAGGCCGTGAGCCTCTACCGCCCCCTGGGCCGGGAGGACCTCCAGCTGTCCTGCTCCGAGGCCAACCAGCCCGCCCTGTCCTTCTATGAGAAGTACGGCTTCCGCCGCACCGGCAGCGCCGCCGGGGCCTACGGCACCCTGTACGAACTGGAAAAGCCCATCGGCTACCACAACCAGGCCGTGCCGGTGTGAGGGCTGCCATGGAACGGGATTTTCTGCCCATCTCCCGGGAGGACCTCCTCCAGCGGGGATGGTACTACTATGACTTTCTCCTCATCACCGGGGACGCCTACGTGGACCACCCCTCCTTCGGCACCGCCATCATCAGCCGGGTGCTGGAGGCAGAGGGCTACCGGGTGGCCATCCTCCCCCAGCCCGACTGGCGGGACCCTGCGGCCTTCACCGCCCTGGGCCGGCCCCGGTACGGGGTCTTCGTCAACGGGGGCAACATCGACTCCATGGTGGCCCACTACACCGCCGCCAAGAAGCGCCGCCACGACGACGCCTACTCCCCCGGGAACCGGGCGGGCCTCCGGCCGGACCGGGCCACCATCGTCTACGCCAACCGGGTGCGGGAGGTCTTTGGGGACATTCCCCTGGTCATCGGCGGGAGGCCTCCCTCCGCCGGTTCGCCCACTACGACTACTGGGAGGACAAGGTCCGCCGGTCCATCCTCCTAGACGCCCAGGCCGACCTGCTCTCCTACGGCATGGGGGAGCGGGCCACCCGGGAGATTGCCGCCGCCCTGGCCGCCGGCACCCCAGTGGAGGAACTCACCGGGATCAAGGGCACCTGCTTCCTGGCCAAGGCCCCCGCCGCCTGCCGGTTCCCGGCGGTGACGGTGGCCTCCTTCGAGGAGGTGAGCCGGAGCAAGCGGGCCTATGCCCAGGCCAACCTGGTGGAGTACGACGAGCACGACCCCATCCGGGGCAAGGCGGTGATCCAGCCCCACGGGAACCGGTACCTCATCTGCAATCCCCCCGCCATGCCCCTGAACACCCAGGAGTTAGACGAGGTGGCGGAACTGCCCTACATGCGGGAGCCCCACCCGGTGTACGACAGCATGGGGGGCGTGCCCGCCATCGAGGAGGTGCGGTTCTCCGTCATCCACAACCGGGGGTGCTTCGGGGCCTGTAAGTTCTGCTCCCTGGCCTTTCACCAGGGGCGGATGGTCACCTCCCGCAGCCATGAGAGCCTCCTCCGGGAGGTCACTGCCCTCACCCAGCACCCAGGGTTCAAGGGGTACATCCACGACGTGGGGGGGCCCACCGCCAACTTCCGGCGCCCCTCCTGCAAAAAGCAGCTGAAGCACGGCCTGTGCAAGCACCGGGACTGCCTGGCCCCCACCCCCTGCCCCAACCTGGACGCCGACCACAGCGACTACCTGGCCCTGCTGCGGAAGCTCCGGGCCATCCCGGGGGTGAAGAAGGTGTTCATCCGCTCGGGCATCCGGTTTGACTACCTGCTCAAGGACCCCAAGGGGGAGTTCTTCGCCGACCTGGTGAAGTACCACATCAGCGGCCAGCTGAAGGTGGCCCCGGAGCACTGCGTGGGCCATGTGCTGGACGCCATGGGCAAGCCCCACATCGGGGCCTATGAGAAGTTCCGGGACAAGTACCAGCGGCTGAACCAAAAGTACGGCAAGAAGCAGTTCCTGGTGCCCTACCTCATGTCCTCCCACCCCGGGTCTACGTTGCAGGACGCCGTCGCCATGGCCCAGTGGATCAACCAGACCGGCCGGCAGCCGGAGCAGGTCCAGGACTTCTACCCCACCCCGGGGACCCTGTCCACCTGCATGTACTACACCGGCCTGGACCCCCGCACCTTGGAGCCGGTGTACGTCCCCAAATCCGCCCACGAGAAGGCCATGCAGCGGGCCCTGCTCCAGTGGAAGCGCCCGGACAAGCGCCCCCTGGTGGAGGAGGCCCTCCGCCGGGCCGGCCGGGAGGATCTGATCGGCTACGGGCCCCAGTGCC
>ERZ772821.954-NODE-954-length-19477-cov-5.997838_pt1 | contig 19477 bp, 13 predicted proteins | sample MGYA00580859_ERZ772821 | MGnify/ENA primary metagenome ERZ772821 (study PRJEB29015, sample SAMEA2737674) | human gut metagenome | biome: human gut; feature: human-associated habitat; material: faeces | place: China | collected 2012 ...
CGCATCTCCCGCCTCCAATGCCTGCTGCGCGGCCGGCGTGTCGCCATCCTCCAGCGACTGTGCCAGCGCGTTAAGACCAGCGGCGCGCATGGCATCCAGCGCATCCCTGGCCGTGCGCGCCTCCAGGCTTTCCACCTTGCGCTCGGCGGTGTCGATGGCGGTCAAAGCGTCGCGTACGCTTTCCGCACGGCGCAGTTCACCCGACAGTTCCCCCAGCAGTCTTCGCAGCTCCGGGGTTTCGGCGGCCTCCGCGTCCAGCGCTGTGGCGCCCTCGTCCACCTTTTGCGCCTGCTCCACCATTTCGGCATGAAACGCTTCCTGCGCCCGGATGGCCTGCGCCTGTGGGTTGGGAATCAGGAAGCTCACGCCCATCAGCGCCGCGCACGCCAGCGTACCGATCCAGGCCAGCCGGGGAGGCTTCAAGGCCATCTGGCGCGCGGGTTCCAGGGTTTTGAGGCTGCTGAGCGCATCTTCTCGCTGCAGGCGCGCCATGTCGGTATCGCAGCCGCCCAGCATCACGGCGGTCTGCGCGCGGGCCATCAGCCCCAACGCATCCGCCTGCCGCGCCGCGTCCAGCGAGGTGATGGGCCACAGCCACGCGACCAGCGCAAAAATCGCAGGCAAGGCCGCCAGCGTTACCGCCCCCCAGATCGCCACCGTGGGAAACGCCCATACAAAGGAGGCCGCGCGCAGCAAAAGCACGCCCACCGCTCCCGCAAACAGGCCGTACAGGGCCCAGATAAAGGTGCGCTGCGTCCGCATGCGGCGTTTAACCGGCCGCAGCGCGCGTTCCAATTCTCTCATGCTCGTTTGCTTCCTTTCGGCGCTCTGGGCTTGCGCGCACGCAGGTTCAGCGCGGCAAGCGCGGTCAGCAGCACGGACGCTGCCGCCAGAAACGCCATATTGCAGTACAGAAAATGGTCGAAGGGAAGGTAGGAGTAGGTATTGGCCAGGCTGTAGCTGAACTGCCAGAGGATGCTGGAAAACATCTGTGTCTGCGATGCCAGCAGTGAAAACAGGCCCAGGCCGGGGTTGAGGGTGAAGGAGACCGGCGTGTATTCGATCATGTGCAGCTGCTGTCCTACGATGTTCATGGCATCATAGAGGTCGCCGATGCGCTTGACATCGTACCACAGGGGCAGAAGCGTGACCAATCCCAGCGCAAACACCGACAGGTAGCTCACCACCGTGGACGTGACCGTGCGCTGAAACAGCGACGAGCATACCAACCCCACGCTGAGCGCTGCCAGCGCCGTCAGCAATAGAAACGCCACGCTGATAAGCACCTGCGCAAGCGTCGCGCCGCCGGTAATCAGCACCAGCGACAGCATCGGCAGGGAGCACATCACCAGCAGGGCCAGAAAGCTGAAGCTTTCCAGCAGCTTTCCGAGCACCAGCTTTACCGGGCCGGTATTGGTCACCAGCAGCAGATCCAGCGTCTGCCGCTCCCGCTCGCCGCTGATGCTGCCGGCGGTCATGGCAGGGGCCACCAGCACCAGCATGCCAAATTGCAGCATAATCATATACGCATAGCCGTCTACGCTCAGGCGCATATCACCCAAGGTGACCGTCGCGCCCATGAAGCGCCCGTATACCGTAAAATAGGCCAGCGCCGCCAGCAGCAGCGAATACAGCGTGATCAGCAGCGGCGTGCGCACCGACCGCATGCGGCGGATGGCCGAAAAGGCAAAAATCGGATTATTCACCCTGCGTCACCTCCATAAAGACCTTTTCCAGGTTGAGGGGCGGGCGGTGGAAGTCCACCAGCGGAGCGTCCGCCGCGAGCTGTTTGAGCAGGCCCGCGGTCGCATCCTCGCCGCCGTCGAAATCCACGGTGAGCACATTGCCCTCCTCGCGCCCCACGCCGGTCACGCCCGGATACTGGCGGATGAGCGTGACCGCGGCTTCGATCGCGTCCGCCTCCGCGCCGGCGGCCAGGCGCACCCGAATAGGCGCATTGCCGCTCATATGCCGTCCCAGCTCCTCCACCGAGCCGGAGAACACCAGCCGTCCATGGTCGATGATGGTGAGCGAATCACACATTTCGGACAGTTCCGGCAAAATGTGGGAGGAGATCAGCACCGTTTTGCCCATGTCCTTGAGCGTGCGCAAAATCCCCTTCATCTCCGCGCGGGCGCGCGGGTCCATGCCGGAGGCCGGCTCATCCAGGATGAGCAGGCGCGGATCGTGGATGAGCGCCCGTGCCAGGCAAAGCCGTTGCTTCATTCCGCGGGAAAGGACGTCCACATAGCTGTCGCGCTTGTCGGTGAGGTTCACCAGCTCCAGCAGGCTGTCCGTCATGCGCCTGCGTTCCTTCTGGCCAAAGCCGTAGCAGCGCGCATAGAAGTCCAGGTATTCCCAGGCTTTCAGCCGGTCGTAAACGCCGAAGAAGTCCGGCATATAGCCCATCAGGCGGCGAATTTCGCGCGGGTGGTCCGCAACGTCCACGCCGTCCAGCGCAGCCGTCCCTTCGCTAGGTTTGAGAAGCGTAGCCAGAATGCGCATGGTGGTGGTTTTTCCCGCGCCGTTGGGACCTACAAAGCCGTGAAGCTCGCCGTCATGGATGGTCAGGCTCAAATGGTCAAGCGCCAGAAAGGACCCGTAGTAACGCGTAAGCCCGTCAAGAACCAGCATCATTCCACCCTCCCTTCCATGATGATCGTCGGTATGTCGATGTCGGCATAGCCGTCGGCGGCGCCGCGCCTTTCAAACCGGCAATACAGGAATCCGTTCATCAGATACTCCTGCAAATCCGGCAGGCTGGTCTCCACCTTGGCAAGGCCTGTGATATCATCCACGGTGTAACGCTTGTATTCGTCCCACTCGCCGGTGGTGGGGTTGTAGAGAGAAACCTGATAGGAATAGTAGGCATAGCGGATGGAGATGTCCATATCCGTCACACGCATGTCCCGAGGCAGAGAGCTCAGGTCAAAGGCGAAGGCCCGGCTTTCTACCAGCGGGAAACTCTGGTACTGGGTGGGGTCCAGCTGCTCCACCAGCAGGGGCTTGCCGCTGGCGTCCTCGTCGGCTGAATAGACAGGGAAGCTGTCGCGCAGGAAGCGCACGCTTCCGTCCTCAGCCACGGGATCATAGGCCAGATCCACGCTGACCATGCCGCGCTGCGCGGTGCGCGTCACCGGCTGGCCGTCCACCTCCAGGGCAAGGTCGGTCAGCCCGTCGCAGAACGCGATAAAGCGGAACCTGCTTCCGTCGTTGTTGCGGCTGATGTTGCTCAGCAGCGAGCGGCGAATCATGGCCTCTTTGTATTCCTCTTTGTATTCCTCCGGAGTCATGTCCTCAGGGTCCGCGCGGGTGGCGCGTTCCACAAAATCGTAGATCGAGTAGGAGAAGTTTGTCAGGTCAGCTTCGCTCAACAGCACACCGTCGCCAAAGGCTTCATCGCGGTTCCGAGGCGCGCCGGGCGCGGAGGCAGGCAGGGGCGTAAGGGCCTTTTCGGCCGTCTGACCGGGCAGCAGGTCGCCTACCGTAACAAATCCGTAGTCCGTCAGAATCACGCCATTGTCCAGAGCGGTACGGCTGTTGTTGGTTACGCGGAACACCAGGCTGTCCCCCTCCCAACGGCAGCCGCCGGATACGCCGCCCATCTCCTCAGTAGGCGCGTCACGCACCACCAGGGAAACCCAGTTCCACGAACCGTTTTCGGGATAGGTGATGGTCGTGGTGGGGCCATAGGTGCATATATAGCGCAGCTTGGCGGAATTTTCCAGGGTGAGGGGGTCACTGTTGGTATAGTAGGAAATGCTGTCGAGCACTTCGACCCTGCCATTGGTTGCGCCCACAGTCATGGATTCGCGTCCGGCCTTGGCGGCCATGACGGCGGTGTATCCATCCTGATGGCCGTTTTCATCCACATGAAGGACGGTATAGTAGGTGGCGGCAGGCTCGCGCAGCGGCAGGACCTGGCTCAGCCCCCACAGCGACAGCGAGGCCACAACCGCCAACGCGGGCACCGTGGCCCACATCCACTCGCGCCGGTCCAGGCGCTTAAGCAGCCAGTAGCCGCCAAACCCGGCCAGCAGTATGAACGCCCCGACCACCACCATGGGCAGCGCCGCGGCGCCGGTGTTTTCCACCCCGATCTGCCTGGCCACGGACGTATCCACGGACGCGCGGTTGTCGCGCACATAACCGCCGTAGTTCCGGTTCGATACCATCTCCTGATAGCGCGCCTGGGCGAAGGAAAGCAGCAGGCGCTGCCACAGGACGTTTTTCTCCAGCCACGCGTTGAGCGGCTTTTCACTGATGGCGAAGGCGCATGTGACCACATATCCCTTTCCCACGCGCGTCACGTCTGCCAGCGCGGAGCTGCCCACCGGCTGGCCGCCTCTGCCTTCCAGGGAAACGGTCATGACTTCCTGACCAAGCGGCGTGCCGCCCACCCCAAAGGTTTCGAGCAGCTCACCGGTGATATCGCCGCCGCTTCCCACCGTGCCGGCGGAAATCCCCGTATACTTTTCAAAAAAGCCGAAATTCTCCGCAGCCTTGGCGCCGCCGCCCACGATTGCCACGCCGCCATCCTTGAGCCATCCGTCCAGCGCCTCCTGCTGCCGCTGCGTGAGCGCGCCCATATCAAAGCCGTCCACCGCCAGCATGTCAAAAAAGCGCAGGCTTTCCTCATCCGAAGGGAAGGAGGCGGCGTCCAGGGGCACGACGGTCCAGTATTCCTCCCGCAGCAGGGGATCAGCTGCTCTGGTAATGCTGAAGCTGGAAAAATCCGCCTGGTTTCCCCCAAGCGCACCCACGATCAGCGAGGATGGGTCAATCGTTCCGCCGGGTTCTATTTCCCGCTGCACCACGGTTTCACCATCCACCACCCAGCGGACGGTATAGCTTTTCTGCATTTGGGTCAGCACCACGGGCAGGCTTGCCTCCAACGTGCTGCCCGATGCGACGGAGAGAGGAAGCTCGTAGCGGTCGTATTCCTGTTCGTTGCGGTTCACATCGACCGTAACCACGCCGGACATATCTGCATCGCTGTTGGTGATGCGGACATGGACAGGCAACGTGCGCACGTAGGTGATCACGCCGTCATATCCGATATCCGCCTCCAGCGCCACTCCCGCGCAGGCTGCGGCGGGCATCAGCAGCATCGCGGCGCACAGCACCAGCGAGCCAAGTTTCAAAAGGGGTTTCCGTATCATCTGCGTTCCTCCTTGCCGCGCCACGGCGCGTTTTGAAGCGCTTACGCATATGCAACGGAACGAATCTGGGTTTTCTTCCCACGCCTCCGGGTTTGGGCTGCCAAAAATGTAACAATCACCCGCATAAAAAAAGAAACCGCCGCAAAGCGGTCTCCCGTAGCCCTTTTTTCACACCACAATCCGGTCGCAGACACCCAGCACCAGCTCGCGCAGGGCCTCGGCATAGCAGGCCGTTTCCCGCGCGTTCTGCACGGACAGGTATAGGATATGAATGATGGAACCCACCATCTCGTCGGATACGCGGAAGGTGATGCCCTCCCGCTTGAGCAGCTCCAGAATGCGCATGGACATGCTCTTGAAATGCGCCAGCGCCTCCTCGGAGGCGACAAGCGCGATCAACTGGGGCATATCCTCTTTGAGGAAGCGCATCACGTTGAGCTCTGCCAGACGATCAAAGGCGGCGTTGACCGCATTGGCGGTGCGCTCACGGCTGCTGCCCGCCGACTGGCGCAGCACCCGCTCCGCCTCGCCCACGATGAGCATTTCAAAGTGCATGCCCACTTGCAGAAACAGTTCTTCCTTGCTGTCGTAAAACTTATAGAAAGTGGATTTGGAGATGCCCGCGTCCGACGTGAGACGTTCCAGCGAGATCCGCTTCACATCCATGCCCACCGCGTGACGGCAAGCGCTGTCAAACAGCCGGGCGCGAATATCCTCCATCTGCTGCGGCGTAAATGCCTGCGGCATATGCTTTCCCCCTCCGCCATACCGTTGTTGTCTTATTCGACCGATTTGAGCGCCTCTACCATATCGATGCCACGTACCTTCCGCGTCAGCAGCAGTTGAATCAGCAGGCTGAACACATAGGTGACCACGCTGGCCAGCACCACCGACAGTGCCGCCGGACGGCTGGGATAGGCCATCATTTCCGATTCGCACACCCGCAGCACCAGACCCGTCAGGCCGATGCCGGGAAGGATGCCGCACAGCACGCCCAGCAGGCTTACGATGTTGTTTTCGCCGATGATCAGGCCGCGGATTTCCTTCTGATGGTAGCCAAGTACCTTGAGCGTGGCGTATTCACGGGTGCGTTCGGAAAAGTTCATCAGGCCCATGTTGTAGCAAATCACGAAGGCCAAGGCCAGCGCAATCAGTGTAATCATGGCAAAGATGGAGGCCAGCATATCCAGCATCTGCGTCAGCTCCTGCGCCTGGTCCACGGGCCAGTTCAGCTGATCCACTTCCTCCATGGCATCCAGCTCGGACAGGCAGGCCTGCGTGGGCCCCTTGAGCAGGATGGCCGTGGGCATAAAGGCCCCTTTGCGCAGGCTTTCCCAGGTGCCGCTTTCCATATATAGTCCCTGGGAGACGCTGTTGTACACGATCTGCGTGATTTTGACCCGTACGGGGTCGTCGTCCCCGGGGAAGAACAGCTCGAGCGTATCGCCCACGGAAACCTCCAGCGTCTGGGCCAGCTTTTCGGTGATGGCGGTTCCTCCGGGCAGAATGTCCACCAGCGTTTCATTCTTGCCCACACGCAGCATCGTCTGCCCCGGCTCCACCACGGTCAGGAGCGTGGTACGGCTCTCGGTGGCTGACCGTGCACTGAGCGATTTTTCCATGATGCATTCCACGCCCTCCGCATCCAGACGGCGGCGGTAGCTTTCCGCCTCATCGGTCTCGCCGGTCAAATCCGCGCGTACATCATAGCACAGGGCCTTGGTGTAATGGTTTTCGGCCAGCGCATTGACCGAATCCTGTAGTCCCAGAGAGGCGATGATCAGCGCGTTGCAGCACAGTATGCCTACGAAGGACATGATGGTGCGCATGCGGTTGCGCATGAGATTGCGCACGATCATCTTGGTGTTGAAGTTAAAGCGCCGCCACAGAAATCCCACGCGCTCCAAGAGGATGCGCCTCCCCGCCTTGGGCGGCTTGGGCCGCAGCAGGTCGGCAGTGGTTTCCCGCGCGCTTTTCTGGTAGGTGTAGAGGCAGATCAGCACGCTCATTACCACGGTGAGCGCCACCATGGCCCATGCTTCCCATGAGATGGATGGATACAGCTTGTAGGGGTACTCGTTCTGTCCCAGCAGCAGTGCCCAGATCACGTTGGGCAAAAGCGCGTGCCCCGCCACCACCCCCAGAAGCGAGCCGATCAGCGAGGGCCACACCGCATACGACAGGTAATGTCCACGGATACGCCGGGAGGGATAGCCCAGCGCCTTGAGCGTGCCCAGCTGCATGCGCTGGTTTTCGATCATGCGGGTCAGCGTGGTCATCACAATGAGCGCAGCCACCGCATAGGCGATCAGCGGGAAAACCAGCGTGAGATTGGCGAACATATCGGCATTGCTCTGGGCGTTGGCCGTACTCTGATGCGCGCCCCGGTTGACCACCAGCGCCGCGGGCAGCGCGGCCGTTATGGCCTTTTCCGCCTGTTGGGCATCCATGCCATCAGCGAGCTTTACCGGCACCTGCGTCATGGGCAGATCCGGCATGCCGCAGGTATTGATGAGGATGTAGCCGTACTGATCGGGGTTGGGGTATACGCCATCGGTCACACAGATAAATTCCGGGCTGTAGACCACGCCCCGCACCACAAAGCCATATTCCTGCCCGGACAGTTTGACGCTCACGCGGTCTCCCACGGAAAGGCCGTGTACCTCGGCAAATCCCGCCTGAATCAGGCAGCCGCGCGAATCCGTCTGGGAAAGAGCCTCGCCCTCGACCACCAGCGGCTGGTTGATGCGCATGGGTCCATCATAGGCCGTCACGTTCAGCGTGGGCTCGCCAGGCAAGGTGCTTTCCAATTCCGCCGTGGCGCGGGCGCATACGTCGCTCACCCCGCTGATGGCACGGATTCTCTCCAGGGTATCGCGGTCCGCACTGGGCACGCTGACCCAGAAATCCGCCAGGTTGTTCTGGGCAAAGTATGTGTCGATCGTGCCCTGCGCCAGCCGGGCCGTGCCATCCAGCTCCGCAAACATGAACGTTCCCAGCGAGCAGAGCATCACAATGGCAAAAAACTGCATGCCGGACCGGCGCATATCGCGCACCAGCTTTTTTCCCAGAGCGCTCATGGCCATGGGCACGTTCCTCCTTCGGCAGCGAATCAAATAAAAACAAAATATGGAATTTGTTTTCAGCTTCATCAAAAGAAAAACGCGGCGCGCAGCTGAAAACAAATCATTTTCTTTGTTTTCACGCTGTTATTATAAGGGTTTTGACATGGCAAGTCAATGTAGGCGCAAAAACGTTACAATTCGTTCATGGTTGCTGAAAAAATGCTTGACATATACCCTAAGGGGGTATATAATCCAAAATACCCCCATGGGGTATATTAAGTTGAAACGGGGTGTCGCTATGGCCTGTGAGCCCACCTGCTGCCATCGGACGAAGGAACGTACCGAGGCTGAATACAAAAGCCTGGTACATCGCCTCAACCGCATCGAGGGACAGATTCGCGGCATTCGGGGCATGCTGGAAAGGAGCGCCTATTGTCCCGACATTCTGGCTCAGGCCGCCGCGGCCAATGCGGCGCTGAATGCCTTCAGCCGCGAGTTGCTGGCGCAGCACCTGCGTACCTGCGTAGTACAGGACATTCGTCAGGGCAAGGACGAAACCATTGACGAGCTAATGGATACCCTGCGCAAGCTGATGCGCTAGCCTGCCGCAGTCCAGAAAAGGAGAGAAATCATGAAACAATATCAGGTAACCGGCATGAGCTGCGCAGCGTGCAGCGCGCGCGTGGAAAAGGCCGTATCCAAGGTGCCGGGCGTAACGGCCTGCTCGGTAAGCCTTCTGACCAACAGCATGGGGGTGGAAGGCACCGCCGGTGAACAGGCTGTCATAGCGGCGGTGGAGGCTGCGGGCTACGGCGCGAGCGTGAAAGGTGCGCCCGCCGCCGCGGTGCCGGCGGCAGACGACCCGCTGGCCGATCATGAAACACCTGCGCTCAAGCGGCGGTTGTACAGCTCGCTGGTGTTTCTGGTGGCGCTGATGTACCTGTCCATGGGGCACATGATGTGGGGCTGGCCTGCGCCTGCCTTTCTTGCGGAAAATCATGTGGCGATGGGGCTTGTACAGCTGCTTTTGACGGCGATCATCATGGTCATCAACCAGCGTTTTTTCATCAGTGGCTTCAAGAGTCTGTGGCACAGAAGCCCCAACATGGATACGCTGGTAGCGCTGGGTTCCACGGCCTCGTTCGTCTACAGCGTGTATGCCCTGTTTGCCATGACCGGCGCCCAGGCGCGGGGCGACGCCGCGCAGGTGATGGGCTGGATGCACGAATTCTATTTTGAATCCGCCGCGATGATATTAACGCTCATCACTGTGGGCAAGATGCTGGAGGCCCGCTCCAAGGGCCGCACCACCGACGCGCTCAAGGGGCTGATGAAGCTGGCTCCTCAAACCGCCACGCTGCTGGTAGACGGTCAGGAGCGTACCGTGCCCATCGGGGACGTCAAGCAGGGGGACCTCTTTGTGGTGCGCCCTGGTGAAAATATCCCCGTTGACGGCGTGGTGCTGGAAGGACACAGCGCGGTAAACGAATCCGCTCTCACGGGCGAAAGCATCCCCGTGGATAAAGCCGAGGGGGACGCCGTGTCGGCTGCCACGGTGAATCAGTCCGGATTTTTACGCTGTCAGGCCACCCGCGTGGGCGAGGACACCACGCTTTCCCAGATCATCCGCATGGTCAGCGACGCGGCGGCCACCAAGGCGCCCATCGCCAAGGTGGCGGACCGGGTAAGCGGCCTGTTTGTGCCGGTGGTGATCGCCATCGCGCTGATCGCGACGGCCGTATGGCTGGCCACGGGCGCGGACTTTGGATATGCTCTGGCGCGGGGTATTTCAGTGCTGGTCATCAGCTGCCCGTGCGCGCTGGGGCTGGCCACGCCGGTAGCCATCATGGTGGGCAACGGCAAGGGCGCCAAAAACGGCATTCTTTTCAAGACCGCCGTATCACTGGAGGAAGCAGGAAAGGTGCGCGTGGTGGCGCTGGATAAAACCGGCACCATCACCACCGGCCAACCCCGTGTGACCGACGTTCTGCCGGCTCCCGGCGTAACGGATGAACAGCTGATTGCCGCCGCCTATGCCCTGGAGCAAAAGAGCGAGCATCCCCTGGCACATGCCGTGGTAGAGCGGGCTCAAAACCTGGGCCTCAAGGCGCAGGAAGTTTCCGGCTTTGCCGCGCTGCCCGGCAACGGCCTGACTGCCATGCTGGACGGCGAGGCGCTTTCCGGCGGCAGCCTGGCCTTTATCTCCGGGCGGACTGAGGTTTCCGGGGACATGCGCGCCCAGGCTGATCACCTCAGCGGCGAAGGCAAGACCCCGTTGCTGTTCAGCCGGGGAGGGCGGCTGCTGGGCATGATTGCCGTGGCCGACGCCATCAAGCCCGAAAGCCCGCAGGCTGTGCGGGAGCTTCAAAACATGGGCATCCGCGTCGTCATGCTCACCGGCGACAACCAGCGCACCGCCGAAGCCATCGGCCGTCAGGCAGGCGTGGACCAGGTCATCGCAGGGGTGCTGCCCGACGGCAAGGAGAGCGTGATCCGCTCGCTGCAATCGCAGGGCAAGGTAGCCATGGTGGGCGACGGCATCAATGACGCTCCCGCGCTCACCCGCGCGGACATCGGTATCGCCATCGGTGCCGGCACGGACGTGGCCATTGATGCGGCTGATGTCGTGCTCATGAACAGCCATCTCACCGATGTGCCCGCCGCCATCCGCCTCAGCCGCGCCACGCTGCGCAACATCCACGAAAACCTGTTCTGGGCCTTTATCTACAATATCATCGGGATCCCGCTGGCAGCGGGGGTGTTTATTCCCCTGCTGGGATGGCAGCTCAACCCCATGTTCGGGGCCGCGGCCATGAGCCTGTCCAGCTTCTGCGTCGTCTCCAACGCGCTGCGCCTGAATCTGTTTGACCCGCACAGCGCGAGGAAGGACCATAAAATCAAATTTGCGAAGGAGCCAAAAACCATGCAGAAAACCCTGAAGATCGAAGGTATGATGTGCACCCACTGTTCCGGCCGCGTCAAAAAGGCGCTGGAGGAGCTGCCCGGCGTCGTTTCCGCCGAAGTGAGCCATGAAAGCGGCACCGCCGTGGTCACCATGAGCGCCCCTGTAGACGATGCCACGCTGAAAAAGGCCGTGGAGGACCAGGGGTATCAGGTGGTCGGCTGAGCCGTTCGCCGGACAGCAAGACGCGGCGGGAGATTTACGCATCCCGCCGCGTCTTGCTGCTTTTTTATGAAACAATCTCCACGCCCAGCAGCCCGGCCAGGTCGAGCACCTGCGCCGCCGTAACCTTCATCCCTCGCAGGTCGGTGAGGGAAACGGTCCACCCGGCGATACGGCAGGTGGTCATGTCCAGGCCCGAAAGCTGCGTGCGTGCCCACTGCGCACGTTCCAGATCCGAATGATCAAAACGCACCCTGGACAGCCTATTTTCCGACCACAGGCTGTCTCGAAGGCGGCAGTCCGAAAACACGGCATGGTCCAGCTTGCATTCCGCAAAGGAGGCGTAATCCAGCATGCAGCCGTCAAAGGCCACATTCATCAGCGCGCCCCGCATGATTTCCAGCCCCGTCATGCGGCAGCCCTGCAGGCGTGCCCGCTGAAACGCTGCGTTCGTAAGCCGCGCGTTGCTCCATTCGCACTTATCAAAGACGCAGTCCACGAAGCTGATTCGCTTGAAATCGTTATCGCCAAACCGGCAGCGCTCAAACACGCAGCCTCGCACGTCCAGCGTTTTGCCCGAAAAACCGGTCAGCTCCCCGTCCACAAAGCGCAGGTTTTCCAGGTCCTCGTCTCTGGCCAGCGCCACGGCTGCCGCCTCCGAAAGCGTGGGGCTTTCCATAGGTTGCGTCGCCAGCACAGGTTCCGCCACCCTCCACCCGTCTTTCATGTGCATGCTCCCACTCCTCTCCCCTTTTGTCCATTATAGGGGGCTGCGTCCTCCGCCGCAAGCCTCCATTGCCCTGATGAGGAAAATCATTCGTTGTCATCCCAGTCCGTGCGTGCTATAATAAATGCCATTAAGAGGTTATAGGATAAGGAGGAACATGCGATGAAGCGCAGAATCGGCATTTTGACCAGCGGGGGCGACTGCCCCGGCTTGAATGCGGCCATCCGCGGCGTGGCGCGTGCCGCCTATGAGCTTTTTGATGCGGAAATTATCGGTATCCGCAACGGCTATGGCGGGCTGATCGAGGGTGAATATCAGGAGATGAGCAAAAAGCAGTTCTCCGGTATTCTCACGCTGGGCGGCACCATTCTGGGCACCAGCCGGCAGCCGTTCCGCAATATGCGGGTGATTGATGAACGCGGCGTGGATAAGGTTGCCGCCATGAAAAAGACCTACAAGGATTTGAAGCTGGACTGTCTGGTTACCCTGGGCGGGAACGGGACGCACAAAACGGCCAACCTGCTTAGCGAGGAGGGTCTCAACGTCATCGGCCTGCCCAAGACCATTGACAACGATATCTACGGCACCGATTTCACCTTTGGCTTCCATACGGCGGTGGACATCGCCACGGAGGTCATCGACCGCATTCACACCACAGCCACCAGCCATGGCCGGTGCATGGTGATTGAGCTGATGGGCAACAAGGCGGGCTGGCTGACGCTGTATGCGGGTCTGGCAGGCGGCGCAGATGTCATCCTGCTGCCGGAGATTCCCTACGATATCAAAAAGGTGGCCCAGGCTGTGGAGGCCCGCGCCAAGAGCAAGAAGCCCTTCAGCATCATCGCCGTGGCCGAGGGCGCCATGAGCGAGGAAGAAGCCAAAATGAAGAAGAAGGAGCGCGAAGCCTACCGTGCCACGCTGCCCTATGACTGCATCAGCAAGCGCATCGCCGCACAGCTGAGCGAAATGGTAGGCGTGGAGGCGCGGCATGTGGTGCCCGGCCACATCCAGCGTGGCGGCAGTCCCAGCGCCTATGACCGTGTGCTCTCCACCCAGTTTGGCGTGCATGCTGCCCAGCTCATCCGGGATGAAATCTACGGCGTAACGGTGGCCCTGGACGGCAACGAGATTATTCACAACAAACTCAAGGACATCGCGGGTGTACCCAAGCCCGTGCCCAAGGATGACCATGTGCTCACCACCGCCCGCAATATGGGAATCTGCATGGGCGACTGATTCCTCCTTTGCGCATCTCCTGCGGACATCCTCCGTGCCGACGGCGGATGTCCGTCTTTTTTATGGGGCAGCCCTTGCTTTCCCTGTCCAAACAGGGTACAATCTTAGCAGAATATATCGAAAGGCAGGTGAGCAGGATGGACGGCTGTGACAGCCGAGATCGAAGAACCTCAGCCGGTCGAAAGCGGCACCCAGGCGCCGCGGTCCGAAAGCGCGGGCAACCGTTCACCCTGCCTCAAGCAGCGTGAACGAGCGCGGCGGCTTTTGGCTTGCTTTCAACCGGCTCTTCCACAGGGAAATCAGGAAGGAGGAGACGTTCAAAATGGAGCCGAAAATCCCCGTTACGGAAGAAGCCGCCCTGACCCCCAAGCCGGATTATGCGGCGGAGATTACCCGAATTGTCAAAAGCCCTGCATCCCCCAACGTGATGCGGGAGCGTTTGAAAGACTACCACGAAAAAGATATCGCCGAGGTTCTGCCCACGCTGACCCCGGCGGAGCGAAAAAAGCTTTACCGTATCCTGGACGCGGACATGCTCGCCAACATTCTGGAGCGTCTGGAGAACGATGAGGCAGCCGGATTTCTTTCCGAAATGGATCTGAGCAAGGCCGCCCGCACGATTGAAAGCATGGAAACCGACGCGGCGACGGCGATTCTTTCCGGGCTGGACCGCAAGAAAAAAAGCGACCTTCTCGAATGCATGGACGAGACCTCCAAGAAGGAGCTCGCCCTGATGCAGACCTTTGATGACGACGAAATCGGCAGCAAGATGACCACCAACTATGTCTCTGTCCGCGATAACCTGACGGTGAAACAGGCCATGAGCTCCCTGATTGAACAGGCCGCCGAAAACGACAATATCTCCACGCTTTTTGTGCGTGATAGCAACGATGTGTTCTGTGGCGCGATTGACTTGAAGGAGTTGATCATCGCCCGGCCGGAGACCGATTTTCATTCTCTCATCATGACCTCCTACCCCTATGTGTATGGGCATGAGGACATTGACGACTGTCTGGAGCTGCTCAAGGACTATTCCGAGGACCTCATCCCCGTGCTGGACAACAACAACCACCTGTTGGGCGTCATTACCTCGCAGAACATGGTGCAGGTCGTGGACGATGAAATGGGTGAAGACTACGCCCGTCTGGCCGGCCTGACCGCCGAGGAAGACCTGACCGAACCACTCCGTCAGAGCATGCAAAAGCGCCTTCCGTGGCTGTTTGTGCTGCTGGGATTGGGCCTGCTGGTATCCACTGTAGTGGGTGCGTTTGAGCAGGTCGTATCCCAGCTGACGCTGATTATGTGCTTCCAGTCCCTCGTCCTGGATATGGCGGGCAACGTGGGCACCCAGTCCCTGGCGGTGACCATCCGCGTCTTAATGGATGAGAACCTGACCTTCCGGCAAAAGTTCGGGCTGGTGGTCAAGGAGGTGCGCATCGGCTCTGCCAACGGCCTGTTGCTGGGGCTGGCATCCTTTGTGCTGATCGGTCTGTACATCTGGCTGTTCCGCGGCCGCGACCTGATGACCGCTTTTGCCGTGTCCGGCTGCATCGGCCTTGCGCTGCTGGTGGCCATGGCCATTTCCAGCGCTGTGGGTACGTTGATTCCCCTGTTCTTCAAAAAGATCAACATCGACCCCGCTGTGGCCTCCGGGCCGCTCATCACCACCGTCAACGACCTGGTGGCCGTGGTCACCTATTATGGTCTGAGCTGGCTTCTTCTTCTGCAAATCATGCATCTTGCCGGCTAAGTGGTCTGTACCGGCGTTTGGAAGTGCCGGCGGCAGTAACGCGCCCATCAGTGGCGGCGCACAAAGCATTTGGGAGGGAAAGAAACGCTTCTTTCCCTCCCGCTGCTTATATTCCCTCTCAATTTGCGTGAGCAATTCCCAGCCCTGTCGCCAGAGCATAGCTTTTGACCTTGTCGCTCTCCAGCTCCTCGCGATGCATGTTCACGGCGGTGAGCTGGTTATTCTCATAGGTTTTATAGTAGTAGATGCCTTTGCTGGCGTTGATGCAGCAGGAATAGGTGGTGATGTCCCAGCGTTCGTCCGCCCGTACCGCGCCGCGCGGCATGGCCACCGCGTCCAGCAGGTGGAAAAACTGCGACACGCTGCTGTTTTCCTCGGCATCGCAGACGGAATTGAGCCGCAGGAAGGCCGCTTTGACAAAGCGGGATGCCGGCGAAAAATCGCCCGGAAGGCCAAGAGTACCGAATCCGCGGCCAAACGGCGTCAGTTTCAGCCCGGCAGCGAAGCTGTTTTCCGGCTCTCCGGATCGCACCCCCATGTACTGGCTCAGGTTGGTCAGCTGGAAATCAAAGGGCGGGTTGTTGGTGAGCACACCCACGGGGTTGTCGTACACGCGCATGCCGCCTTGCATGCATTCCACTACGATGGAGCTTTCCCGGTCTGCGATGTGCCAGTGCAGGGGCGCCAGGGGCATCTGTTCGCTGAACGGAATGCTCATGATATGGGTTTGCTCGAGCAAGGCGCGCGCCTCCTCCACGCAGGCGCATTTTCCCAGCACCCACAGCGGGAGCTCAAAGGGGGACACATTGGCCTTGTCCTCGCTGAGCTGCGCAGAATAAAAGGCGTTGCCCGGGAAATTCAGTCCCGCGATGCACAGGCTCTTTTCATTCGCTGCCTCCGCATACAGGGGATAGCCGTCCACAACCGTCGCCATACCGATCATGGCGTAGTGCCGCCTGCATTCGCCCGCCTTGCGAAAGACAATCGGGTATTGTCGCGGCGTGACCGCTACCTGCTCGCCAAAGGAATATTCAAGGTCCAGGTTTCGTCCAAAGTAAAAGTCTCCGGTTGCCAGGGCAATGCTGGTGCACATGGTTTTCTCTCCTTGCGGCGGCCGTGGTTGTTCGCCGCCTTTTTCAGTATGCTGCGCCGCAGCCGGCGTCATGTATGCCGAAAAAACAAACGGGACGGCGCACAGCCGTCCCGTTGCATGCCGGTTAGACAGGCATGGTCTTTTCTTCCTTGTTGAGCATGGTGCTGTCCACACCCAGCTGCTTGGCCTGACGGTACTGGAAGTACTTGATTGCCACCTGCGGGAACAGGGCGTAGCTCAGCACGTCCTCCTCCTGCTGGTAGTAATCGCGGATCTCCTCGCGGTACTTATCCAGTTCGGGCGGGATGTCGTCGGCAGGACGATGGGTAATGACCTTGTCGTCGCCGATGCACTTTTTGCGAACTTCTTCGTTGACGGGCGCGGGCAGCCTGCCGTACTCGCCGCGAAGCAGGGCCTTGGACTCCTTGGTTACCATCTTGTAGCGCTCGCCGGCCAGGACGTTCATTACAGCCTGAGTGCCCACGATCTGGCTGGTGGGCGTCACCAGCGGCGGATAGCCGAAGTCCTTGCGCACGCGCGGCACCTCGGCCAGCACGTCGTAGTACTTATCCATGGCGTTGGCCTGCTTGAGCTGACCGATCAGGTTGCTCAGCATGCCGCCGGGCACCTGATAAATCAGCGTATTTGCGTCGGTCGCAAGCACGCGGGCAGGATCGCGCCATCCTTCCTTGGTCAGCTCGTCCGCCACGCCACGGAAGTAGGCGGCCAGTTCACTAAGCAGCTTAAGGTCCAGACCGGTGTCATACTCGGTGCCCTGAAGCGTAGCCACCATGGACTCGGTGGTGGGCTGGGAGGTGCCGTTGCCCAGTGCGGAAAGCGCGGTGTCAATCACGTCCACGCCCGCCTCCACGGCCTTGAGCAGCGTCATGGCGCCGGTGCCGGTGGTATCATGCGTATGCAGGACGATGGGCAGGTTCGTTTCCGCCTTGAGGCGCTTGATCAGGCTGTAGGCCTTGTAGGGCAGCAGCAGGTTAGCCATGTCCTTAATGCAGATGATATCCGCACCCATCTTGGCGATGTCGGCGGCCAGCTTCACGAAGTAATCCTCCGTGTGCACGGGGCTGATGGTGTAGCTCATGGCCACCTCGGCGGTTCCGCCGTATTTCTTGGTGGCCTTGACGGCGGTTTCCATGTTGCGCAGATCATTGAGCGCGTCGAAGCAGCGGATGATATCGCAGCCATTTTCCACCGTCTTTTTCACGAAGAAATCGACCACGTCATCAGCGTAATGCTTGTAGCCCAGCAGGTTCTGGCCGCGCAGCAGCATCTGCAGCTTGGTGTTGGGCAGGCCCTTGCGCAGCTTGCGCAGGCGCTCCCACGGGTCCTCGTTGAGGAAGCGCAGGCAGCTGTCGAAGGTCGCGCCGCCCCAGCATTCCAAAGAGAAGTAGCCTACTTTGTCCAGTTTTTCAAACGCAGGCTCCATCTGGGAAAATCTCATGCGCGTGGCGGCCTGGCTCTGGTGCGCGTCGCGCAGGATGGTATCGGTAATTCCAACCTTGGCCATTGTTTTCACCTCTTAAATTGCGATTAACCGAACATGCTCAGCAGGATACCGGCAGCGATGGCCGAGCCGATCACGCCTGCCACGTTGGGGCCCATGGCGTGCATGAGCAGGAAGTTGCCGGGGTTGGCCTTCTGGCCCTCCACCTGGCTCACACGCGCAGCCATCGGCACGGCGGACACGCCGGCGGAACCGATGAGCGGGTTGATCTTGCCACCGGAGAGCTTGTTCATGAGCTTGGCCAGCAGCACGCCGCCCGCGGTGCCAAAGCCGAAGGCGAGCACGCCCACGACGATGATGCCCAGCGTCTTGGACGACAGGAAGGTGGAGGCGGTCGCCGTCGCGCCGACCGTGGTGCCCAGGAAGATGGTGACGATGTTCATCAGCTCGTTCTGGGCGGTCTTGTTCAGACGGTCCACCACGCCGCTCTCACGGAACAGGTTGCCCAGCATCAGACAGCCGACCAGCGGCGCCGCAGAGGGCAGCAGCAGGCTTACGATGATGGTCACCGCGATGGGGAAGATGATCTTCTCGCGCTTGCTCACGGGGCGAAGCTGCTCCATGACGATCTCGCGCTCCTTCTTGGTGGTCAGGGCGCGCATGATCGGCGGCTGAATCACCGGCACCAGCGCCATGTAGCTGTAGGCCGCCACGGCGATGGGGCCAAGCAGGTGCGGAGCCAGCTTGCCGGTCAGGTAGATGGCGGTGGGGCCGTCCGCGCCGCCGATGATGCCGGTGGAAGCGGCTTCCTGTGGGGTGAAACCCATCACGGTATAACAAACGATGAAGGTGATGAAGATGCCCAGCTGCGCGGCAGCGCCCAGCAGCAGGCTCTTGGGGTTGGCAATCAGGGGACCGAAGTCGGTCATGCAGCCCACGCCCAGGAAGATCAGGCAGGGGTAAATGCCCAGCTTCACGCCCAGATACAGGTAGTCCAGCATGCCGGGAGTAATGACCTTGCCGGCGGTAGCCAGCAGCTGGCCGCTAACGGTGAACACCTGTCCATCGGCCAGATACGCACCCGCAGAGCTGATGATGATCTGCGCGCTGTTGGCCAAAATGGAGCCGTCAGTGGCGACCAGCGCACCCGCGGCGTTAAACGCGCCGCCAGCGGTGATGGCATCCACGATTTGTCCCAGCATGTTTCCGGCTGCGTCCATCACGGCGCCCTGAGCGGTAAAGGTGTAAGCAACCGGGTTGGTCAGCGCCGAAGAATCCAACAGCACCGCGCCGCCAAACAGGCTCCAGTTGGTGTGGCCGCCAGCAAACAGCTCCTGATTGTACATACCCGCAATAGGCAGGTTGGTCAGCAGCATGCCAAATGCAATGGGCATCAGCAAAAGCGGCTCGTACTTTTTGACCACGGCCAGATACATCAGCACGCACGCGATAGCGATCATGATCAGCGGCTTGGGATCGCTAAACAGCGCATAAATGCCAGAATCCTGGCAAAGCTTGATTAAACTCTCGCCCACGTTCATGGTTTGAAATCAACTCGCTTTCTTTTGAGAATGTGGGAAAGGCCGCGAATGATCTCAGCCAATAACGATGAGCGGGTCGCCGCTGTTGACAGAAGCGCCCTTGGCGGTCACGACCTGCTTGATGGTGCCGTCGCAGGGAGCCATGATCTCGTTTTCCATCTTCATGGCTTCCAGGATCAGCAGAATATCGCCCTTTTTCACGGTAGCGCCTTCGGTCACGCGCACTTCCAGGATGGTGCCGGGCATAGGAGCGTTCACCTTCTGGCCTCCGGCAACAGGAGCAGCCGCGGCGGGGGCGGCAGGCGCGGGAGCGGCGG
>ERZ772821.963-NODE-963-length-19332-cov-4.524822_pt1 | contig 19332 bp, 21 predicted proteins | sample MGYA00580859_ERZ772821 | MGnify/ENA primary metagenome ERZ772821 (study PRJEB29015, sample SAMEA2737674) | human gut metagenome | biome: human gut; feature: human-associated habitat; material: faeces | place: China | collected 2012 ...
GTCCAGCCACACGGCGAAAGCCCCGTGCCGAGCCCGAACGCCCGCACCACGATCTCCTGCGCCCTGCCCCAGAAGTTCGTGGACGAGAAGAGCGATGCCAGCCAGTCGGCGCACTCCCGGCTCTCGCACGCCACCACGGTCTTCTCGTCCAGGAGAAGGCTGCTCCACTCCCGGCACACCCGCATCGCCGGCATGATCGTGCGCCTATGCACCTGGTACACCCGGCCGAACCCGTCGGTGTCGCGGTAGTCGTAGAACTCGCCCACGGCGCGCATCCAGCGGTCCCATTCCCTAACGTGGGGCCCCATGTCCTCCAGTGCCCGCGTCGAGTACCCGCCGCCCTCAGGTACGACCTCACGCACTCGGGCACCCAGTACCCCTCGCCGCCCGACAGGTCCTTCTCCATGCGCCCTCCGTCCTATAGGATTGGTTGAGAAGATCATCCATCCCGGTCACAGCCGGCAATCCAGTCAGGGGGTTTCGCCGTGGGCGAGAAGGACAATGGCAAGGGAAAGTCACCGCTTACCCAGGAGACGACAGCTCAGGCGCTCGACGCCGTGTATCGCGCGGTGATCCAGGGCATCCCAAAGGTCAGCAAGCCCGTCGACGAGTTCGCCGAAGACTACATCGACAGGCACCGCACGCGGAGGGGGGCGGCGAAGGACCTCGTGCGGTGGCAGGTGGCCAAGTGCGGGACGTCCGGCTTCGTGACGGGACTGGGCGGCTTCATCACCATGCCCGTGGCGGTACCGGCGAACCTCTCCAGCGTCCTCTACGTGCAGCTGCGCATGGTGGCCGCGATTGCGTACATGGGCGGCTACGACGTCAACTCCGACCAGGTGCAGACCCTCTGCTACATGGCCCTCGCCGGCGACGCCGTGGCGGACGTCGCCAAACAGGTGGGGAAGAACGTCGGCGAGAAGATGCTCGTCAACGCCATCAAGAAGCTCCCCGGGGAGGCGCTCGTGAAGATCAACCAGCGCGTGGGCTTCCGCCTCCTCACCAAGCTCGGCGAGAAGGGGGCAATCAACCTGATCGACATGCTCCCCGTGGTCGGCGGGGTCGTGGGCGGCGCCTTCGACGTCGCGACCACGCAGGTGATAGCCAAGAACGCATTGGGGATCTTCCTTCCAAGGCCAGAGCCCGTCAAGGTCGAGGTCCATGTTGTGGACGAGAAGGACGACCCGCTTCCAGAGGACACTGCATCGGGTCCCAACGACGAAGTCGCCGTCGAATAGCCTGGCGAGAAGGACCTCTCACCGTCGAGAAGCCCCTACGCCCCTCGCAGCACGTCGTCCATCATGGCGCACCTCACGGTATCGGTTGACGGCCACTCTCGTCCGAGATATTACCTGCCCACAATTTGCTGCGGTCCCGTTGGAAACTCCCTGACCAGGCTCAACATCCAGGCAGCCAGCGTGGTCGTTCTCTGCGAGCCACAGTTCAAGCCGTCAATCAAGAACTACGCCATCTCCTGCGCTTATCGCATGGGACAGACGAGGAAGGTCTTTGTCCACCGGCTGCTCTGCACGGACACCATCGACGAGCGAATCATGCAGATCCTGGCGAACAAGCAGCGGATCTTCGACGCCTTCGCCGACAGATCGGTTGCGGCCGAGCAAGTCGACCAGGCCTTCAGCCGGGAGACTATGGACCAGATTGTGCGCGATGAGCTCAGGAAGTACGCCGGCGCGCGGTAGGGGAGGGCTGCTTTGCATCGCAACGTCCCTAGTGCCCAGCGATTCAGATGTTCGGGATTCGCTGTTAAACAAGTCCTGATATATGCGTCCGGACTTCCTGCTCGCCTTCGTTTCGACCAAGAGAGCGAGGGGCTGGAGGCCCGGATGAACAACAATATGCTGTAGGCGCGCTCGCGCTGCCGGCGGGCGAAAGGTGCGAGCTTGCCAGGAGGACCAGGGATACGCTCGTCACGGGAGAGCCGTCTGGCGAGCCAGGCGAGTGCCCGAGGCGCGGCTGCTTGCACGTCGTCAGGGGCGGGTACGATGCCGACAGCACCCAGTGTTGGGTCTGACATGGGTGCGGGCGCACGCCCAGCGAGGGGGTGGGTGGCTGCTGGCGCTATCGAGGCTGTCCCTAGCGGGGCTCGAGTTCGTCGGTGCCACGCTCTCGCCCGAGGACACTTCCCTCGGGGAGCGAAAGGCGGGGTGCTCCGTGAGCCTGCCAACATCCTGGTGCATGGGGAGGCGGTTCTGCGACGTGATGGCTAGATGGACCAGTGTGTTCGAGGAGAGTCGATCCAAGTGGACGGGCCTCGGCTGGACGAGTCCCTCAGGGGCCCGCCGCCTCACGGCTTCATGCCCAGGTAGGGCGGCGGATCGGGCAGGTGCGGGCTGCCGAATGCTGAGTTCGGCGTCCCCACGGGCGCTGATGACTCGGGTGACTGCTTTTGCTGCGTGTCGTCGAGGGGGAAGACCGGCTCTGAGAGGGTGCGTGCGTCGATCGCCAGCGTCGACCTCGCGAGCGCCGAGGTCTTCGCGGACGCGCTCTCCTCCTATGCGGTCCCACTCAGGTCGGTCGGCATCACGACTCACAACAGATTCAACCCGAGCGAGGCGGCTGCAGATTAGCTCGGTGCCCCTCTATCTGCTCGAGTTCATATAAGAGCTGGTTTAGCAGCGGTTTCAAATGATGCCTAGAGGTTTTCGATTTCGTAGATTCTCGGATCGTGATAATCCTCTATGACGATGGTTGAATAGCGGCGAAGCTCTTGAGTGTCTTGGTCATTCTTCTTATACGTAATACCCACTGTACGAATACCTGCAAGCCTGCATGCTCTGCAGCCGAAGACCGCATCTTCGAAAACAATCGAATGTTCCGGTGCTGACCCGACGCGCTCTATTGCCTCGAGGTAGACATCTGGCTGGCTCTTGTCATTGCCAACATCTCCTGTGTAGGCAATTGCGGCGAAGTTATCGGCTATGTTGAGGTTGCTGAGTGCATTTCTGATTATTGTTGGTGGCGTTGAGCTTGCGATAGAAAGTTGTATCCCCTTTGAATGGAGAAAGGCAACATATTCAAGCGCATGTGGCAAGGGCATAACGTCATTGGCATATCCAGTGATAACGCGTGAGCTCAAGTCATCAAATACTTCCTGAACAGTACCGCCGGCTCCCAGCTCATCGTGGAATCTGCAACATTTCTCGCCAAAACTGAGGTGTTCAATCTCATCGAGATAGGAGCGTGAGTTGTCCGGCAGATAGTCGGCCAAGTACGTTTCCAAGGTTTTCCTCCACATGGCAGCAGAGTTCACCAAGGTGCCATCAAAGTCGAAGACTACTGCTTTCTGACACATAATCTGCCTTCCTCAAGTTGTTGAACTGTTGCTCTGATGACTCGACAATATAGTTATATATACGACCATATACAACCATAAACAAATAGAGTATATTGCAAGCAAAGTCTTGGTCTATCGAAAGAAAGGCGGAGTTTGTCATGGCTGTCGTTAGCTCACTCGAACTGGTGGCAATTGCTCAAAAGAACGGTTGGCTTCTGCCCGCGTATAACACTACGAATATGGAGATGACTTTCGGAATCCTGGATGGTCTGCAACGTGCTGGTATGCCGGGCATCCTCCAGATTGCTCCAACCAACGTCAAGCTATCTGATTACGAGACAATCGCAATGATTGTGAAAAAGGTTTCAGAGGGCTATGTAGTACCCACCGCTTTGCATCTCGATCACGGTAAGACGCTCGAAGACGTTCGACAGGCAGTCCAGGCTGGATTTACCTCAATCATGATTGACGGAGCTGCCCTCTCCTTCGAAGAGAATATTCGCTTCTCGCGTGAAGCTGTCGATTATTGCCACTGCTACGGAATCCCTGTTGAGGCTGAGCTTGGTGCTATTAGGGGGAAGGAAGACGATCATGTCTCAGAAGCCGATTTGAAGACAGATCCCTCTCAGGTTGAGGAGTTCGTGGATCGCACCGGATGCGATTTGCTGGCTGTCTCGATTGGCAATGTTCATGGTCTCGAGGATACACCGCGGATAGATCTTCCTCTTCTGGAGAAGCTTTATTCAGTTGCGCCTTGCCCGCTCGTGCTCCACGGAGGGTCTGGCATCCCTTACGAAATCATTCATGCCATGCAGCCATACGGCATGGTGAAAGTAAATATTGCAAGCGATCTGCGTAAGGCTTTCATTACTACGGTCGGTAAGGCGTATGAAGCAAACAATAACGAGCACAACCTTGCCCGCGTGCTCATTGATGTTCGCAAAGCCGTCGCAGATGTCGCATACAAGACCACTCGTGCGATTAACGGCCTCCCCTATTAGGCCTTCTGCTGAAATCTGCTGGGGCAGGGGATTTGCGAACAACCTGACTTCGCGTATGCGTTGCAGCTTCCACCGCAGAATCGATTGGGATGCAATGAAAAGATTCGTTGGCATAGATTTGGGCACCTCATCTGTCAAGGTTGTTGTGACGGACGAGTGTGGTCACGTCGAGCGTATGGCGACAAGATCCTATAACATTTCTGAGCCAGTTCCCCAGTGGCGAGAGATTGACCCAATGATCTGGTGGAAAGCAACAGCTGAAGCATCTCGCGAGATACTTGAGGGGTATCCTGCCTCGGAAATTGCAGGCGTGGGCGTGACTGGACAGATGCACACACTTGTATGCCTCGATGAACGCGATGCCCCTGTATGTCCTGCTATTATGTGGAATGATCTCAGGTCGGCGGAATTGGTTTCCGATGCCAGAACGGCATTGGCGGATGCCGGTGAGAGCTATCTTGCTCGAATCATCTCGACCGGGAGTCCAGCCCTAAGTCTTGCATGGATAAAAGCAAATCGTCCTGATGTCTTCTCTAGAATTCGCACCATTGTTATTGCGCCTGACTGGATCGTTAAATGCCTCACTGGCGCAATTGGCACGGATTGGTGCGAGGCATCGACTTCGTCTTTATTTGATCTTGAAAAGGGCATCTGGTCAACGACTGCGTGCAAGTCGTTGGGCGTACCGCTGCACATCCTTCCAGAGATCCAGAGCGCTGACAGTATTGTTGGGGGCGTGACGAAGATGGCAGGGGAGGCAAGTGGCATCCCTGCTGGTACTCCGGTTATTCGTGGAACGGGGGATAATCCGGCCTCGGCAATTCCGACAGGCTGCTTTGGAGAGAGGGTCCCTGTCATCTCTCTTGGTACTTCTGGGGTGCTTATGTACTCATTGCCTGGTAGCATCCGAGCAAAATGGGGGAAATCTGTTCTGTTCTCGGAGTCATCGGGAAGCCTGTCAACATTGATTCAGCTCACCATCCAGACCTGTGGAAATGCCGTAGATTGGCTAACGCGTGAAATGTTAAGATGCCCGGACTACGACCTTGAGGATGCCCGCGCAAATGACATTCTCTACGATACGGATAGATTAATCTTTTATCCGTTCCTCAATGGGGATAAGACGCTGTATGGTGATTCAAGTATTCGCGGGGCATTCGTGGGCATTTCACTTGAAACCTCAAGAAGCGACTTGCAGAGAGCCGTAATGGAGGGAATCTCCATGGGCTTTAGACAGCTACTTGAACATGTAGATGAATCTGGATCTTGGGGAGAAATACGTGTAGTGGGTGGGGGAGCACACTCAGATTTGTGGATGCAGTTACTTTCTTCAGTCCTAAGCAAACAGATTGTGCGTCTGACCGGAGTGAAGGGTGCTTCCCAAGGAGCAGCCATGATTGCGGCGTCAGCTGTACGGGGAATTGACCTTGTAACAATCTTGCAGGAGCTTGGGAAACAGGAAGAAGCGTTTGAACCGAATCAGCAGGCAGTCAGCATGTATGAACGTAAGTATGGCGCCTTCTTGGAGCTTCACGATGCTGTCGGCACGCTTGGTGCTAGGGAATTCAACCGTTAGCGCCTTTTCACATGCCGTTCGACCCATTTGCTATTTAAGAAACAACTACAGACAATACTATACAACCATAGACAAGTTAGCTGATTACCAATGGAGGTGGATAGGTCGGGCCTTGTCTTCACTGATATCGAACGGATACGTACAGTCGCTAGAAATTGGAGGGTTACATGGGAGCTGTCAATGACGCAATGATATGGCTTGCGGAGAACTTTACAGGACTGTTCAACGCCGCAGGACAGCAGTTCGCATCGTTTATTACAAGCATGATTCCAATGCTGGTTTGCTTGATTCTCACCATTAAGGCACTTATCGCGCTTATCGGCGAGGAGCGCGTGTATGGGTTCATGAAGAAGTGCACCAAGTATGCAGTCCTTCGCTACACCCTTATCCCATTCCTGTGCACGTTTTTCCTCTGCAACCCGATGGCGTATACCTTCGGCGTGTTTGTTGAAGAAAAGTACAAGCCCGCATTCTACGATGCCGTTGTGTCCATGATGCACCCCATCACGGGACTTTTCCCCCATGCTAACTCGTCGGAGCTGTTCGTCTGGCTCGGAATCTCGGCGGGATATGAGGCAGTGGGAGGGAACTCCTCTGCTCTCGCCATTCGCTTCCTTTTCGTGGGACTTATCGTCTGCCTAATCAAGGGCATCGTGACGGAGAAGGTCTACTTCGCCATGGTCAAACATAATGAAAAGAAGAAGCTTGCTGCGTAACAGTGAATTTACAACGAATACCCCGAGAGGCGAGTGATTCTCGTATGAGTGAATACAAAAGCGTAATCGTTTCTCATGGTCCTAATGGCTGGGGTGGTCCTCTGACCATTACACCTACGGATGAGAAGCCTTATATCTTGAACGTTTGCCTTGGCGGCATTAACCCTGTTGCTCAGGCAATTGCAGATGCTACTGGTGCGCCCGTTGTTGACCAGTTCAAGAATCCCGTCGATACCAGCGAGGCTTGCGTTGCTGTTATCGATTGTGCTGGAGTTGCTCGCTGTGGCACATATCCCAAGATGGGCATAAAGACTTTGAACATCAAGCCTGGCTCTCCTTCTGGACCTCTTGCCACTTTCATCACTGCTGATCTTTTCGCATCCGATGTAAAACCCAGCGGTGTCGCCCTTACCGATGCAGCTGCCGATGCTCCTAAACCCATTGAGATGCCTGCTGCCGATGAGGATTCCGGAAAGCTGAGCGAAGAGGACGTCCATGCCAAGATTGCTGAAGGTCGCTCCGAGATTCAGAATAAAAAGAGCAACGGTGCAATGGATGTTATCTCGAAGATTGGTACTGGCGTCGGACGTTTCATCTCGATAATTTACCAGGCTGCGAGGGATACGGTCGACGACGTTATCAAGAACATCATCCCGTTCATGGCTTTCGTCTCGGTCCTTATCGGCATTATTAACTATACGGGATTCGGCAATGTCATTGCTGCTTTCCTAACCCCAATTGCAAGCTCTCTGCCAGGGATGATTCTGGTTGGTCTGTTCTGCTCCATTCCGTTCCTCTCGCCGCTCATCTGTCCCGGAGCAATCATCGCCTCCGTCCTTTCTGTCCTGATTGGTGACCAGATTGCCGCTGGCAACATCCCGGCCAACTATGCCCTTCCTGGATTCTTTGCGGTTAACTGCCAGGTCGGTTCTGACTTTACTCCCGTTGGTATGACGCTTATGGAGGCAAAGCCGGAGACCATCGAGATTGGTTATCCTGCATTCCTGTTCGGAAAGCTCATCACGAGCCCGATTCAGATTGTCCTGGCCTACGTGCTCTCGTTTGGTCTCTAGTCAATTCACAACGTTATTCGAGGTACCAACATGGTTCATAGCTTGGTTCAAGGTATTGGAGTAGTTGTTTTCTTCCTCATTATCTGGGGCCTAGGAACGTACATGCAATATCGTTACTGGAACAGGGTTCGAAAGCTGATCCACGAACTGGCTAAGGATCATGTTGGTTACCTCGGAACGGGAATGTGCCAGATCAAGTTTTCGCGCAAGGCTTTTGTTGTGATTCTTACTGACGAGAGCGGCGTAATAACAAAAGCCTATGAGATCAAAACTCTTTCTTTGCGTCCGTCGTTTGTGGAGATGCCAGGGCTCTCGGGAATTATGGTCGAGGATGCATATGAACACATGCCCAGCTCGAAATATCACGGTGCGTTTGAGCAGGCAATCTCGGCTATCCAACGATCCCGAGGAATTGGAATTGCCAACTCTGGTGTGGACGAGGCACAGAGTGTGTAACATTGTCGTTATTAACTAACAGGGGCTACTTTATGTATTCAGTTAAAGCTGCTGAAATCGGTTCGTCGGTCCGCGCTCTCATGGAAGAGAAAATGATTGTTCTGTTTGGGCCCACCGCCCCAACTGAACTTAGAGATATCTGTGTGGTTCACGACGGGAAGCCTACCACCGACGAGGTCGTGCACAATGGCGGAACGATTTCCTTCAATAACCAAACTTACACAATCGTGGAAGTTGGGGATGTCGCTAACGAGAATTTTGTGACGTTGGGACACTTGACCGTGAACTTCTCCAAGGAGCCAGGAGTTCTGCCGGGGTCGATTAGGGTCGATACCGAAGAGGTTCCAGATATCAACGTGGGTGACACAATCGCTATCCAGTAACCATGCTTATCCGATTCTTTGAAGGGGGGTAATAGTGAAGCGCGAAGATCTAGAGCTGCCGCTGTTTACTGTAAGCCCAAAGACCTACTTTACGGGCGAAGATGCGGTTGCCGCTGCAAGGACCACTGACTTGGTAGCAGCTGGAAGACGGCACACAATTTTTTATTCTGCTCCAATGCCCGAGCTTTTCCAAATTGCCCAGAGCGTTTGCAATGTGGTTGTGACTGCGCAGCATGCAGACCTTATTGGCGACGGAAAGGGCATGGGCCTTGCTCCGCTTGAATCATTGAAAAGCATTGGAGTCGAGGCAATCTTTTTGAATCACACTGCTCATCCGCTCTGCGTGAATAGGCTTGCCGCAACTATAGATCGAGCCAAAGAGCTCGAGATTCTCACCATTGTTGCCGCGGATAGCATCACAGAGTCGAAGGCAGTTGCCGCTATGGACCCCGATGTCATTCTTTGCGAGCCCAGCTCTCTGGTTGGCACCGGGATAACCAGCAGCGACGATTATATCGACCAAACCATCTCTGCAGTTCGCTCCATAAACAAGGAAATCGTAATCATGGAGGGAGCAGGGATTAGGACTGGCAATGATGTGCGCAGGCTCATTCAACGCGGTGCTCAAGGAACGGGTATTTCCAGTGCCCTGAAGCTGGCAATAGACCAAAGGGAGCTTTTGACTGAGCTCTTTGATGCCCTTGATTGATTAGTGGGTAATTCTCATCAAAAATGATTGAGCCGGGACTGTCGGGTAATGACAGCCCCGGCTCTGTTGGTGAGGTAGGGGGGATCAAAAAAGCAGCCTAGAGCCTGCCAGCTGACCTTCTCTGGGAGATGGTGCCCACGTAAAAACGGTTAGAGCGTAGCCAGACCCGGGCATACTCGATGGGCTTATCGTTATCAAGGAAGACTGTCTGAATTTGCTGAAGCATCGGCTGGCCAAGGCTTACCTTGAGCGATTTGGCTCTTTTCTCGTCGGCGCCGATTGCAAAGAAGCTTGTATCGGAATAGGCGACCTTGTGCCCGCTGAGTCTCTCGATGGTCTCGAAGAGGCTGACTTTCTCAAAGTCCTCGGAACCAATGTTTGGAACCAATGCGCAGTTGATGTTATTCTCGATGTACATTATCGGCTCACCGGACACAGAACGTATTCGCTCCATGTGCATGTAAGGAGAGCCAATGGGAATTTCGAGCTTGGAGGCAAGCTCCTCATCAGCCTTCAGCGTTTCCGAGACCAAGATTGTGGTCACAAATGAAATCCCCTGCTCTCGGAGGGACTCGGAAAAAGAAATCAGTCCCTCGTTAAGTGGGAAGGAAATGTCATGGGGCTTAACGTAGGTACCTTTTCCTTGAATCTGCTCGAGTACTCCAGCATCGACAAGCTCAGATACGGCCTTTTTGATACTTCCCCGACTTACACCAAGTGATGATGCAAGTTCGAGTTCAGATGGTATTCTGTCCGATTCGCGCCACTTGCCCGAACTAATATTCTCGGTGAGAATATTGACAACCTGCTTGTAGATAGGAGTGGCACAATCCTTATTAATCATGGGAGACATGTAGATACCTTTTACGAATATTGTTGCTGGATTCAGTATACTGCCATGCTTGAAAATCATCGGCGAAAAGATTGGCTCGCTCAAGAGATCTTCTTCGGGATAGTTCTGGTGTCGTTAATCTTCCGTTAACCGCGAGTAATCCACATTGTACGTCTGCCAGGTCCCGAGCGAATGGGGCTCATCCTCCGTGACACGTCGTTGCCGTCTGTGGCGTTAGCTCTTGCAAGGTGTACAAATATGGACAATAGTCCTTCTTGTCTAGTTGATGTACCTGGGAGATAAAAATGTTCGATGAGATTTTGTCAGATAAGCCTTACTTCTATCCAAGTGCAAGTTCGTTAAAAGCAATAAAGGACCTGATAAAGACTATCGAAAAATCGATAGAAGACAGCAACGCGACCTCCTGTACCGGAGTAATGGCGGCTCGATTCGAGGCGGCACGCACTGACATTGCCTCAGGCGGTGGTCCGAGCTATGCCAAATTTGTCTCCGAGGAGCCAGCTGTCGACTATCTTACCGAGAGGGTTCCCGCGATCATCGTGTGCCTGGCGCTTGTTATTGGCGGTGCGATAGCTGGATTTCTCTGGCAGGCAATTCTTATCGCGGCACTCCTCTTTGCAGGAATTCACTTTACGACAGGAGTAGACGGTGAGCACATGGTCTCGGAAGGCAACCGTCTACTTAATGAGCTTAACGACTCTATCTCCTCGATTGATAAGACCCTTGAATCGCGTAAGACCAAAGGCGCTCGCAGGGACTATCTGAAGACGCTGCGTTCGATGGCGGCCGGAGCAAGAAGTGAACTTGCGTCTGATCTTGAAACTCGCGCTCGACAGTGAGCTCTCTCTAGACTGGAAACGTTGCAATAGGAAGGATGGTGCACCTTGCCGCTTGAGAAGAACTCCAGTACGCCTTTGCATGTCCAGGTTGCCGACTTCATTCGTGAGAAAATATATATGCGGGAATGGGAGCCAAACAGTAAAATTCCGACAGAGTTTGAACTCTGCGATATGCTTGGTGTTAGTCGAGGGTGCCTTAAGAACGGAATAAAGATCCTGGTAGATGAAGGTCTCCTTGTTCAGTATCGTGGTCGTGGGACCTTCGTTACAGATCGAAAAATGATATCGCACCCCACGGGAAACACCCTCCTCTCATTTGCGGAGTCGCTCAAGTCCCAGGGAATCAGCTTTCAAACCAAAGAAATAAGCGGTGGGATTATCCCCGCCGATGCTTTCTTGGCAGGAAAGCTCTATATCAAAGAGGGGGATCCCGTCTTCTTCCTGCGGCGAATACGATATGTCGAAGGTAAGCCAATTATGTATATCGAGAATCGCATCAGGGCAAATGCGGTACCGGGAATTGAGAAGGTTGACTTCTCCAAAGAGACGTTGTTTCAAACGTTAGAAAAGCTTTCTGGCAAGAAGATAGGTTTCTCTAACGCTCGCTATTCAGCTGAGGTTGCCGGAGAGACCAAGGGCAAGGCTCTTGGGGTTAGCGCAGACTCGCCCGTCCTTCACCTCGAGCAGCACATTTTCTATGCAGATGATACACCGGCGGAGTGGGGCAACGTATGGCTTCAAGCCTATCGCTATGTGGTGGGGACAATTCTTCCTAGGGCCTGATTCCCGTTGGGGGCAAAATACCGACCGCTTGTAGAAGATGCAATTAGAAATTTGAGCGATTGTGACGGGTTCTTTGTCCATTGGGAGAGGATAACTTTTCTCTCTTATCGCATGGCGCGGAACACGTCTCGGTTCATGTAGGGTTCCATTTCCGCAGGTATTTGAAGCAACTTTATAATTGCATAGTGACAAGTTATGTATTGTCAAGTCTAAATTTGCCGATATTTGTATATCTTCACTATACTTGCACAAATTTGTCTAGCTTTGTATATATATTCGCGAGTAAGGCCATAAGTAATTTCCAAAAGGAGGAAATACATGCCGCTCGTGAATATGAATGATCTTTTCAAGATCGCAAAGAAGAACAAGCTTATGGTTCCCGCTTACAACTCCACTGACGTCCAGATGACCCTGGCAATCATGGATGCTTTCCAGCGTGCGGGAATGCCTGGAATCGTTCAGGTTGCACCGACGAATGTGAAGCTCACTGGCTATGAGTACATTGCCGAGACAACGAAGATGGCCGCTGAGCATTACGTGACACCGTTTGCGCTCCACCTTGACCACGGCAAGACACTCGACGATGTGCGCCAAGCTGTAGAGGCGGGTTTCACTTCGGTGATGATTGACGGTGCTGCGCTGCCCTTCGAGGAGAATATCCGCTTCTCTCGTGAAGCAGTCGACTTTGCGCACTGCTACGGTGTGCCTGTTGAGGCCGAGCTTGGTGCACTCAAGGGCAAGGAAGATGATCACGTCAGTGAAGCTGATTGTCACACTGACCCTGCTCAGGTTGAGGAGTTCTGCGATCGAACCGGTTGCGACTCGCTTGCCGTCTCTATTGGAAATGTCCATGGTCTCCAGGAGAAGCCGAAGATCGACCTCAATGTTCTGGCAGAGATTTCCAAGGTCGCTCCTGTGCCGCTCGTCCTTCATGGCGGTTCGGGGATTCCGTTTGAGACAATCCGCGCCATGCGCCAGTACGGAATGATGAAGATAAACATCGCCAGCGATCTTCGCCAGGCATACATTCGTGCTGTTGCGAAGCGCTACGAGGAGAACCATGAGGAGGCGAATCTCGTCTCCGTTCTGATGGATGCGCGTAACGCCGTCTCTGAGATGGCGTATGACCTCGCAATTGAGATTAACAAAGACGTACTTATCGGAAAATTCGCAGAGCAGGTTGCCTAGCTGGTGCCGGCTCGGGCGCATATGAGGATGGCGAGGGGAGGTTGTAATGGACGTTTCTGTCGAACCAGGGGCAATCCAGGCAAATCTGACTGCAACGAGTCAAGACGAGCTGTTTTCCAAGATGGCTCAGCCACTTGTGCTTGCGGGAAAAGTTCACGATGATTTTGCGCAGCATGTTATGGATCGCGAGAAGGCATTCCCGACGGGGCTTCCCTTTGAAAACTTTGGCGTTGCGATTCCGCATACGGACCCTGAACACGTTATTAAGCCGGCAGTTGCTGTTGCGACACTTGCGGAACCAGTGGAGTTTAGGGTTATGGGAGACCCCGACCAAACAGTTTTGGTGACGCTCGTTTTTATGCTTGCCCTTAATGATGGACATGCTCACCTCGAGTTCCTCCAAAAGGTCATCAAGCTTGCCCAGGACGCTGACAGTGTTGAGAAGATGTTCTCTGCACGTGACGATCGGTCTTTGTTTGAGTTAGTCAAGAGGTTCTTGACGTAATCATTTGGTCTGCAGGCAATCTTGGGTCTATCCAAGGGCAGGAGAGGATTGGAAATGGCAAAGAAAAGGATTCTATTCGTATGCGCAACAGGAATTGCGACTTCAACTGTGGTTGAGGAAAAGGTCTGCGATTATCTGCGTGAGCAAGGGATCGAGTTTGAGGCAGATCAGCGAAATGTCGGAAGCGTCCCGAGCATTGGCAACGACTTTGATCTTATTGTTGCCTCGACGCAAGTCCCGTATGACATTGATACGCCAGTTATTAGCGGGCTTCCGTTCCTGACTGGCATTGGCGCTGACGAGACGCTCAAGAAAATCAAGGATGTGTTGACAAAATAGTCGATCTCTGATGCCTCAGGGTAATGCGCTTCATTGCCAAGACTTCGAATCCATTTAACAGGAATGGAGATGTTCCATGGATAGCGTGTATCAGGGTCTATATGACTTTGTTCAGTACTTTCTTGGGTTGGGCGCTATTGTTATGCTCCCAATCGTGATTTTTATCCTTGCCCTCTGCTTTAGGATTAAACCTTCAAAGGCATTCAGGTCAGCGCTTGTGGTAGGCATTGGCTTCGTGGGTGTCTTTACCATCTTTAACCTCATGGGTGCGCAGGTTGGTCCTGCTGCACAGGCTATTGTTCAGCGGACGGGGCTTGATCTCCCTGATGTGGATCTTGGATGGGCACCTCTATCCGCAATTACCTGGGGAACCGTGATTGCTCCTTTTGCCATCGTGCTCACTCTTGTGATTAACCTTGTGATGCTGGCGTTTAAGTGGACTAAGACGGTTGATATCGATATTTGGAACTACTGGCACTTCGCGTTTGCTGGCGCTCTTGTATACGTTGCGACAGGCAACTTCTTCCTCGGACTGCTTGGATCTGCAATCGCTGCAATCGTAATCATCAAGATTGCTGACTGGTGCGCGCCCCTCACACAGAAGTATTGCGGCCTGCCTGGCATCTCCCTTCCCACTCTTTCTAGTGCTGTGTTCTTCCCGATTGGTCTGCTGGGCAACTGGATTCTCGACAAGATTCCGGGGATTAACAAGCTGCAGGCAGACCCTGTCCACATTCAGAAGCGGTTCGGTATCTTTGGTGAGCCCATGATGGTTGGCTTCATGCTTGGCATTCTGCTTGGCATTCTTGCCGGCTATGATTTCAAGGGCGTTCTTTCGCTTGCAATTTATCTTGCGGCGGTCATGTACATCCTCCCGCGTATGGTGCGAATTCTCATGGATGGTCTTATCCCCGTCTCCGATGGTGTGAAGGATTTCATGGCCAAGAGGTTCCCCGACCGCAAGGACTTCTACATTGGTCTCGATATTGCGGTTGCAATCGGCAACCCCGCGATTATCGCAACTGGCCTTCTCCTTACCCCAATTGCAATCCTGCTTGCCTTCATTGTCCCCGGCAATCAGACCCTTCCTGTTGCCGACCTGTCCAACCTTGCGGTGTTCTGCTCGATGATTGTTGTTGCTTGCAACCAGAACATTGTCCGCGCGGTCATCATCGCCATTCCTTGCCTTATTGGCGACCTTCTGATTTGCTCGGCCGCATCGCCCCTCATTACTCAGCTTGCCACTACCGTTGGTTACGATATGTCAGCTGCCGGCGGCGCTAACATCACTGCGTTCCTTGATGGCGGCAACCCGTTCCGTTATCTCATCTACCAGGTATTCTCTGGTAACATCACGGCGATTATCATCGCTATTGTCGTTGCTGGGCTTGTGTTCCTTACCTACAAGCTCACGTATGATCAGACTCACCCGCAGGCTGAGACTCAGGAATAGGTTCACTTTACGTGGAAGGCGGGGGATACTTTCAGTGTTCCTCGCCTTCCTCTGGCAGGCATACCTACAAGTAGAAAGTGAGGTGACGAGGATTGCCATTCGCGATTGGCATCGACGTTGGGACTACTAACACGAAAGTAGCGCTCTTCGAACTTCCCTCGTGCGACCCCATTCATATCGAAAGGATGCCAAGCCCGAGAATTGCAGCAGGAGATAACACTGACTACGACATTCGGACGCTCGTGCGTGGAATTTTGGACATGCTTTCCTCCTGTGTCTCGGCAGCTGGGAAGTGCTCCGGGGAGATTGGGTTCATCTCTGTTGCCAGTGTGGGCGAGTCAGGAGTGTTGGTGCACTCGGATGGAAGCTATTCTGACAAGTCTATCTTCTGGTATGACAACCGTGGTGAGTCATATGCTCAGGAAGCGATATCCTCTGGATATTCGACTACTCTCTATCAAATTACGGGGATTCCTACTCACTCGAACTCAGCATTGTTCAAGATTCTCTGGATGCGCGAGCATGGTGCCAACCTGCAGGGGTCCACGTGGCTTACGATGGCTGACTTTGTTGCGTGGGTCCTCTCTGGTCAGCTTGCCCAAGATCGTACCCTTGCATCGAGGACCTCTGCATACGATGTTGTAAATGACCGTATGTCCGATGAAATACTTGATCACTACGGTCTTCCTCGGAAGCTGTTTGCACCGTTAATGGAGAGCGGGTCTCCTCGCGGTCATGTTCTGAGCGAGGTTAGTCGGAAGACTGGCCTTCCAAAGACATGCACAGTCTGTGTTTCCGGTCACGATCACATGTCTGGTGCCACTGCGTGCAACCTTCAGGTTGGCAATGAGGCCCTGAACTCGACTGGCACGTCGGAGGGACTACTTCTCCTTAGTGCCAAACCAACGCTCACTGAATCTTCGATGAAGCGGCAGATTACCAATGGACGTTACGTTGACGCATCTCTTTTCACGGCGTATGCCTCTGTGCCGTCTGCGGGGCTTTCGTTTGAGTGGTCGCTAAAGACGCTTGGGTATGTGCCGGACGACTATTACAGGGAAAGTCTGCCCAAACTCTACAAGTCATACCTTGACGGAAAGTTCGACGATTCTCGGGTATTGTTTGTCCCGCACTTGAGGGGTAGTGGCCCTCCGTATAGAGACGCAGACTCCCGTGCACTTACCTATGGCATGAGGGATACGACAAGCCGAGATGAGCTTGTTTTCGCAACACACTTGGGTACAACAATGGAGTTTGCAAGGCTCTGCGAGTGCATGACTGACGGTAAGGGACTGGGTAAGGACGTGCGCGTAAAGGTCATAGGCCCTGCTGCTAGAAATCCTCTCTGGATGCAGCTTAAGGCCGACCTGCTCGGCGTCACATTTGTTGCGTGTGATGTGGTGGAGGCGGTGGCGCGCGGAGCTGTGATAGTCGCTGCGCGAAAGAATGGGATGGATGTCGATTCACAGTTCTCCATGACCGAATATCAGCCGAATTTTGATCACCACGGCATCCTTGATGCTGAGTTCCGCAGCTCCTATATCCCACTTTGTGATCTCATTACAAAGTTTGAACGGCATCAAGCAAATTAGTTTTTGCCTCGGTCAGGTGAATTATGGCCGGGGCGATTTTTGTGTGACTGGTGACAGCGGGTCTCCCGCACCTTCGCCGGCACGCGGTAGGGGAGGGCCGCTCGCATCGCAACGTTCCTAGGGTCTCTCGCCCACGCCAGCCCCCGCATAGAATGTGACGAGAGAAGTATCCGTCCCGCCGCAACTCCGCTGCGCCTTCGAATGTGGGAGCGCGTGAGGTCAAGAAAGCGAGGCGTCGGAAGATGACCTATTACTTCTCCGCGACGGGAAACGGCAAGTACGTGGCCGAGAGGATTGCCGGCGCCTTGGGTGACGAGGCGCGGAGTATCCAGGGGTGTGACGGGCATCTTTCTCGGCCGGACGTTATCGGCTTCGTCACGCCAATCTACGCCTGGGGCCTTCCCGAGATAGTGAAGTGGTTCTTCTCGGCGCTTGTGGCGGAGCAGCCCGGGTACGCCTTCTTCGTCGTCACCTACGGCACCAATCCGGGTTCACGGGCGAGCAGGTGAGGAAGCTGTTGGGCGAACGGGGCCTCTCCCTGGACGCGCTCTTCAGCGTGAGGATGCCGGATAACTGGACGCCCACCTTCGACCTCTCAGACCCGGACAAGGTCGCCGAGACCAACCGTAAGGCAGACAAGGAGGTCTCCGAGGTCATCGGGCGGATCGAGCGGCGCGAGCACGGCAACTTCACGAGGCGCGCCATGCCCTGCTTCACGTCGCGAGTTGTCCTTCCCGAGTACGAGAAGATGCGCAAGACGTCCCACTTCATGCTGGACGACACCTGCATTGGCTGCGGGCTCTGTGCGAGGAAGTGCCCCGACAAGGCCTCGAGATGGGGGGCGGGCGGCCCGTCTAGGTGAAGGAGCGCTGCATCATGTGCCTGGGCTGCCTGCACCGCTGCCCCAAGTTCGCCATCCAATACGACGACAGGACCCGCGTGCACGGCCAGTACCGGCACCCGGGAACGAGGGTGTGATTCGGGGTGCTTTACCGCGCGGGGATGAGCTCAGGAAGTACGCCGGCGCGCGGTAGGGGGTTGTCTATTGTTCTGCACGCCCTCCGCTAGAATATGATGTACCAGCACTGCATTTAGCATCTGGGAGTCCTATGTTCCGGCAGCTGCAACTGCCGAGCCTTTAGCCGGACGCCCTAATACCAGTCGTACTCGTGCGAGGTGGCGCCATGACGCTCAAGAACAAGCTCAACATCACCGATGAGGTAAAGCTCGCCCATGAGGAGGAGCGCATGTCGAAGCTGGCCGCTCTCGCCCTCTACCGCGATGGGACGCTGGACACACTTGTTCCGGGTACCTTCTCCGCGCTCAAGACCATCCACGTGGCCCTTTTTGGTGATATCTACGACTTTGCGGGCAGGATTCGCACGGTGAACCTAGCGAAGGGCAACTTCCGATTTGCCTCTGCAATCTATCTTGAGTCTGCTATCAGGTCAATCGAGACTATGCCGCAAGAAAACTTTGACCAGATTGTCGAGAAGTACGTCGAGATGAACATTGCCCATCCCTTCCGCGAGGGCAACGGGCGCTCGGGGCGCATATGGCTTGACCACATGTTCCGCCGCGAGCTTGACCGCACGGTCGACTGGAGTCGCATTGGGCGTGAAGACTATCTGCTCGCAATGGAGCGCAGTCCCGTGCGCGACCTCGAGATCAAGGCGCTTCTCGGGCAGGCGCTCTCGGACGACTTGCGCAGCGTCGCGCTTCTCGCCCGCAGTGTCGACGCCTCGTACGCCTACGAGGGCTATGACGCTTACCGGGCCGAGGACCTGGGCTCCGACGGGGCCTCGGGAGCCGCGTGGTGAGGTTGGGTTTCTCGTGCCGCCTAGTGTGCCGCGCACGTACTTGGTCCGCAGAGAATAGCTCCTTTTCTTAAGGTTGGCTTTGCCCAACCGGGCAAATGCGATTGCCTTTTAAGAAAGAGAGCTATTCTCCGCGGGGGCATTGCGTGTGGGGGCTGCCATGACGGCGAAGATTTCTCGCGCGGGATGACCGAGGGAGTGGGGCTTCGGGCCCGTTTTGCACCATCACCCGTTCCCCGCGCCATCCTGTGCACCAAAAACCGCACTTCTCAGTACTTTTTAGCGAATCGCCAAGTACGAAGATGCTTGCCAACCACGGAGCAGCAGGTAAGGGAATGTCACCAGCAAGGCGATACTAAGCGGAACTCAAAAAAGTACTGAATAGTACCGATTTTGGTGCAACAGCCCTTTGGGACGCGGGCGCGTGAGTCGTATTGTGTTGCGGTTGCAACGAAATCCGTCGCGTGACGCGTGCGCCCGCGCGCTAAAATCCCCTCAAGCAACAAGCGGATGGGATTCCGGCGGCCCTCGGCCGAGCATGTGGCACCCCCCATCGCCTTGGCAACGTCCCGGCAGCACGCCGGGCGTTGGCTGGGCGCATGGGCGCCCAGTTGGTCTCTTTGGACGAGAGGAACTGGAATGGGAACGCTGCTTGTAAAGAATGCTGACACCATTGTTACCTGCGACGATGCGGACCACGTGTTCACCCACGCGGATCTTCTCGCAACAGACGGCGTCATCACCTACGTTGGTC
>ERZ772821.973-NODE-973-length-19170-cov-6.824170_pt1 | contig 19170 bp, 13 predicted proteins | sample MGYA00580859_ERZ772821 | MGnify/ENA primary metagenome ERZ772821 (study PRJEB29015, sample SAMEA2737674) | human gut metagenome | biome: human gut; feature: human-associated habitat; material: faeces | place: China | collected 2012 ...
ATTATAAGAATTTTGCCCGGGGCTTTTCCTCCCAGCGGATCTATGGCACCCGGCAGATCAAAAAGGCCCCCAAGCCCATGCACACCCTGGAGCTGGACATGGGGGTGGTCACCGTCGAGGGGGACGTGTTCGCGGTGGAGCACCGGGAGTTGAAGAAGCGCAACGCCTGGGTCATCAGCTTTGACATCACTGACTACACCAGTTCCATCCGGGTCAGCAAGTTCATGCCGGGGGACGAGGGGACCCCCATCGTCAACGGGGTGAAGGTGGGCATGCACCTGAAAATCTCCGGCCGGCTGAACCTCAACCGGTTTGACAACGACATGGTCCTGGAACCCCTGATCATCGAGACAGCGGAAAAAACCGTGAAGCAGGACAACGCCCCGGAAAAGCGGGTGGAGCTCCACCTCCACACCAAGATGTCCTTGATGGATGCCCTCACCGACACCAAGGATGCGGTGAAGCGGGCCATCCAGTGGGGGCACCCCGCCGTTGCCATCACCGACCACGGGGTGGCCCAGTCCTTTCCCGACGCTTGGAGCGCCGGCAAGGGCAAGTGCAAGGTCCTTCTGGGCACCGAGGCCTACTACATCAACAATGTGGACGAGCGTCTCACCGTCCGGGGGGAGCAGGACCAGGATTTGGACGAGCCCATCGTCTGCTTCGACCTGGAGACCACCGGCCTGAGTAAGGAGACCGACGTCATCACCGAGATTGGCGCCGTGGTTCTGGACCACGGAGAGGTCAAGGAGCGGTTCCAGACCTTCGTAGACCCCCAGCGGAAACTGGCCCCCAACATCGTCCAGCTCACCGGCATCACCGACGAGATGTTGGTGGGGGCCCCCAGCCAGGCGGAGGCCATCCAGGCCTTCCTGGACTTTGCAGCCGGACGGCCTCTGGCTGCCCACAACGCAGAGTTTGACATTGGATTCATTCGGACGGGGTGCCAGCGGTACGGCATAGAGTTTCAGCCCACCTTTGTGGACACCCTGCCCTTGGCGCAAAACCTGCTGCCGGAGCTGTCCAAGTACAAGCTGGATGTGGTCTGCCGCCACTTAAACCTGCCGGACTTCAACCACCACCGGGCCTCAGACGATGCGGCCATGGTGGGATACATGCTGGTCCCCTTTATCCGGATGCTCCGGGACCGGGGAGTGCACACCCTCCAGCAGGTGAACCCGGCCCTGGCTAAGAGCAACTCCCTGGGCAAGGCCAAACGGATGCCCAAGCATCTGGTGGTGCTGGCTAAGAACCAGACTGGGCTGCGAAACCTCTATAAACTCATCTCCCTGTCCCACCTGGAATACTTTAAACGGTTTCCCATCATGCCCAAGAGTGAGATCAACGCCAACCGGGAGGGCCTAATCTTGGGCTCCGCCTGCGAGGCGGGGGAGCTCTACCAGGCCATCATCCGGGGAAAAGACTGGGAGGAATTGCGCCGCATCGCCTCCTGGTATGACTACCTGGAGATCCAGCCCCTGTCCAACAACAGCTTCATGGTCCGGCCGGACCGGAACGGCAAAACCATCGCCCGGGACTGGGAGCAGATCCGAGAGTGGAACCGCACAGTGGTCCGTTTGGGGGAGGAGTTGGGCAAGCCGGTCTGCGCCACCGGGGATGTCCACTTCTTAGACCCTGAGGACGAGGCCTACCGCCACGTCCTGCTGGACACCAAGGGCTTTGACGATGCCGATGCCCCCAACCCCCTCTACTTCCGCACCACCGAGGAGATGCTGGAGGAGTTTGCTTACCTGGGGGAGGAGAAGGCCTACGAGGTGGTGGTCACCAACACCCAGCTGGTGGCCTCCTGGTGCGACGAGGTCAAGCCCCTGCCCGACGGCCTGTTTGCCCCCAAGCTGGAAAACTCCGCCGAGGAGCTGTACAACCTGGTGTGGGGCAAGGCACACGAACTCTACGGGGAGGATCCTCCGCAGATCGTCAAGGACCGAATCGAGCTGGAACTGCCGGGCATCATTGAGCGGAAATACGACGTCATCTACATGTCCGCCCAGAAACTGGTGCAGAACTCCCTGGAGCACGGCTACCTGGTGGGCTCCCGGGGGTCGGTGGGCTCCTCCATCGTGGCCTTCCTGTCGGGGATCACGGAGGTCAACTCCCTGCCCCCCCATTACCGCTGCCCTCAGTGCAAGCACTCGGACTTCGCCGCCGGGGAGGCCTACGGCTGCGGGGCGGACATGCCCGACGCCGTGTGCCCCATCTGCGGCACAAAGTACGTGAAGGATGGGTTCAACATCCCCTTTGAGACCTTCCTGGGCTACGGGGGCAAGAAGGTCCCCGACATCGACCTGAACTTCTCTGGGGAGTACCAGGCCAACGCCCACAAGTACACCTTTGAGCTCTTCGGGGAGGGCCACGTCTTCCGGGCTGGCACCATCGGTACCGTGGCGGAGAAAACCGCCTACGGCTACGTGAAGAAGTACCTGGCCGCCCGGGGTCTCCAGGTGACCAAGGCAGAGGAGAACCGTTTGGCCCTGGGCTGCACCGGGGTCCGGCGGACCACCGGCCAGCACCCCGGCGGCATGGTGGTCATCCCCCAGGACCATGAGATCTATGACTTCTGCCCCGTCCAGCACCCCGCCGACGACACGGGCACGGATATCATCACCACTCACTTCGACTACCACAAGATGGAGGACAACCTCCTGAAGCTGGATATGCTGGGGCACGACGACCCCACCATGATCCGCATGATGGAGGACCTCACCGGGGTCAACGCCCAGGAGATCCCCCTGGATGACAAGGACACCATGACCATCTTTACCAACTCCGCCCCCCTGGGCTATGAGGAGGACCCCATCCTGGGCCCCACCGGGGCGGTGGCGGTGCCGGAGTTTAACACCAAGTTCACCCGGCAGATGCTGATGGACACCCAGCCGGAGCGGTTCAACACCCTCATCCGCCTGTCTGGCTTCTCCCACGGCACCGATGTGTGGCTGGGCAACGCCCGGGACCTCATCGTCTCCGGCACGGCCACCGTTGACTCCACCGTGGGCTGCCGGGACGACATCATGCTCTACCTCATGGACCAGGGGGTGGAGCCCAAAATGGCCTTCGACATCATGGAGGCCGTCCGGAAAGGCAAGGTGAAAAAGGGGGGCTTCCAGGAGGGGTGGGAGGAGGCCATGCGGGCCCACAACGTCCCCGACTGGTACATCGAGTCCCTGGCCAAGATCGGCTACCTCTTCCCCAAGGCCCACGCGGTGGCCTACGTGATGATGGCCTTCCGCATCGCCTGGTTCAAGGTACACAAGCCCTTGGCTTTCTATGCCGCCTACTTCTCCATCCGGGCCAAGGCCCTGGATGCCACCTGCATGTGCCAGGGGATGGAGGTGTGCAGGCAGAAGATGAAGGAGATCGAGGCCAAGGACAAGGACGCCGCCGCGGTGGAGGAGGACATGATGGTCACCCTGGAGGTGTGCTATGAGTTCTACCTCCGGGGGTTCACCTTCGAGACCATCGACCTGTACCGGTCGGACGCCACCAAGTTCCTCATGGATGAGGAGAAGGGGAGCCTGCTGCCCCCCTTCACTGCCATCCCCGGCCTGGGGGAGACAGCGGCCCTCTCCATCGTGGAGAACCGGGCGGGGCGGACCTTCATCTCCCAGGAGGAGCTGCTGGCCGCCTGCCCCAAGGTCTCCAAGACCCACGTGGAGCAGCTCCGGGACGCCGGCGCCCTGGGGAGCATGCCTGAGACCAGCCAGATTAGTCTGTTTTGAGGCCGGCGTTCTTTCTTTGGAGAAAGACCAAAGACCAGACGAAAGCACACCAGGGCGGAGAGAGAGGTTCTCTCTGCCCTGGACCCACCTCTTTCTCGCTTTGCGAGACGGGAGGTGGGCTTTCTTTTTACTCACCGGCTGGGCGGGCATAGGCCGCGCCGCGCCCCACTGGCACGGTGTCCCGGCCCCGGGATGGGGCTCTTTCTCCCTCTGCAATCACCCGTTGCGTGACTTTTCTCTCCCTATCTGCTATGCTGAACACAGGAAAGGAGGGGAACCCCATGACCATCGGCGGAAATCTCAAGAAACTTCGGGTGGCCCAAGGCCTTACCCAGGACCAGCTGGCAGAGAAGCTGCACGTCACCCGGCAGGCGGTGTCTAACTGGGAGCGGAACGTGTCCCACCCAGACCTGGACCAGCTGGAGGCCATCGCGGCCGCCCTGGGGGTGGAGGTAACCACCCTGCTGTACGGTCCGCCCCAACCCTACCGCCCCAGCCGGAAGCGGGTGGGGGTGACGGTGGGGCTGGCAGCGGCAGCGGTGACCGCCTTTGCCGTCTGTTATGGCGGGCTGGAGCCCTGGCTGGTACAGGGGTACCAGCGGGGATATCCTGGGTATGGGCTGCTCTACGAACTCCTGTTTTTTGGCCCCGTGCTGGGCTTGCTGCTGGGGGTTGCGGCAGGGGGCATGTTGGGCTTATGGTTCCCCTTGGCGTTGGAGCGCCGGGCCCGGCAGAGGTGCCTGGCCGGCGGGGTGGTGTGCCTTTTGCTCCCCTTGGCCCTGCGGTTGGGAACCGGGGTGTCCTGGTGGATGCTGCTCCTATGGGCCCATGGGGGAAGTGCGATGGGACTCCTGGCCGGGTTGGCGGCTGGGCTTCTGCTGTTTCTGGCTGGCAACCCGGGGCAGGGGAGGGGCGAAGGCTAGAGAAAAAGAAACGGTCTCCCGCGCCAGTGTGCGCGGAAGACCGTTTTGCAGTTTCTCAGCTTGTTTTTACTGGAGGTTCAGGTTGAAGAACGCGTCCTTCCCCAGGTACTGGGCCACCTCGTCCAGCTCCTCCTCGATGCGCAGCAGCTGGTTGTACTTGGCCACCCGGTCGGTGCGGCTGGGGGCGCCGGTTTTGATCTGGCCGGCGTTCAGGGCTACGGCCAGGTCGGCGATGGTGGTGTCCTCCGTCTCCCCGGAGCGGTGGGAGACCACGGCGGTGTACCCGGCCCGGTTGGCCATCTGGATGGCGTCCAGGGTCTCGGTGAGGGTGCCGATCTGGTTGACCTTGATGAGGATGGCGTTGGCCACCCCTTTCTGGATGCCGGTCTTCAGGCGCTGGGTGTTGGTGACGAACAGGTCATCCCCCACCAGCTGGAGGCGCTGGCCCAGGGTCTTGGTGAGCAGGGCCCAGCCCTCCCAGTCGTTCTCGCCCATGCCGTCTTCCAGGGAGAGGATGGGGTAGTTGTCGGCGAACTTTTTCCACATGTTCACCAGCTGCTGGCGGGTCATGGTCTTCTTGGCCTTGGGCAGGTCATAGCAGCCGGTTTCGGGGTTGTACCACTCGGAAGTGGCCGCGTCGATGGCGATCATGAAGTCGTCGTAGGGCTTGTAACCGGCGGCTTCGATGGCGGCCACAATGGCTTTCAGGGCGTCCTCGTCCTTTTTCAGGTTGGGGGCATAGCCGCCCTCGTCCCCCACACCGGCGGCGGGAGTGCCGTTCTCCTTCAGGACGGTCTTCAGGGTGTGGAAGACCTCAGCGCACATCCGCAGGGCTTCCTTCCAGCTCTTGGCCCCCACGGGCATGATCATGAACTCTTGAATGTCCACGTTGTTGGTGGCGTGGGCACCGCCGTTGAGGATGTTCATCATCGGCACGGGGAGGGTCTTGGCATTGACGCCGCCCAGGTAAGCGTACAGAGGCAGCCCCAGGCTCTCGCTGGCGGCCTTGGCGCAGGCCAGGGAGGCCCCCAGAATGGCGTTGGCCCCCAGGCGGCTCTTGTTGGGGGTGCCGTCCAGCTCGATGAGGAGCTTGTCGATGTAGGTCTGATCCAGGACGTTCAGGCCGATGAGGGCCTCGGCGATGTCATGGTTGACATACTCCACGGCCTGGGTGGTACCCTTGCCCAGGTAACGGGCCGGGTCGCCATCCCGGAGCTCACAGGCCTCATACTCCCCGGTGGAGGCGCCGGAGGGCACAGCGGCCCGACCCACGGTGCCGTCGTCCAGGGTGATTTCCACTTCCACCGTGGGGTTGCCCCGGGAGTCCAGGATTTCCCGGCCCAGAACGTCAACGATTTCAATCATCTGCTTCATGTTCATTTGCTCCTTTTGCTGTGATTCCCAAAAGCCGGGCCCGGAGGCCGGGCCGTTAGTTGAGGATAAGGGTTTTCCCGTCCATCTCCTCCGGCTGGTCCAGACCCATCAGGTCCAGCATGGTGGGGGCGATGTCGGCCAGGCGGCCGTCCCGCAGGCGCACGTCGGCGCCCACAATGCAGAAGGGAACGGGGTTGGTGGTGTGGGCGGTAAAGGGCTGGCCGTCCTGGTCCAGCATCTGCTCGGCATTGCCGTGGTCGGCGGTGATGAGGACCACCCCGCCCATGTCCTGGGCCGCCCGGACCACCCGGGCCACGCAGTTGTCCACCGTCTCCACCGCCTCCACTGCGGCATCGTAGACCCCAGTGTGGCCGACCATGTCGCAGTTGGCAAAGTTGAGGATGATCACGTCATACTTGCCGCTCTCCATCCGGCGGATCACTTCGTCGGTGATGGCAGGGGCACTCATCTCCGGTTGGAGATCGTAGGTGGCCACCTTGGGAGAGGGGATCAGGCACCGGTCCTCCCCGGGGAAGATTGCCTCCTGCCCGCCGTTGAAGAAGAAGGTGACGTGGGCGTATTTTTCCGTCTCGGCGATGCGCAGCTGGGTGAGGCCCAGCTGGCTGAGGTATTCCCCAAAGATGTTTTTCAGCTTTTCGTGGGGGAAGGCCACCGTCACGTTGGGCATGGTGGCATCGTACTCCGTGGTGCACACGAAGTGGAGGGGGAAGCACCCCCGGGGCCGCTTGAGGCCGGCAAAGGCTGGGTCCACCAGGGCGCGGGTGAGTTCCCGGGCCCGGTCAGGGCGGAAGTTGAAGAAGATAACGCTGTCTCCCGCTTCCAAGTTCCCCCCGCGGGTACAGATCACCGGTTCCATGAACTCATCGGTGACGCCGGCGTCGTAGGAGGCCTGGATGGCCTGGAGGGGATCGGAGAAGAAGGGACCCTCTCCGTCGGCCACGGCGTTGTAGGCCCGCTGCAGGCGGTTCCACCGCTGGTCCCGGTCCATGGCATAGTAACGGCCCATGACGTCGGCGATCTGCCCCACCCCCAGGGTTTGGAGCTTGGCCTGAAGCTGGCGGACATATCCCAGCCCCGAGGTGGGGGAGACGTCCCGCCCGTCTAGGAAGACGTGGATGTACACCTGCTCCAATCCCTGGGCCTTGGCCAGGTCCAGCAGGGCGAAGAGGTGGTCAATGTGGCTGTGGACCCCACCGTCAGAGAGCAGGCCCATCAGGTGGAGGGCACTGCCATTCTCCCGGCAGGCCTGAATGGCCTCGAGATAGGCGGGGTTTTGGAAGAAGGTGCCCTCCTCGATGGCCCGGCTGATCCGCGGGAGGTCCTGAAAAACCACCCGGCCGGCGCCGATGTTGGTGTGGCCCACCTCGCTGTTGCCCATCTGCCCCTCCGGGAGCCCCACGTCTAGGCCGGAGGCCTCCAGCTGGCAGAAGGGGTACTGGGAGAAGAGATAGTCCAACTGGGGGGTGGCGGCGGCCTGCACGGCGTTGCCGGGAATGTCCTCCCCCAGGGCGAAGCCATCTAGGATGATAAGGGTTGTGGGAGTTTTCATAGCACCTTTCCTCGGTTCCCGGGGCAGTTGCCCCGTCAGGGTTGCGGACCGTCTTGGTTGGCGGTCTGAATGATCTGCAAAAATTGTTCCACATCCAGGGCGGCTGTGCCGATGAGGCCGCCGTCCACGTCCTCCTGGTTGAGGAGGTCCTGGGCGTTGGCGGCGTTCATGGAGCCCCCATACTGGATGGTGGTGGACCGGGCGATCCGGGCGCCGTAGAGCTTCCGCAGCACCCCGCGGATGGCGGCACAGACCTCACCGGCCTGCTCCGGGGTGGCGGTGTTGCCGGTGCCAATGGCCCAGATGGGCTCATAGGCGATGACCACCCGGCGCATCTCTTCCGGGGTGACGCCGGCCAGGGCGGCTTTCAGCTGATAGGAGATAAACTCCAAGGTGACCCCCAGCTCCCGCTGCTCCAGGTCCTCCCCCACGCACAGGATGGGGCGCAGGCCTGCATCCAGAGCGGCGTGGAGTTTTTTGTTGATGGTGAGGTCGGTCTCCCCAAACAGGGCCCGGCGTTCGCTGTGGCCGATGATGACGTATTTGACATCCAGGTCGGCCAGCATGGCGGCGGAGACTTCCCCCGTGTAGGGGCCGCTGGTTTCCCAGTGGAGGTTCTGGGCGCCCACGGCCACCCGGCTGTCCTTGAGGATCTTTACGGCGGCAGGGATATCCACATAGGGGACGCACAGGACGATGCTGCACCGCTTCACCCGGGGCAGGGCCCCTTTGAGACGCTCGGCAAAGAGCTTGGTCTCCGTGGCGGTTTTGTGCATCTTCCAGTTGCCAGCGACGATGGTTTTGCGATATTTTCTGTTCATCTGCGCCTCGCCCCCGGTTATTTATCTTCCAGACAAGCGATACCGGGGAGGGTGAGCCCTTCCAAAAATTCCAGGGAAGCGCCGCCGCCGGTGGAAATGTGGGTGAACTGATCGGCCATGCCGCTCTGCTCCACGGCGGAGGCGGAGTCTCCGCCGCCTACGATGGTGATGGCGTCCTTCTGCTGGGCCATGGCGCCGGCGATGGCGTTGGTGCCTTTGGCAAAGGCGGGGAACTCAAAGACCCCCATGGGCCCGTTCCACACCACGGTGCCAGCCCCCTGGATGGCGGCGGTGAAGGATTCGATGGTTTTGGGACCAATGTCCATCCCCATGAGATTCTCGGGGAACTGGTCCACCTCCACCAAAACCGGCTGGGCATCGGCGGAGAAGTCCTGGGTGGCCAGATTGTCCTGGGGCAGCAGGAGGGTGACCCCCATGTCCTTGGCCTTCTGGATCATGTCCCGGGCGTAGTTTACGTGGCCGGCATCCAGCAGGGAGGTGCCGATGCTCCGGCCCAAGGCCACCTGGAAGGTATAGGCCATGCCGCCGCCGATGAGGATGGTGTCGGCCTTTTGCAGGAGGTTGTTGATCACCCCGATCTTGTCAGAGACCTTGGACCCGCCCAGGATGGCCACCAGGGGGCGCTTGGGCTCCTCCAGGGCTTTGCCCATGAAGTTGAGCTCCTTCTCCACCAGGAACCCTGCCACCGAGGGCAGGTAGTGGGACACGCCCTCGGTGGAGGCGTGGGCCCGGTGGGCGGCACCGAAGGCATCAAAGACGAAGATGTCCGCCAGGGAGGCCAGCTCCCGGGCGAAGTCCGGGTCGTTTTGCTCCTCCTCGATGCGGAACCGGAGATTCTCCACCAGCACGGCCTGGCCGGGCTGCAGGGCGGCGCACTTGGCCTTGGTGTCCGGGCCCAGGACATCCTTGGTCAGGGGAATGGACAGGCCCAGCAGCTTTTCCAGGTGGTCCCGGGCGGAGAAGAGAGAGAGTTCCTTCTTCCACTCTCCGTGGGGACGGCCCATGTGGGAGAGGAGGATGACCGCGGCATTGTGCTCCAGCAGATAGCGAATGGTGGGCAGGGTGGAGACAATGCGGGTGTCGTCGTGGATGATCCCCGTGGCTTTGTCGTGGGGAACGTTGAAGTCACAGCGCAGGAGAATCTTTTTCCCGGACACGTCGATGTCCCGGATGGTCTTCTTATCATAGTTCATCAGAACAAGCCCCTTCTTTTCAATTTTGTCAGGCGGCGACTCCAGATTCCCGGGGAATCTGCAAGAGCGGAGACGGCCGCCCCCTTCAGTCTCCCTCTCCGCGCAGCTGGGGAAAGTCCAGCTGCCGGAGCGCTTCGTAGGTCAAAATGGCGACAGAATTGGCCAGGTTGAGGCTTCGGGCATCCGGCCGCATGGGAATGCGCAAGCACCGGTCCGGGAAGGCCTCCCGGAATGGTTGCGGCAGGCCGGCGGTTTCCTTGCCGAAGAACAGCCAGCACCCGTCCCGGAACCGGGCTTGGGTATAGGGCCGGGGGGCCTTGGTGGTGGACAGCCAGAGGTCTGTGATCTCGTTTTGATGGAACAGGTCCTCTAAGCTATCATACACCCGCAGGTCTACCATGTGCCAATAGTCCAAGCCAGCCCGCTTCACCGCCCGGTCACTGATGTCGAACCCCAGGGGGCCCACCAGGTGCAGCCGGCTGCGGGTAGCGGCACAGGTGCGGGCAATGTTGCCGGTGTTCATGGGGATTTCCGGCTCCACCAGCACGATATTCAGCATGATATCCTTCGCCTCGATCCTGAAAAACTGTCGGTATAACACAGCCTGCATTTTACTGCAATACCGGAAAAAATTCAATATAATCCCGTAAAAAGTTGAAAATTAAGCGGTTTCCTCAAAATAAGAGGGACAGTTCAGGGAAATTCAGCTTGTCGTACAAAAGAATAATTTCCCTGATATGCAGGAAATCCTTCTTTTTGGGGAAAATGACGGTGCCTTTTGGCGATGCAGTCTGGATGGGGCTTCCCCTTGTGTTTTCTTCTGGTTTCCTCTATAATAGAGCCGACATACGGGGCGGGCCGGCAGGCCGGCGCTGCCCCCACAGAGAAAGGACTGGACAACACCATGAAACTGGGAATCGTGGGCCTGCCCAACGTGGGCAAGAGCACCCTGTTTAACGCCATCACCAACGCCGGGGCGGAATCTGCCAACTACCCCTTCTGCACCATCGACCCCAACGTGGGCATGGTCACCGTCCCCGATGAGCGGCTGGATAAGCTGGCTGAGATCTATCAGCCCAAGAAGACCACCCCGGCAGTCATTGAGTTTGTGGACATCGCGGGCCTGGTGAAGGGGGCCTCCAAGGGGGAGGGCCTGGGCAACAAGTTCCTGGCCAACATCCGGGAGACCGACGCCATCGTCCACGTGGTGCGCTGCTTTGACGACACCAATATCATCCACGTAGAGGGCAGCTGCGACCCTGCCCGGGACATTGACATCATCGACCTGGAACTGGTGATGGCGGACCTGGAAATGGTGGAGCGCCGCATCGAGAAGGATACCAAGGCCGGCAAGGGGGACAAGAAGTACCTCCACTCCGCCGAGGTCTTTAAGGGCCTGCGGGACTGGCTCAACGACGGCAAGTCCGCCCGGAGCTACCCCTGTGACGAGGAGGAGAAGGCCATTCTGGCCACCTCCGACCTGCTCACCCTGAAACCGGTGATCTTTGCCGCCAACCTGGACGAGGCGGGGTTCAAGGACCATGACAACAACCCCTATTACCAGGCGGTGGTCCAGGCTGCGGAGAAGGAGGGGGCCCAGGTCATCCCCATCTGCGCCAACATTGAGGCCGACATCGCCCAGATGGACCCCGAGGACCGGGCCCTCTTCCTGGAGGACCTGGGGGTGACCGAGTCCGGTCTGGACCGGCTGATCCGGGCCAGCTATTCCCTCCTGGGCCTCATCTCCTACCTCACCTGCGGGGAGGACGAGTGCCGGGCCTGGACCATTCCCCAGGGCACCAAGGCCCCCCAGGCCGCCGGCAAGATCCACACCGACTTCGAGCGGGGGTTCATCCGGGCGGAGGTGGTCGCCTTCGCTGATCTGGAGGCCTGCGGCGGCTCCATGACCACCGCCAAGGAAAAGGGCCTGGTGCGCTCGGAAGGCAAGGACTATGTGATGAAGGACGGCGACGTGGTCCTTTTCCGGTTCAATGTCTAAGCGGACGGTGCTCATCACCGGCTCCTCCCGGGGGATCGGGGCGGCAGCGGCCCGGCGGTTTGCCCAGGAGGGCTGGGGGGTTGGCCTCCACTGTCACACGGATCTGGCCCGGGCCCAGGCCCTGGCCCAGGAGCTGCGGGCCCTGGGGGGGCCAGTGGGCCTCTACCCCGGGGATGTGGCCGAGCGGGCCCAGGTGGATCAGGTGATGGAGGGGTTCCTCCAGGATTTCGGCCACCTGGACGTGCTGGTGTGCAACGCGGGCCTGGCCCGGCAGGAGCTGTTCACCGACATCTCCCTGGACAGTTGGCGCCAGATGCTGGGGGTGAACTTGGACGGAGTGTTCCACTGCTGCCAGGCGGCCCTGCCCCACATGATTTCCCGAAAGGCGGGGAAGATCATCACCCTCTCCTCCATGTGGGGACAGGTGGGGGCCTCCTGTGAGGTGGCCTACTCGGCGGCCAAGGCGGGGGTCATCGGCCTGACCCGCGCCCTGGCCAAGGAGGTGGGCCCCTCGGGGATCACCGTCAACTGCGTGGCCCCCGGGGTGATTGACACGGCCATGAACGGTGCCCTTTCCCCGGAAACCCGGGCCGCCCTGGCGGAGGAGACCCCCTTGGAGCGCCTGGGCACCCCGGAGGACGTGGCCCAAGCCATCTGGTTTTTGGCCAGCCCGGCGGGGGACTTCTTCACCGGCCAAGTGCTGGCGCCCAATGGGGGATTCATCATCTGAATGGGGGAAGTTCAAAAATTGTTCACATTTTATCGTAGAATCTTCCGGCCAAAAGGTGTATCCTATCCTTAGAAAGAAGGAGGCGGTGCCTATGGCCGATCACAACGCACACACGTACTTCGGTCTGCGGGTCCTGGAGCAGCTCCCGGCAGACCTCCGTACCCACGTTTCCGGCGATATGCCGGCCTTTCACCTGGGCCTGTATGGGCCGGACCCGTTGATTTTTTCCCTTCTGACCAAACACATTTCTGACCGGCTTCACAAGAACTGGCGGACAGAGTCCCTCCCCGGTCTGAGCAAAGCCCTCCAAAAGGGGAGCGCCACCGCCCGCAGCTTTGCCGGCGGTTACGTCCTGCACCAGCTGCTGGACGACACCGTGCACCCCCAGATCTACCAGTGGATGGAGGAGGGGTCCTCCCACTTCCGCCTGGAGATCGCCCTGGACCTCCTCCTGCTGGAGGAGAAGCGCCAGGCCAATTCCCCCAAGGTCCGCACCGAGGGGAAAGACCGCACCGCCCTGGCTGCAGCAGGGATGCTGGCCCCCTTGGGGGCACGGGCTTACCTCAGCGGTCTGTGGCGGATGGCCACCCTGAGCAATGTGTTTTGTGGCCCTGGCCGGCCCATGTCCGCCGGCGTTCGGGCCAAAGAAAAAGTGCAGGCCAAAGAACTCCGGGACCGGATGGAGGCGCAGATCGCCCCGGCGGCCCGGGAATTGGAAAAAATCCTGGTTCAGATTCCCAGCCAGGCAGACAGCCCCAGGCAAGAGCTGCTCCTGTCCCGCACCGGGCGGCGCCCGGCCGGACAACAGCGCCTGGCAGACCTTCGCCGTATGCCTGCGGCGGAGTGAGTCCAACACACCTCCCAACCACTGACCCGGCATGCAGGAGATTTCCTGGGTGCCGGGTATTTTTTTGTCCAGGCGGGCAGGACATGGGCCTTTCCGGCAGGACAAACAGAGGACAACGGGTGTAATATAGCAGTGTTATATCACGGTGTTACAAAGGAGGCGCGCTGTGTCAACCCAACCGCTGACCACCCTGGAGCGCATCCACCAGGCGGCTCGGCAGGAGTTTTTGGCCAAAGGCTTTCAAAGGGCCTCCCTGCGGAAGATTGTCCAGTCCGTGGGGATGACCACTGGGGCCTTTTATGGCTACTACCGGAGCAAGGCAGACCTCTTTGCCGCCCTGGTGGGCCCGGCCTATGACTACATCCTGGGCCGCTTTCTCCAGGCCCAGCAGGCCTTTGCTGCCTTGCCGCCCCAGCGGCAGGTGGACCAGTTGAGCCAAGTTTCCGGCCGGTGTATGGAGGACATCCTCCACTATGCCTACGACCACCTGGAGGCTTGCCGGCTGCTGCTGTGCTGCGCCGAAGGCACCCGGTACGCCGATCTGGTGGATGAGATGGTGGCCGTGGAGATCCAGGCCACCCACAACTACCAGGACGTGCTGGGCAGCCTGGGGATGCCCTCCCCGCGGATTGACCCGCAGCTGGAGCATATCTTGGTCACAGGGATGTTCCGGGCCTTTTTCGAACTGGTGATCCACGCCATGCCGCTGCCGGCAGCGGAACGGTATCTCCAAGAGATGAGGGCCTTTTACACCGCAGGGTGGATGAAAATGATGGGGCAGACATAATGCCCCATCTTTTCCCCGCGATAGTTAGCTTTAGCTAACTATCGACGCAGTGCGTTTTTCTAAAACACAGAAAAAGGAGGAGATTCTTTCCCATGAAGAAGAAACCATCCAACCTCTCCCGCCTGTTGGGCTATGCAGAGGGGCACCGTTTTCTGCTCTACGCCTCCTGGGTGCTCTCGGCGGGCAGTGCCCTGCTGGCCCTGGTGCCCTTTTGGTACATCTGGAAGATTCTGGAGGAGATGCTGGCCGTGGCCCCACACTTTGCCCAAGCCCAGCACTTGGTAGAATACGGCTGGCTGGCGGTGGGCAGCTCAGTGCTGGCGGTGCTGGTGTATATTGCAGGGCTGATGTGCTCCCACATGGGGGCCTTCCGGGTGGCCACGAACCTGCGTATCCAGGCCATGGAGCACATCGTCACCCTTCCCCTGGGCCTGGCGGAGGCCTTCGGCAGCGGAAAGCTGCGGAAAATCGTCAACGAGTCCAGCGGAGCCACAGAGACCTATCTGGCCCACCAGCTTCCCGACCGGGCAGGGGCCATTGCCACCCCTTGCGGGCTGCTGGTGCTCCTCTTCGTCTTTGACTGGCGGCTGGGGCTGCTGAGCCTGGTGCCGGTCGCCCTGGGCTTTCTCATCATGGTGCGGATGACCGGTGCAGGGATGCAGGAGAAGATGAAGGAGTACCAAAACGCCTTGGACGACATGGCCAACCAAGCGGTGGAGTATGTCCGAGGCATCCCGGTGGTGAAGACCTTCGGCCAAACCATCCACTCCTTCCGGCAGTTCAAGGATTCCATCGACCGGTACCGGGTGTGGGTCATCGCCTACACCAAGGAGCTTCGGGCCCCCATGCTGTGGTACACCACTGCCATCAACGGGGTATTCGCCTTCCTCATCGCCGGCGGCCTGGCTTTGACCCAGGGCAGGGGAGACCAGGCTTTCCTGCTGGACCTGCTTTTCTACATCATCATCACGCCGGTGATTGCCCTCACCCTCACCCGGATCATGTTCCAGAGTGAGAACGCCATGATTGTGGATGACGCCCTTCAGCGGATCGACAGCGTGTTGCACCTGGCCCCGCTCCCAGAGCCTGCTCGGCCCAAAGCTCCGATGGACGGTTCCCTGGCCCTGGAACGGGTGCATTTCGCTTACGACGGGGAACACGAAGTGATTCGGGACCTCTCCCTCACCATCCCCGCCGGGCGAACGGTGGCCTTGGTGGGCCCTTCCGGGGGTGGAAAAAGCACCCTGGCCTATCTTCTTGCCCGGTACTTTGACCCCCAAAAGGGGGTGGTGCGCATCGGTGGGGTAGACGCCCGGCAGATGGACAAGGAGACGCGGATGAACACCGTTTCCTTCGTCTTCCAGAACAGCCGCCTGCTGAAGGCCTCCATCCTGGAGAACGTCCGCCTAGGCCGGCCCTCAGCCACCCGGGAGGAGGTCCTCCGTGCCCTGGACCTGGCCCAGTGCCGGGACATCCTGGACAAGCTCCCCCAAGGAATGGACACGGTGATCGGTGCCGGGGGAACCTACCTCTCCGGCGGGGAGCAGCAGCGCATCGCCATCGCCCGGGTGATTCTGCAGGACGTGCCCATCGTTCTGATGGACGAGGCCACGGCCTTCGCGGACCCCGACAACGAGAGCAAGGTCCAAGCGGCTTTTGCCAACCTGGCCCAGGGGAAGACGGTGGTGATGATTGCCCACCGCCTGTCCACCGTGCGAAATGTGGACCGGATCTATGTGATCCAGGACGGCACTGTGGCCGAACAGGGGACCTATCAGGACCTGATGGCCCAGAACGGCCTGTTCCGGCAGATGTGGGACAACTACCAGACCGCGGCCCAGTGGAAGGTGGCCAGAGAGGAGGTACAGGCATGATCGCATGGTTGCAGAAGAAGTATGCCCTGTCTCAACAGGGCGCGAAAGACTTGGTCAAGGGGTGTTTTGCCTGCCTGCTCCAAAACCTGTCCTTCATGGTGCCGGTGGGGCTGCTGTTCCTCTTTGTTCGGGACCTGATGGCCGGCGGTGTCACCGGCGGGGGCAGGGTGGCCTTTTACCTGGCGGGCTGCCTGGTGTGCCTGGTCCTGATCTTCCTGACCACCTGGTTCCAATACAACGCCACCTACTTTGCCACGTATGTGGAGAGCGGGGTGCGCCGGGTGACCCTGGCCGAGCGGCTGCGGCAGATCCCCCTGTCCTTCTTTGGGAAGAAGGACCTGTCCGACCTCACCAGTACCATCATGGCCGACTGCACCTTCCTGGAGCAGAGCTTCTCCCACTTCATCCCGGAGCTGGTGGGCTCCATCTGCTCCACGGTGCTGGTGGCGGTGGGCCTGCTCTTCGTGGACTGGCGGATGGCCTTAGCGGCGCTATGGGTGCTGCCGGTGTCCTTCGCCATTGTGGGGGGATCGGCCAAAGTCCAGGAGCGGATGAACCAGAAAGCCATGGATGCCAAGATGGCTGCCGCCGATGGGATCCAAGAGTGCATGGAGACCCTCCGGGACCTGAAGGCCAGCAACGCCGAGAGGCGCTACCTGGCTGGGCTCACGGAGAAGATCCGCGCTGTGGAGCGGCGGTCCACCATCAACGAGTTCTCCCTGGCGGCCTTTGTGGTGAGCGCGTCCCTGATTCTGAAGCTGGGCATCGCCACAGTGGCGTTGGTGGGGTCGGTGCTGCTGGTCCAGGGGAGCCTGGATGTGCTCACCTTCTTCCTGTTCCTCTTGGTGGCCTCCCGGCTGTATGATCCCCTCCAGGCGGCGCTGCAGAACCTGGCGGCCGTCATCAGCACCCGCACCAACATCGCCCGGATGAAGGAGATCCTGGACCATCCCATCCAGCAGGGGACCACCACCCTCACCAACCGAGGGTGCGACATCGTCTTCGATCACGTGGGCTTTGCCTACCACACGGGGGAGCAGGTCCTCCGGGACGTCTCCTTCACGGCCAAGCAGGGGGAGGTCACCGCTTTGGTGGGACCCTCCGGCGGGGGAAAGACCACCGTCTCCCGGCTGGCCGCCCGGTTCTGGGATTTGGACCAGGGGAGGATCACCGTGGGGGGGATGGACATTGCCCAAGTGGACCCGGAGACCCTCCTGTCCCTGTATGCCATCGTCTTTCAGAACGTGACTCTCTTCGACAACACCATTTTGGAAAACATCCGCATCGGCCGGAAGGATGCCACCGACGAAGAGGTCCTGGCGGCAGCCCGACTGGCCAACTGCGACGAGTTTGCCGAGAAGCTCCCCGAGGGCTGGCACACCCGGATTGGGGAGAACGGCAGCCAGCTCTCCGGCGGGGAGCGGCAGCGGGTGTCCATTGCCAGGGCCTTTTTGAAGAACGCCCCCATCCTCCTTTTGGATGAGGCCACCGCCTCTCTGGACGTGGACAACGAGACCCTGATCCAGACTGCCCTCTCCCGGCTGATCCAGGACCGGACGGTGCTGGTCATCGCCCACCGGATGCGCACCGTGGCCGGGGCGGACAAGATCGTGGTCCTAGACGGCGGTGTGGTGGCCGAGGCGGGCAGCCCCCAAGACCTGCTCTGCCAGGGCGGAAAGTTTGCCCGCATGGTTCGCCAGCAGACCGCCAGCCAGACTTGGGCGCTTCCCGGGCAAGGCCGGGAAACGGCCCACCCCTAACCTCTACGCAAGGAAAGAACGGCCGGACCCTGTCAAAGGGTCCGGCCGTTCTTTTGGGAAAAGGAAGGGCGCCCTCCTACCGAGCCCTTGCATTGGCAGGTACACTGGGAGGAAAGGAATAAGGAGGAAATGCCCTATGAAACCACGCATCATCACCGGGGAAACCCTGGCCGCGTTCCGGCGGCATCTGCAAGAGGCGGAGCGCCGCCCGGCCACCGTGGCAAAATACCTGCGGGAGATCCAGACCTTTGCCGGGAGCCTGCGCCCGGGACAGTTGGTCACCAAGGAGACGGTCTTGGCTTGGAAGGAGGCCCTGGCCCAGCGCTGCGCCCCCAGCACCGTCAACGGCAAGCTGGCGGCCCTGAACACCTTCTTTGCCTTCCTGGGCTGGGGGGAGTGCCGGGTGAAACCCCTCCGCCGCCAGCGGGAACTCTTCCGGGATCCGGGGCGGGAACTTGACAAGGGGGACTACTTGCATCTGCTTGACGCAGCAAGGAAAACAGGAAATTGGCGCCTGTACTATCTCATGGAGACCCTGGCCTCCACAGGGGTACGGGTGTCGGAGCTGCAATACGTCACCGTCCAGGCCCTGCACACCGGCCGGGCCTGGGTGGAGGGGAAGGGAAAGGGCCGCCTGGTCCTCCTCACCGCCAAACTGTGCCGGACGTTGGGGAAGTACTGCCGGAAGCGGGGCATTGTCTCCGGCCCGGTGTTTGTCACCCGGAGCGGCCGGCCGCTGGACCGGTCCAACATCTGGCGGGAGATGCGGGCCCTCTGCGCCCAGGCGGGGGTGGAGGCCAAGCGGGTCTTTCCCCACAACTTCCGCCACCTCTTCGCCCGGGCGTTTTACGCCCTGGAGAAGGACATTGCAAAGCTGGCGGACCTCTTGGGCCACGCCAGCGTGGAGACGACACGGATCTATATCATGGAGAGCGGCGCGGAACACACGCGCCAGGTGGAGCGATTGGGCCTGGTCCTCTGACCACAGAATTCTGATTTTGTGGTAACGTCTTTTTGAAATGGTCTTGCGAGAATATGAAGCACAAGATATTGCGCTCATATTTTATCATATTTTAGCACAGACCCCCAGGGGAAATCAAGAAGAACCTGGTCAGACGGCACAAAAAACCACTCCAATGGCATGGAAAACTTGGGAAAGGGTATGAAAATTTGCTGGAGCGGGCATTGCCACGTTCTCCAGCTTGTTTTCCTGCTCTTTTTTTGTGTTTTTTAGGGGGTGAGCAGGGGGATGGAATCCCGTTTCGCAGCCGGCGTGGGTTCCCGTCTATACAGGCTACCACAAAATCAGAATTCTGTGGTAACCCCAACCGCGGCACAGCCTGCGTGAGGAAGGGGGGAATCAATGCGAGAAAGCTTGGCGGACTATTGCATCCGCTTTCAGCGGCAGGACCTGCTGTCCCAGTGGGACGGGCTGGGCAACGCCCCGCTGACCCCGGCCACCGTCTCCTACGGCAGCCGGCACGGTCGGGGTCAAGCCCTAATTTCGCGCTCAGCAGCATCCGATACGCCTCCT
>ERZ772821.987-NODE-987-length-19012-cov-14.985441_pt1 | contig 19012 bp, 26 predicted proteins | sample MGYA00580859_ERZ772821 | MGnify/ENA primary metagenome ERZ772821 (study PRJEB29015, sample SAMEA2737674) | human gut metagenome | biome: human gut; feature: human-associated habitat; material: faeces | place: China | collected 2012 ...
GGGCCGCGGCCAGGGCCTGGTCCACCAGCTCAGACACGCCCTCGCCCTTGGCGGCGGAAATGGGCACCACCGGGATGCCCAGCTCCCGGCTCATCCGCTGCACGTCCACGGCGCCGCCGTTGGCCCGGACCTCGTCCATCATGTTCAGGGCCAGCACCATGGGCACCCGCAGCTCCAGCAATTGCAGCGTCAGGTACAGGTTGCGCTCGATGTTGGTGGCGTCCACGATGTTGATGATGCCGTCGGGTTTCTGGTTGAGGATGTAGTCCCGGGAGACGATCTCCTCCTGGGTATAGGGCCGCAGGGAGTAGATGCCTGGCAGGTCCACCACGGAGCAGCCCTTTTCGCCCCGTATTTCGCCGGTTTTCTGGTCCACGGTGACGCCGGGGAAGTTGCCCACGTGCTGGTTGGAGCCGGTGAGGGCGTTGAAAAGCGTGGTTTTGCCGCAATTCTGATTGCCGACCAGGGCGAAAATCATACCGCCGCCTCCTTTACCTGGATCTTCATGGCGTCCTCCACCCGCAGGGTCAGCTCATAGCCCCGGACCCGGATTTCGATGGGGTCCCCCATGGGGGCCACCTTCATCAGCTTCACGGCGGTGCGGGGGATCAGCCCCATATCCAGCAAACGGCAGCGCAGGGGGCCGTCGCCGCCTACGGCGGTGATGACCCCGGACTGGCCGATTTTCAATTCGTTGAGTGTCATATGGCTTGCCTCCTGAAAAAGTAAGTCCAGTATAACATATCGAACCGCCCGACTCAATCCCTGAAATGAGAATCCCGTCGAAAAACCGTTAAAAAAACACCGGACAAAAAGCGTAAATCCCCCGGCAGGTGCCGGGGGATTTACACCTATATGCTGTCAGGAGAAAAAGAGTTACTTGTTCATTTTCAGCTTCACAGCCGCGCCGCGCTTTCTGCCATACAGGCACAGAGCCACCACATAGGCGATGGCGAACACCACGCCGATGATGTAGGAGGCGGTCCAGGGGATGTTGAAGCCGATGTGGGCATTGGCGATGTAGGTGGAGCAGATGAAGGCGTAGAACGCGCCGGGGATCAGCGGCATCCACGCAAACTTGCCCTTGCCGTTTTCAAACATCCACACCGTGATGCACAGGAAGGCGAACAGAGACAGGGTCTGGTTGGACCATGCGAAGTAACGCCACAGAATGTTGAAGCCGTCCTTGTTGAACTTGGCGAACACGATGATGCCGGCAGCCAGGACAAACACGGGGATGGCCAGACGCATACGCTTGCCGTTGGTGGACTGGTCCAGGTGGAAGGTCTCCGCCAGGGACAGACGCAGAGCGCGCAGAGCGGTATCGCCGGAGGTGATGGGCAGAACGATGACGCCGATCAGGGCGATGACGCCGCCCACGGGGCCCAGGATATCCTTGCACACCACGCCGATGGTACCGGTGGCCAGGGAGGCGTCGGGCTCCTGCAGAGCCAGATTGTACACGCCCATAGCGCCAGCGGCCCACACCATAGCGATGAAGCCCTCCAGGATCATCATGTTGTAGAAGGTCATGCGGCCCTGACGCTCGTTCTTCACCGTGCGGGAGATGATGGCCGTCTGGGTGGAGTGGAAGCCGGACAGAATGCCGCAGGCCACGGTAACGAAGAAGATCGGCAGGAAATTGTGGCCCTTGAAGTAGTCGGCATAGGTAAAGCTCTCGACCGCGCCGTCAGCACCGGTGAGCTGCAGGATGGGAGAGGACCAGTCGTCCCACACGTTCAGCAGAGGATAGCCCTTGACGAAGATGCCGATGAACACGCCGATGGCGGAGAACAGCAGGATGGCGCCGAAGATGGGATAAATGCGGCCGATGATGGCGTCGATGGGGAACACGGTAGCGACCAGGTAATACAGGAAGATCACGCCGTAAATGATCCAGGTGGAGACGGAGGTAGGCTTGCCGTCGAAGCCGAACACGGAGGTGGCGGCAATGTCGCCGGGGGTATAAACGAACACAGCGCCCACCAGCAGCAGAAGCAGACAGCAGAACACGTTGTATACGTTGAAAATGCCCTTATTGGAATAGCGCTTGATCATCTGGGGCATCTGGGTGCCGCCGTCACGCAGGCAGATCATGCCGGAGAAATAGTCGTGCATGGCGCCGCCGATGACGTTGCCGATGGGGATGGTGATAAATGCGATGGGCCCGAACAGAATGCCCTGGATGGGCCCCAGGATGGGGCCGGTACCGGCGATGTTCAGCAGGTTGATCAGGCTGTTTCTCCAGCCCTTCATGGGGATATAGTCCACGCCGTCCTGTTTGGCGTAGGCCGGGGTCTGACGGTCGTCAGGCCCGAAAACTTTCTCGCAGAAGCGTCCGTACAGCGCAGCGCCGCCGAACAGGATCACAAGACCGATGATAAATGTTGCCACAAACACACACTCCTTTATAGTCGTTTTGTGATTTTCAGAGCTCCCGGACAGCTCTGGTTTACGCAGTGAGTATAGCACAAATTTCGTGAAAATGGTGACAACGAATAGTCCGCATTCATAAATAGTTCATAAAGATTTCCCCCGATGGCGTAAAGATTCCCGTGTGGAAAATCGAAAACGGACGATTTTACCGGAATTTATCGCGAAAAGGGTCGACAATATGTTGAAATTTTTAAGACGGGACGAAATAGCGCGCAAAAACCGTTACCGTCAGCATGGTAGGTTGGTAGGATTTAGGACGCTAAAACGCAAAGCGTCCGGTAACGCTCCCGGGAGCGTTGCCGGACGGCGGCAGGGGAGAGTGTGAACAAACCGTAAAATTTGCAAAAAAATTTTGCATAAACGGTTTACTTTTATAGGTTAAAATGGTAAAATGACTACCCGAGGAAAACAAATACTACGTTTTTTGGAAACGGAGGAAAAACAATTATGGTAAGAGCGGCGAAATCCAAGATTGCCCAGAAGGAAAAAAGCGACCTGCTGTACCGGGCGATCCTGACGCTGAAAAATGAGGAGGAGTGCTATAGCTTCTTCCAGGACCTGTGCACCATTTCCGAGCTGCGTTCTATGGAGCAGCGGTACGAAGTGGCCACCCTGCTCAACGATGGGATGCTCTACAGCGATATTCTGGAGAAAACCGGCGCCTCCAGCGCCACCATCAGCCGGGTGAACCGGTCCCTGCTCAACGGCGCGGGAGGGTACGAGAACGTGCTGGAGCGCATGAAGGAGCAGGAGGACAAATGAGCAGCTACCAGCAGCTGGCCGGGGCCTATGACGAGCTGACCTGGGACGTGGGGTATGAAAAGCGGGCGGACTTTCTGGAAAAGCTGTTCCGCCGCAGCCGCATCCCGGTGCACACGGTGCTGGACCTGGCCTGCGGCACCGGGTCCATGACCTGGCTGCTGGCCGGGCGGGGCTATGAGCTCATCGCTGTGGACGGGTCCCAGGAGATGCTGGCCGCCGCCCGGGAGAAAAGCGCCCCGGCGGAGGTACCGCCCCTGTTCCTGCACCAGTCCATGCCCCGGCTGGACCTGTACGGCACCGTGGACGCCGCCATCTGCTGCCTGGACAGCCTGAACTATCTGACAAATCCCCGGGATGTGCAGCGGACCTTTCAGCGGCTGCACCTGTTCATCAGCCCCGGGGGCCTGCTGGCCTTCGACGTGCGGCTGCCGGAGCGGCTGGCCGCCTTGGACGGACAGGTGTTCCTGGACGAGACGGAGGACACCTACTGCGTGTGGCGCACCGAGTATCGCCGGGGGCTGTGTACCTATTATATGGACTTGTTCACCCTGGCGGAGGACGGGTCCTGGGACCGCAGCTTCGAGCTGCACCGCCAGCGGGGCTACTCCGTGGAGCAGCTGACCCGGTGGCTGGAGGAGGCGGGCTTTGCCGACGTGCGCACCTGGGGCGACGGGAAGCTGCGCCGCCCCGTGCCCGGTGAGGATCGGGTGTATTTCACCTGCATTCGCAAATAAAAGAGGTTTTGTAAGCATGAGCGATTATATTGTAAGAGCGATTTCCACCGACGGCCTGGTGCAGGCTGCGGCTATCTGCAGCCGGGAGCTTACCGAGCGGGCCCGGCAGATCCATCACGCCAGCCCGGTGGCCACGGCGGCCCTGGGCCGGGCTCTGGCCGGCGCGTCCATGATGGGCAACGCCCTGAAGGGCCAGGGGGCCAGCCTGACCCTGCAGATCAAGGGCGGCGGCCCTCTGGGTACGGTGCTGGCGGTGTCCGACGCCGAGGGCAACGTCCGGGGCTATGTGGCCAATCCCCAGGTGGACCTGCCCCTGCGGGACGACGGCAAGCTGGACGTAGGCGGCGCCGTGGGCGGCGAGGGCACCATCACCGTCATCAAGGACCTGCACATGAAGGAGCCCTATGTGGGCACCGTGGACCTGATGGGCGGCGAGATCGCCGAGGATATTGCCGGTTATTTCGTGGAGTCGGAGCAGATTCCCACCGCCTGCGCCCTGGGGGTGCTGGTGGACCGGGATCACAGCGTCAAGGCCGCCGGAGGCTATCTCATCCAGCTGATGCCCGGGGCCGGGGAGGATACCATCGCCAAGGTGGAGGGCGGCATCATGGCCGCCGGGCCGGTGTCCGCCATCCTGGACCGGGATCCGGACCCGGAGCACCTGCTGCGGACGGTGATGTCCGATTTTGAGCTGAAGATCCTGGAGACCTGCCCGGTAAGCTACAAGTGCTATTGCAGCCGCCAGCGGGTGGAGCGGGCGCTGCTGTCCCTGGGGGCCGACGAGCTGGAGGGCATCCTGCGGGAGCAGGGCTCCTGCCACATGACCTGCCAGTTCTGCGACGCGGTGTATGACTTCGACCGCCAGCAGCTGGAGCAGCTGGCCGCGGACGCCCGAAAAAAATAGTAAAAAAATTGAAATTTGGTGTTGACAGTCTGGCTAATATTTAGTATAATCTCTCTTGTCGCCGCGGTACTAATGTGTGCGGCAAGGACGGGAGCATAGCTCAGCTGGTTAGAGCACCTGCCTTACAAGCAGGGGGTCACTGGTTCGAGTCCAGTTGTTCCCACCAAATTTCATGGCCAAGTAGTTCAGTTGGTTAGAACGCCAGCCTGTCACGCTGGAGGTCGTGGGTTCGAGCCCCATCTTGGTCGCCATATGCTGCTGTAGCTCAGTCGGTAGAGCGCATCCTTGGTAAGGATGAGGTCGGCGGTTCAAATCCGCCCAGCAGCTCCAACTTAAACCGCTTAAATCGAAAGATTTAGGCGGTTTTTGCTGCGATTTTGCAACTTTTTATTATATTTTTTGTCAAAAGCACTCCACAAATATAGTCGAAAACCCATACGAAAAACCATACCGCCATGAAAAGCCGGGGATTTCTCCCCGGCTGTGTCCAGATTTGGGCAGTGCGTTTAGTTCAGATTGTTCACACGAACGCAGGCACTCAATGACATTCTGCAATCCGGCAGCGGACAGGTAAAGCAACTCGGACTATAGGGACACGCGGCGGAGCGGGTGGGCTTTTGAGATTTCTGAGTTTTCGGCTCTGTGCTGCTTTTATCGGCGGCGACGGGTATTTCAAAGGCGGCTTCAGTCATGGCCGGAGCTGCTGCCCGTCAGAAGTTGAATCACAGCTTCGTTTTCAAGTTTCCGCACTTTTTCAATGTCATCGAAGCGTTTTTCTGTCCGGGCGGTTTCAATCGCTTTCCGCGCTGCTATGGTTTTGGCGATATGCTCTGCATTATCCATGAATCGCTTTACGGTGTCCAGTTCATAGTGACCCAGCATTAAATGATACTCTCGGATGGCATTGGACACCATGTCGCAGGCAGCATATATAATGCGGCCTAAATGCTCGGCCTCTATGGCTGAAATGCTCTGCTGCGGATCATTTCCGAAAAATTCTTCCCATGCGTCATACAAAATGCTGGTCGCTATCTCAATTCCCGGCATAATACAATCCATGCCCAATTCAATGGTCATACGCTGCTCTGCGGATTTAATCATATCAAGCATTGTTGCAAACCTCCTTTTGAGGGATATTATCCATTGTATCCAGTGCGTCGCGGAGAAGCTGGCCGGCAGCTCTGATTGCGGCGTATAAGACATCGATGTTTTCTTCCATCCACTCCCGTGCGGCTTTGTCTAAATCGCCGCCAGTTTCTTTTGCATACTCCTCCAGTAAGCCCTTGCAGGTCGTGCAGTGAATCATCGGCTCCATAACGGTATCAAGCAAGCTCTCTGCTGCACATACCTGGAATTCTATCTGCTCCAGATAGTAAACGCCCTGTGCGGGAACAATAATATCTTTGCTCATAATAATCTCCTTGCAATTTCGGCGGGAGGCCGATATAATGATTTTACCGGCCTCCCTGTGGTGGTTGGTGGTTACGGCTCTCTGTGCCTTGCTTTGGACGGCGGTGGCGCAGAGGGCTTTTCTACCGCTTCAATCAGAGCCACAAACCAGCTGGTGAGCTGGATCGCTCCGGCAATGGCTATGATCGTCCCCATCATGCTACGCAGAACCGGCGGGCGGTAGTGGTCTTGGTGAACTGCTTGGCCAGCTCGGGCAGAGCCTTTTTCAGTGCAACGGTGTCGAGGCGGGCGGAAGTCACCGCCTTGTAGGTCACGCGCCAGTCAGTGCCGCTGATGGTGTCCACGCCCTCTGCATCCATGTGCCGCTTGATGGTGTCCTGGATGCTGCCGATCTCTGTCGCCAGCTCCTTCGCCATGCGGCGCAGCTTCCGAAGCTCCTTGATCTTGCTGTCCATTTTGTTGCTACTCATTATCTTTACCTCCTTAATTTTGCGGGGAACTCCGGCGGCAGGGGGCTTTGTGGCGTCTGACCGTCTGTCTGCTACTTCCACATCCAATCCTGCTCTTATAGGTGTTCTTGCTTTCCCTTGCGGTACTCCCGTCCACCATGCGCCGGTGTCTGAACTGTTTTCGTTTGTCCCTTGCTGTGAGTATATAATAACACTTGATAAGTACATTGCCTATTGACAGAATATATAATTATTAAGTGCAATATTTGTGCATGATTGTACTTGATAAGTGTTGCGCGTTTGTGCTATAATGCGGATAGTGGAAAAGAGCGCAACTTTTCGTTACCGTCCAGATTGCAGAAAGGAGACCGAGATCATGGCTGTATCAGAATCGAGAAAGAAAGCAAACCTGAAATGGGACGCTGCAAACCTTGACCGTGTATCTATCGCAATGCCAAAGGGCATGAAGGACACAGTAAAGGCCGCTGCTGCCGCTGCTGGTGAAAGCATGAATCAGTATATTATCGGCGCAACGGAGCAGCGGATAAGCGGAAAAAACCCACAGAACGTCGCAGAAGCGCACGGAGGCTCGAACGCTATCCTTGCCCCCGATACGCTCAAAATCGCCCAGGAGGCGGCACAGAGGGCTGGAGAGGATATTCCCGCCTTTGTGTCCCGTGCAGTCACGAACCAAGACCAGCGGGACAAGGTGGCGTTTGCGCTGAAAGCCAGCGCAAGGGAGCCGAACGCTCAAAACTGAGCAGCGGATTCTTGCCGGTGAGATGCTGCCAAAACCAGCGGTATCGGCTGCACGAATCTGTGCAAAAGAAAAAGCCCCGGAGAAATCCGGGACTTGACAAGGCGCAAATTGCATAATATTATTTTCTTGTCTGTTGCACAGAAGTATACAACTTCCTTATGTTGACAGTGATAAAATGAGAGGATCTGTTTTTACATAGCGCGAAGTATGCGTGGACTTATAATTCAATGAAAATAAGCTGTACTCGCATTAGTCATTTGCTCAAATCAAAATATAGTGCATTTTAGGGCAACTTTTTGCCATTCTGTATCGCGATTTGTATTGACTAAAGAACATAAAATGATTTATAATAGAAATGTGGAAACCCAGACGGTTGCCACAGGTTGATACCTACAACTGAAGATGGGGTTTAACCCCAAAGCTCAGTGAGCCATCTGTTAGCGGCAGACGGCTCACTTCTTTCCGTTATGGAACTTGTCCCACGCTTGAATGAGAACCCAAAATATGGACACAATCCAAAAAACTTCTTGAAGCACTCTTGTATCACCTCCCCGAGAAAAATTTCCCGCGAGGGCTATACACACGCCTCCACTCCGCGCTCGCGGGATGGAAGGCAACCGTCCTTTTAACCGTGAACCGTCTACGAAAGGAGTAAAAGCTCGACTGGAGACGGTGGGTTTCCACGGATTCCATTATACCATACGAATCGATAAAGTCAAATTATAAATGCGCTAAGGGTGATTCTCAATGGCACGAAAAGCAAGAAATATTATCTGCAAGCAAAAGGCTCACAGGATCGCCCTGTGAGCCTTTTTCGGTGGGTCACTCTGCGTCGTCCGCAGTATTGCTTTCCTCTGTGTCCTCTACGGCGGATGCCGTTACATCGATCACCTTACCCACAACATCATCCACACGCTGCTTCATAATATCGAACAAGCTGGCCATATTCTCACCTCCTCCCCTTATACCTTCAGCGGGCTTGCGCCCGTTGCGCGAATTACAGAGTTATTCTCCCTCACGATAGTGTCGAACAGCTTCTTTCCGTCCACGCTGTCAAGCACGATTGTTACATGAGTGTCACCGCCGGAAGTTTTTCCGACTTCCTCCCGGACGATTTGCCGGATCAAATCTGCGGGAGCTTCGATGTTCGTGCCATGCTTCTGATCGCCCAGCACCGCCAAAAACTCGCGGTTTGCGGGGAGGACTGCACCTCGCGCAAGGCGGGGAATCTGGAACTCCTTCAGCGGCTTAATGTTGGGATTGATCCCTTTCCCGCCTATGAACGGCACCCAATCGGGAACCGATATGTCGATTTTGTTGATTTGGGCAATGATCCAGTTTATGGCGCGGATGATGACATTCAGCACACTGGCGAAAACCCCGGCGATGGCTGTCGCAATGCCGGTAAACACTCGCTTGATGCCGTTCCATGCCCGTTCCCAATCGCCTGTAAAAACGCCCGCGATAAAATCGATGATCCCGCCCAAAATCTCTTTAAGGGTCGCAAAGGCTGCTCCGGCTAAATCCCTCACAAAGCTGAAGAGCCAGCTAAATTCTGTTTTGATAAACTCAATGATCCCGTGGAACTTGCCGCCGGTTTTTTTGTCCAGCCATGTCATAAACTTGTCTATGATCCCCTTCGCCCCGTCAATCAGCGAAAAGAGCAGATCCTGCGCATTTGCCAGGAACGAGGACAGGGACTCGCTTAACTGCTCGAAATCTCCCATGAGCAGCGCGGAAATGAATGTTGCTTCGTCCATGACCATGTTTTTGATCGCCGTTAGAGCATCCCCGATAGGTATTCCGGCAAGATTGAATTTCTCAATCACCCAATCGATGATGCCGCCTACCGCTTCGCCCACGAAAAGCACCATCTCGGAGATAAGCTCCCGGATGTGGCCGTCGATCTTCACCACCTGATCCAGGACGCCGCCCAAATCGCCCGACAGGAGCTTTTCAAACAGTCCCTTCACATCTGTAAATATATCCCCCACAATGGTGCCGATGGTTTGCAGCTTGCCCGACAGCACATCCAGCAGCGGCGAAGCACTTTCCATGCCGTCAAAGCTCGGAGTAATCGAACCTCCGCCGCCCGCGCTGTCCGCGCTGTCCGCGCCGCTCATAACCGTTAGCTCGTCAAACGGGGCAAGATATTTGTTTGCGTTCTTTGCGGACTTCCCGACGGAATCGATGGCCTCCGACTGCTCATACAGCCCCGCCGCGTTTTTGCTCATCTGGGAAAAGGACTTGCCAAAAAGCGCAGAAATGAGCCTTGCCGCCACATTGATGATCTTCGCAATAATATTTGCAAGTGCCGTAAATACCGGGAGGATGACCTCGATAACGGGCTGGGCGAGGGTGAGCAGCGCACCGCGCAGCCGCCCAAAGGCCGCCGACGCTTCGTCGTTCTGCTTCACAGCCGCACTCATAAGATCCTTCAGCTTTCGGAAAGCTGCCGCAATCACCGAGAACACAAGGGCGCGCTTTGCGATGTTCTTTATACTTGCGCCCAGCTTTTGGGCATAAACGGACGCTTTCTCCACAACGCTTGTCCCGCGTAGATTTGAAACAGCGGCGCCCGCCTCCTTTTTCACCTGCGCAAGGTTTTCGGCGGCTTTCTTCGTTGATTGCTCAATATCCCTATATTTTTTATCCAGGGTTTCCGCCTCTTTGCTCTGCTTTTTCTGCAGCTCCTCCATTTCCGCGATCTGTGCCTTGCACTGTGACAGCACCTCACTGCGCCGGATGAACTCCTCCGGGCCAAGATTTTCCGTGGATGTATATGGGTTCAGCGAGCTTTCGAGGCTCTTTGTCTCGTCCCGAAGCCGCTGCATCGTGCGCTCCGTTTCTGCCAGCTCCTGCCGCTTGCTGTCCAGCGCGGCTTTTGCCGCGTCCCGCCGGGATGTTTTGTCGGAATAGGCATCCTCCGCTTTTTTAAGCTTCTTTTGTAGTCTTTCCAGCTCTTTGCCGGCATCTTTTGTGTCACACTTTACGGAAATTACAACCGCTCCGTCCGTGTTAGTTTGTAGCTGCATAGCTTACCACCTCATAGCGTTCTCCTGTATTTTTTCAGATACTTCTCCAGCCGGGGATTGGAAAGCTTACGCTCCCGCTGGTAAGCTTTGTCACAGTCCTCCATCAAAGAAAGCAGGAAGTTTGCCCACACGGGAAATCCATCCACCAGGGCATAAGTGCTGACACTCCCAAAAACCTGCTCGGAAACGCCCTCACCCAGCAGATCATCGATGGTCTGTCGGGTTTTCCCGTCCATCTTGCGCATACCGCTGACAATCTGCTTCAGGTCATCGCTTTTCATATCCTCTTCCACGGTGTCGCCGCGGTTTTTCCACATTCCGTTCAGCGTTTCAAACGCGTCGGACAGGCGGCCGATAAACTCCGTGTCCGTGGGATTGATGCGGAACACATCCTCCACGCCGTTGACGGTGACTCTTTCTGTACGCCGGTATCAAATGTAAGCTCTCGCATAGAAAAATTCTCCTTTTTGTATTTTCTGCCGGAGCTGTCAAAACAGCCCCGTGCTTTTTATTTTGTGATTTGGACAAGCTCAACGGGAATCCGGTATTCCCGGCTTCCATCCCGGTATTGCGCAATCGGCTTGCCGCCGTTGCCCTCGATCTGTGCAATCAGCCGTGGATCGCAGGTGGAAACATCGGCGCATTTTTCATCATTCATCCAATGGATCGTTGTTTCTCTCATTTATTGATTTCCTTTGAAATATGTTCTTGTTACATCTGCCCGCGCAACATGGCGTTGAAAAGGGTATTGCTAGCCTTGCTGTCCTTTTTCTTCTCGCTCAGATCACGGGCGTACTGCTCAATCGTTGCACCCAGCGCAGAAGCGGAAATGCGTCCGGCTGCGAGGTCGCGGCGGGCGAGGTCTGCGGCCTCCGTGTCGATGTTCTTCTGATCTACGCTGTCGAGGCTCACACTGGCACGGATCGCCTTGTATGCCTCGCCTTGCGCTTTGCGCTCCTCCTGCTCCGTGCGCTGCCGCAGTTCAGCTTTCAGGCGGCTGCGGATAGATCGGTATTCGGGATTGCTTCTTTCCAGCTCGGCCTTTGTAGCCGCGTCCAGATATGCCTCCTCGCTGTCATAGTCGCTACGGCTCACAAGGTCAAGGGCGCTGCTCAGGTCAAGCCCCAAAGCGGCGCGGGCTTTCTCGCGGGTGCTTTCACGGGTTTCGATGCTTGCATTCAGTTCCATGTTCAAAATTCCTTTCGTTTTTTTAGATTATAGATCGATAACGATAACGGTGTCGCAGTCAGCCAAATATGCGCTTGCGGCCTGGTCTGTATCGAATACTTTCGTTGCTGCTCCGCTCCCCTTACAGGCCGCCCATGTGCCATCCGGCAGCAGCGACATGATCGCTACGCCGCCGTTTTGCTTCTGGGCTGCAATAGCCTGTAAAGCAGCAAGACGAGCTTTAATGCTGTTGTTCACCTATCAGCGCCTCCAATCTTTCGATTTTTTCCAAAATGTCGCTCATTTCCGTATACTTCACATTTTGCCGCAGGATTTCTGCCGATGCGTTTACCCTCGTCTGTGCAGGCGCGTTTTTGTCTCTCATGATTTGCGCCAATGTTTCCACAGCGGCGTGTGCAGTCGATTGCAGCGCATTTCTCGCCATCTCCGTGCGCTCTCTGCGGGTCTCCTCATATTTCCGTATAAATTCCGTCTCGCGTTTTCGACGGTATATTGTCTGCTCATTGATTCCCAGCTTGGCCGCTGCGCTCCGTGCTGTCGCAGATGTGAGCAGAGCCTCAATGATTGTCTCGTCGCGTATTCGTTTCATGTCCGAAACGCCCCCTTTCTGTCGTTGCTTTTTCTGACATTCGGCAATTCGTTGAGGAACAAATTCTTTATAGCTGCCCGCTTTCCATCCTTAGAACGGCGTTCTCCGTGCAGCTGGTATGGTTGGACACGAAAGCCCGAACCCCGACTCCGCGCAGTCCGGCGGAATAAATATCTGCGTCCGAATACGCAAAGGCCCTCAACCTCCGCTCCTGCCGTATCTGGCGGATCGCCCTGCGCTCCATCGTGTTCACCTCTGCCGGGGTGTGACCGGTGGCGGCTGCGATTCTCGCAACGGTGCGGGTATTGTAGTACCTCTGTCGGATCACTTCCCGAAGGTCATCGGGCAGAGCATCCAACGCTTCCTGCATGGCGGCGTGAAGCTCCTCGTGCCAGATTTCATTTTCTGTGACTGCTATGGGATCGGATGGGTCAGCAATGGTGTCGGCAAGGGTAAATCCCTCCGTGCCGGGCAAGGGTGTATCCAGTGACAATGCGCCCCGCATGGGATCATTACCCCGACGGCAGCCGGCGGCTTCCGCAAAGGCCGTGCGGAGGTAATAGGCATACCATGTCAGAAATGCGGCCTTGCTCTCATCGAACCGCTCCACGGCGGACGCAAGGGCTATGTATGCGCTCTGGAATAGATCATCTTCCAGTTGCTTTCCATACACGGAGCGTTTCACCTGCTGCCGGGCAAACCGCTCCACCCGCTCCCACAGCAGCGGCATTAGATCCTTTTCCCCGTCCCGAATGCGTTTTGCGATCTCCTCGTTGGTCAATTCGATTCCTCCTGCATTGCGGCGTGATAAAGCCGCATCCAGTCTGAAAGTGTCATGCAGACAAGCCACGGCGCACGGTTCTTTCTCCAAAACACGGCGGGTAGGCCGTCTTTGAATTTGCCGGTGTCCCGCTGCGCTTGCTCAATCCAGTTATAAAGTGCTTGCTGTTCCGCCCTTTTGCATTCGATGTGAATGCCGTCAAGTCCTGTCAGATCTGGCGTACTGCCATAGCTCACGGCCTGCCCCGGCTCTACGGGGTAACCATAGCCTTTAAGGATAGAGCATAGCTCAAGCTCCCCGGCGCGGCCTTTAGCCTGTGACCGTTTCCCGCACATCAATAACAAACCTCGTAAAATCGCATTTCACGAATCCGGCCGGAAAAGAAATGATTGATCCGATAATCGCAATTCTTGAAATCCGAGCCGAAATATGCGTCGATCACGGCGGGGTATGCCTCCGCGTCAATGTCCGCATAGCTGCCGCCCTTGTATTCCTGTGTGAGATACGGCATATCCTGGCATATCCGCACGATCTGGCTTGCCCGAATAGGCGGATGAGGGTGACCCATAGCTTGCTCATACGCTCCGAAAAAGTACCTGAACACCGACATACTTTCCGCGAAGGAATACGGCGTTTCGGGGTAAACGCTCTTGGCTATGTCCTCGAAACGTTCAAAATCAAAAAGCACAGTTTGCCTCCTTTCAGAAAATCCGTTATGAAAAGAAAGTTTGTTCCGTTTTTCAAAAACAGAGAGCAGGGCGGAGCGCGGTAGCGTTCCGCTCCCTTTTAACATTTTACCAGTCTGTATCTGTATCTGTATCTGCGTCTGCGTCTGCATCTATGACGATGCGTCACGAAATGTCACCGCTCATTTTTTTCAAGTAATACTCTTCGAATTCCTCGTCCGTTCCGTTTGGATGCAAACCTTTCCACCTTGTGTAAGTCATCCTTTTTTTGCCGTCCTTGAAATCCTCATAGCTTTCATCGACATACGGCTTTACAGAGGAAAAAACTGCAAATACAAGAGGAGCCATATCCACAACCTCTCCGTTCTCGAAATACTGAAAGATTGCTTTCATGGCTTGCCCAACTTCCGCATCGGGGACACTATCTATTAGTGCTTTTTGGTTCCGAAACATTTTAAACCACGAAGGCCTGCTCTCTTTTTTGTTCACGATCTATAACCCTCCTGTTACGCTGCGATTTTCACTGCAGCGATGAGCATTATTTTGCTCCCGCAGTTTCCCCAGCAAGGCCGGAACATCAACATAATATGTCGACCCACTCTTGATGTGTGGAACTGTGCCATTTTTGCAACCGCTGCGGAGAAAAAATTGACTTAGCCCAGTTGTTCGGCAAGCTTCTGAAATTTTTTGGTATGGCACCACCTCTATCACCTCCCCGCTAAAATAATGTCTGAAACACTTACGCCAAGACCGGCAGCCAGCTTTCCGGCGGTGCGCGGTTCACAGGTTCCGCGCCGGACGATGGTGCTGACGCTTTGCCGCGACAAGCCGCACTTTTCAGCAAGGGCGGATTTTGTTGCGCCGGTCTCAGCCAAAATGCGTTCAATACGAATTGCGTCGATATTCATCGTGCACCCTCCTTTTCGTTCTTTATAAGCACATTATAGCAGGCTGAGCTGTGCTTGTCAAGCACATACTTGACATTTGTGTGCTTTTAAGTTACAATTTGGATAAGTAATAATCGGAGGGGCTACTCATGGATTCGAGCAGAATTAGACTTGCGCGTAAAACTGCAAAAATGACGCAGGCGGAACTTGCGGATCGTATCGAAGTAAATCGCGCGACAGTTTCAAAATATGAAACAGGAGAAATAATGCCATCTGTTGAAATGCTTGGGCATATCTCTGATGCATTAGGCTGTGATATTGAATATCTTTTGGGATACAGCGAAAATATGCGTCAAACCCCGGAGGATAAGGCACTTGTTGAGGCGGTAAAAAGAGGAGATGCACGAACTGTAGAAAAACTGATGGGGCTTGAACAGGGCACGATTACATCACTTGAAAAAAATAAACCAATCATAGTTAATACAACACTTGACCCGGAATGGCAGCGAGCGAATCAAATAAACAGGAATGGAGCCGCAACCCAAGAGGAAATGCTTGAGTATTCGGAACTTTTTTTGCAGAGCATTGAAAAATCCCGATCCTGTATTGCGGAAATGAAGGAGAGGCTTGAAAAAATAACCCGTTGTGTAGCCACATTGAACGAGGAAGGCCTACAGCGTGCATTGGAGTTTGTGTCTGATCTTGCAGAGATTCCGAAGTATCGGTACCCGACAGACCCGAATGAAGACAAAGAATAAAGCCCCATGAACAACATAGAGCGGGGAAGAGGTGTGATATGTATTTCTTTTTTGATGATGAAGCAAAGAGCGAAGAAATGTTGGAGTATAGCGAGCAGACATTTGAGAGCATCAAGCACTATACCGAGGATGGACAGGAATTTTGGTATGCACGAGATCTGCAACATGCTTTGGAATATACGGAGTGGAGAAATTTTACAACTGTAATTGAAAAGGCAAAGATGGCTTGCCGGAATAGCGGGATAGACCCTAATGACGATTTTGTTGATGTCAACAAAATCGTAGAAGCTGGGGCGACGCATAAAGATATAGGCGATATCATGCTTTCCCGGTATGCCTGTTATATGATTGTTCAGAACGGCGATCCGCGAAAGGAGATTATAGCGCTTGGGCAGACCTATTTTGCAGTAAAGACGAGACAGCAAGAATTGGTCGAAGGATACGATCAGCTTTCCGAAGATCAAAAGCGGCTTGCAATCCGCAACGAAATGATTGAACACAACAAGTCTCTCGCTGAAGCCGCACAGATGGCGGGTGTTATTGACCCGCGAGATTATGCAATTTTTCAAAACAAAGGTTATCAGGGATTGTATGGAGGACTTGGTGCAAAAGAAATTCATGCGCGTAAGGGGCTAAAACCCAGCCAAAAAATACTTGACCACATGGGAAGTACTGAGCTTGCAGCCAATTTGTTCCGCGCTACGCAGACTGATGAAAAACTTCGAAGGGAGAACATTCGAGGAAAAGAAGCTGCTAATAGGACGCATTTTGAAGTTGGAGAAAAGGTGCGTCAAACTATCGCAGATCTTGGGGGCACGATGCCGGAAGATTTGCCTACTCCGAAAAAGAGCATCAAACAAATCGAGAGCGAGCAAAAGAAGTTAAAGAAAAAAGAGGACTAACTACAGGAGAAGAACTTATGCCGTCCACACGAAAAAAATTCAATAAGGCTGGGCAAGCCTTTTATGAAATCCGTGTCAGTCGTGGACGGGGCAAGTCTTATCTGACGCGTCGGTGGTATGTCCCTACGGGATGGAGCCAAAAGGCCATAGATCGTGAACTCGCATCGGTCGCAGCAGAGTTTGAGCGACAATGCAACGCAGGCGAGGTGATCAGCCGGGCAGAAAAACGCGAGAAAGCGATGCAGGAGGCCGCAGAATCCGCCCGTATTCTCACCCTTGAGCAATACGGGGAAAGGGTCTTTATGCCCACTAAGAGCATCACAATGAGCGAGAATGGACGCACCAGTTATCAGAGCTGTCTTGATAAAAGCGTTTACCCCAATTTGGGGAACATAAAAATGCCGGAGATCACTTCGGCACAGATTGCGGCACTACTTCTTGATATTCAAGCTACGGGGAAGGCACATTCCACCGTCATCAAGGTCTACACAGTGCTGCACAGCTTGTTCAAGATGGCATATATGGGGGATATGATCGACCGCAACCCAATGGATAAGGTGGAGCGACCGAAACCGCGCAAAGGCGAAACAAAGGCAGAGACTCCGGCTGCATACACGGCGGAAGAGGTGGGAACGCTTCTTGCCGCGCTGGATACTGAACCACTGAAATGGCGGGTATATGTCCGTGTTTTGATTGATACAGGCATCCGGCGCGGGGAGTGTTGTGCTCTGAAATGGGAAAACATAAACTTTGAGACTGGAGAGGTTGCTATTGCCGGAAACCTGTGTTATACACCCACAAAGGGAGTATACCTGGACAGCCCCAAGAATGGGCGCAGACGCACGGTGTATATCGGAGAGGACACGGTTGCACTGCTGCGTCAGCTTCACACAGAGCAGGCGGAAAAGGCGATAAGTGCCTTTGTTTTTACGAAAGAGGGCAGGCCGGAGCCAATGCACCCGCAAAGTCCGACTCGCTATCTAAAGAAATTGTCTGTCCGCTGCGACTTGTCTGATTTACACCCGCACAAGCTGCGGCACACCTTTGCGAGCGTGGCAATTACGAACGGTGCAGATGTTGCCAGCGTGTCGGAGGCACTCGGACATAGTGATAAGGCGGTAACACTTCGGATGTATACCCACGCCAATGCGGAGAGCGTCAGCAGAGCCGCACAGATTATGCGCGATGCTGTCAAAAAGGCTGCAAATAAGGGATGAGGCCTTACGGTATGAGCCTCATCAAAAACCCATACAAAACCCATACGGACATGAAAAAACAGTGTGTTCCAAGGAGCGATAAGCTACTACAAGCAGCAACAGAAAATCTGTATAAAGCATTGATATACAAGGGGTTAGCGGTGATAAGCCACATCAAGTGACAATAAGATAAAACAACCGATAAATATTTGGTAAGGATGAGGTCGGCGGTTCGAATCCGCCCAGCAGCTCCAGAACAACACCTGAAATCCAACGGTTTCAGGTGTTTTCTTTTGCTTTTTGCAACTTTTTGAACGAATACGGTTTTGCAAATTTTCGTTGACCACATAAAATACCACAGACAGAACGAAGCGGAGTTCCCGACATGGCATCGGGAACTCTGCGTTTCTTCTTTGCTTGCTTCATGCCGGGGCTTGGGGCTGCTGCCGCTGGGCGGCAATTTCTGCTTTCATTTGGACGATCAGTTCTGCCAGTTTCTGTTCGCATTCTTTCTCGCTGTGGGCGTAGACATTTCGTGCGAGGCGGCATCCATTGGGGAGCCGAGGGGAGTACCGTCCTTCCCACAGGTTTTCGTTGATCTGGCTGACGCAGCCGGTGCCGGGTTTACGGCGCTGACCTTTGTAGGGCCGGAAGGTGGATGGAGCCGGTTTCCTTGGCGCTGTGTCTATATCCTGGCTGATTTCTGATTTGGCGATCCCTCGGTCGATTTTTGCCGCTGCGGTTTTGCGCATCTCATCTGTGACATGAGCGTAAACATTCAGAGTTGTTGCGGTGGAGACATGACCGATAATGGTGGAGAGGGTTTTCACGTCCATGCCGTTTTCCAGCGCCAGTGTTGCGAAGGTGTGGCGAAGGTCATGGAAGCGGACACGCTTGCAGCCGGCCCGCTCCAGTATGGCGGTCAGCCGCTTGCGGACAGCAGCGGGATCTCTGGGCGAGTCATTGTTCAGCGGGGAGGGGAACATCCATGCAGAGTTTATTTCGGTTTTGTAGTTGCTCAGTACCATCAGAACAGGGGGCGGGAGGATGACGCTCCGGTTGGACGCCTTTGTTTTCGGCTCGGACACTGCCAATTCTCCCTTGACCCGGTGTACCTGCCGCTTTACCTGAAGTTCTCCGGTGTTGAAGTTTAGGTCATCCCATTGGAGGGCGCAGATCTCACCACGACGCAGGCCGGTGGACAGTTCCAGCAGGAGCAGTTCGAAACAGCCGTCCTCTTTGGCCTGGATAAGCAGCCGTTGGATTTCCTCTGGGGAGAGAACCTGCATCTCTCTGGCCTTGGCAGAGGGGAGACGGCAGAAGTCGGAGAGATTTTTGGGGATGATCTTCTCAGAGACTGCCTTGTCCAGCGCCGCGTGGAAGGTGGTGTGGATGCCGCGGACAGTTTGGTCGGAAAGTCCTTCGCCATACTGTTCCTGCCGGAGCAGACGGCCATTTTGTTTAAGCCCGGTATAGAACTGCTGGATATCTCCGGTGGTAAGTTTGTTCAGTGGAGTGGGGCCCAAGTTTGGGAT
>ERZ772821.995-NODE-995-length-18880-cov-3.983001_pt1 | contig 18880 bp, 19 predicted proteins | sample MGYA00580859_ERZ772821 | MGnify/ENA primary metagenome ERZ772821 (study PRJEB29015, sample SAMEA2737674) | human gut metagenome | biome: human gut; feature: human-associated habitat; material: faeces | place: China | collected 2012 ...
GGGAGTTCCCTATTTGGCCGGTATTTCGATTGTCGTCTGGAGACTTTTGGAGAGCATGAGCTCCTGATATTTGGCTATTTTGTCTTTGCCGACCGTCTGTTTGCTGACGTTCAGACCGCCGTAGGTACGGCCGTCGCTCGTCTCGTAGGAGATGGCATGTCCGAAGCCTAACTCGTATTGTTCTTTCTCTTCGTAGCTTTCACGCGCCGTGAGGGTTATTTCCATTTTGGCGGTGTAGGGAAGTGCGAGGCCGGTGAGTTCCTTCGACCACGGCAGGGAGCTGATTTTTTCGGTTGCCGTTTTGCCTGTCGCGTCCGTATATTTCACCTCGGCGTCGAAAATGAGCAGGAAATCGGCGCCCCCGCCTATGGCATAAGCGACGTCGACGGTGTTTTCGGTCGGTGTAACAGGGTCCGTATCGGGGCCCGGCTGGTTGCCGCCCTCTTTGTCGCAGGCGGTGAAGGCCATCGCTGCGCAGAGTACGAGGGCCAGGGAGAATCGTTTTACTGACATGACTGTAATGTTTTAGTGTTTGTCCGGTTTCTTCGGCGGTACCGCGCGGCACGGCCGTTCGTGCGTCCGCTCCGTACCGGTGCAAAGATAAGATTTCCGTAACATTCGTGTCGCCTGCTGCGCATAAAAAACGAAAGAATGATGCATTGGGGCGGAGAGTCGGGTATGTCGTTGAAGCGCATCGTTCGGTACGGATGTTCGTTTCGGTTGAAAATTGTGATGCTATGTGGTAAAATGATACGAAAAACAGAAAGATGTCCGTTTTATAAATAGGTTGCATATGTAATATATTTTGAATATTTTAGCACTCGCTTTTAGATGCGTAACCAAACTTTCATTAATTGCAGTTATTCTATGAAGAAATTTTTGTTTATACCTGCACTGTGCCTGCTGTTTGCATCGTGCGGAGGAGACAAGGGGACTGACGGGGGCGGTGTACCGTCGCTGAAGGTGGAGCCCTCGTCGCTGGATTTCGCGGCTGTTTCGGCTCCGTCGCAGAGCGTGACGGTTACGGCCGTGAACGTTGAGTGGGAAGTGCGTGTATCGGATACGGCTTCGGCCTGGCTGAAGGCGGAGAAGACGGACGGTACGACCGTGACGGTTTCGGTAACCGACAACGGTACCCCGGAGCAGCGTACCGGTTCCTTTACCGTCGTTCCGACGAACAACGAGGATGTGAAGGCCAAGAGCGTTACGGTCGTTCAGACGGGGAGTGACGTGGAGTATAAGTTTTCGGTCGAACCTGCATCCCTGACGTTCGAAGCGGAAGGAGCGGCAGCCCAGACGGTCACGATTACGGCCGAAGGAGGTCTGACGTGGGAGGCCGAGGTCGAGGGGGATGCGGCCTCGTGGATAACGGTCACTCCCGGCGAAGGGACGCTTGAGGTGAAGGTTTCCGACAATCCGGAGACGGCGGAGCGTTCGGGGAACATCGTGGTTACGCCGAGTGCTGAGTCCGTAGGTGCGAAGGCCATCCGTGTGACGCAGGCCGGCAAGGTACTTCCTCCGTCGCTGAGCATCAACGTGGAGGACCCGGAGACGGGCTTGCATTTCAGGGCCAATGGTGCAGCTTCCGATGCCGGTACTATCAGGGTGACGGCGGTGAATACGGACTGGAATGCCCGTGCGGTGGATGCGGAAGGCAATGCGGTGACCTGGTTCTCGGTTGCAGTCAATAAGGAGGATGGCCTGTCGAGTATCGGATTGACTGTCACGAAGAACGAGACTTATGAGGAACGTGTGGGGTACGTGGTGATTACGGCTACCGTGGAAGGGGTTCCGGAGATTCGGGTGACCGTTACGCAGGATGCCGCGCTCGAACACCTCAGCACGCTTACGGAAGATGCGGACGTCAGCGGCATGACGCATGCGTATGTGGGGGTCTACCCCAATCAGGCCAAGGACGATGCCGAAAAACCGGCGGGCTGGATGATTACTCTGATGACGGAGAATTTGACCACTACCGGACCGGGTTCTATTTCGCGGTCGGGAAGCGGAGTGCTGCTGGAGCTTTATATGAGTTCCGTGCACATGCCGTTCAACGACGACCAGGAGTATTGGATGGCGGACGGCGTTTACGAAGTCGGTCCGTCTGTCGAGGGAAGTCAGTTCCCTGCTCAGCGGATGGCAGTCGGTGCGGGTTATACAGGTTATTGGCCGGGCCAGTATATGGGCAGCTGGGTGATGTATATAGAGGAAGGCGAATTCGTGAAGGGAGGTCCCGCGGCTTCCGGTACCGTGACAGTTACGCGTGACGGGGATGACTACACCTTCGCAGTGGACCTCGCGGATGATTTCGGCTATAAGATTACCGGTACGTTTACGGTAACGTTCGATAATGTGAAGCAGATGACTATACCTTCGGATTTTTAAACCGAGACAGAGCAATCGTGAAAGCCCGGCGGATTCCGCCGGGCTTTTTGCATGCGGCAGCTTCCCGCAGGCGGATGGTCGGCCGGGTCGGACATCCGTCCGGTTCGTCCGAGCGGTTGCGGTCAGGGGCCGCGGTGCCGAAATGCCCCGTTGGATGCCGCAGGCCGATGCGCCGTTTTCGCACGACCGTTCGGTACCGGGAAGGAGATGGCGGTGTCCGTTTCCCGTGACACTGCGGCCGGGAACCGTATGGATACGGCCGTTCAGAAACAAGTGATGAGCGATATCCGGTGATGTTCCGGATGGTATTTGAGGGCTAAGACCAGTTTATAGGGTTTGTCTCCCGGCAGCTCAATCATGATGTTGAACTTCGTGACGCCGTACTGTTCGTTTATCTCCAGATTGTAAAGGTAATTGGAGGTGATTTTGTCATGAATCAGCTCTTCGAGCTCTCCGGCCGTTATCTCTTCCAGTCCGACGCGCCGCAGCGTGTCGCCCTTTTCCTGTTTGATGTATGCCAGCTTGCGGGGCGCCACCTCGACGGCGGCAGTCCTGAGCGGGCCGAAAAGCCGGTCGAGGAAATTGAGTTCCATGAGCTGGTCCGCTTCGTCCATTCCGTCGCACTCCCGTTCAATCTTGTATGAGAGGAAGATTCCATAAAGGTCCTGGCTTATGGCCGTTGTCCGGAATCCGTTCTCGGCGAAGGGAAATCCCAGCGGATTTGCGGGACCCCCGAGCGACTCCTTCTTTTTGTCGAGTATCCACTCCGTGTAGTCGTATTCGGCTTCCATGATGACGGTATCCCGAACTTTGATGAAGCCGGGTATCAGCATCGTGCTGAGCAGCGTCTTGAATACGGAACCGTACGACAGGTCCGCAATACCCCGGTAACCGGCGAACTCCCTGAAATGCCGGTCGAGATTCGCCGGGTCGCTTTTCGAGAGGTTGTTGAGATAAACGATGAAATGGTCGTGCGTCCCGTCCGTGTCAATCCGGCTGCCTGTCTCTTCCAGACAGCGCTGAAGGTACCCCCGGGGAAGACCGTTCGATGAAGTCTCCCATCAGGACGGAGTTGACGGATTTTCGGTCGAGGTATTGGAGGAGTTTCTCGAAGACCGGCAGGGGATACCACGCGTCCGGAATGGCCGCCGTGTCGAAGATGAGCGCCGCTTCCCTTTTCTTCTTGGCAGGGACGAGGGCCGCTTTCAGCTCCCGGTAGTCGATGCCTTCGCTCTGCAGTTCGGCTTCCAGCAGGTCGTGCCAGTCGCTTATCAGGGAGTGCATCGCGTCGGACTGTATGCCGAAAAAGGCGGCGACGGTCAGCAGTTCCAGGTTTTCCCTGCTGTCAATCGTATGGATGGATTTGCTCATGGCCGGAGAGGTCGGGGAAATAGGGTTCGGGCCGGTATCGGCTTTGTCTCTGCGGGGAGGCCTTCGGCGGTTTCGGCCTGCGGAGAACGGAGCATACCGGTCATATCTCCGCTATGCCGTTCTTGATGGCCCAGACCACTAGGTTGGCCGTGTTGCGACAGCCGGTCTTCTCCAGAATGTTGGCCCGGTGCTTGTCCACCGTCCGTTTCGATATGAAGAGCTTGTCGGCGATTTCCTGGTTGGACATTCCCCTGCATATCAGCAGCAGTATCTCTTTCTCCCTGTCCGAAAGCACGTCGCCCGGACGTTCGCCCCGGGTGGACTTGAGGCTTCCCACGAGGTTGCGCAGCAGCTCTTGGGAAAAATAGGTACCGCCGTCGCACACTGTCCGGATGGCCGTCACCACTTCGTCGATATCGGCACTTTTCAGGATGAATCCCTTCGCGCCTGCTTCGACCATGCGGAAATAGAATTCGTCGTCGCCGTGCATCGAGAGGGTGATTATCTTCTCCTCCGGATTGAGGGCGAGGGCCCGTTCGGTAGCCCGTATGCCGTCCAGTACGGGCATGTCTATGTCCATCAGCACCACATCGTGTTCCGACTCCTGCATGAGGGCGAGACACTTCTCGCCGTTGGCGGCCGTTCCGACGACCTCGCACTCGGCCCGTCGGGAGAGCAGTCCCTGAAGGCCCGACAAAAAGAGGGCGTGGTCGTCGGCCAGGATAATCCTATAACTTCTGTCTGCGTTCATCCGAATGTCCTACGTTTACGCTTATGTGGGCCGACATGCCTTTGCCGCGTTCGCTCGTTATCTCTACCGTGCCTTTGAGCGACTGGATGCGGGAGGTGATGTTGGAGAGGCCCATGCCGGTATCCAGGACGGCAGCCGTGTCGAACCCTTTGCCGTTGTCGGAGTAGTCTATCGTGACGGTATCGTCCGCATAGGTCAGGCCGAGCGTCAGCAGCGTGGCGCCCGAGTGCTTCATGCTGTTGTTGATGAGTTCGCCGATGACACGGTAGAGAATGACCTCCACGTTGGGGTCGAAACGCTCCGTTTTCAGGTTGGTGTCGAACCGTATCTCCACATTCCGGTTCGGGTTGATGGAGATGGTCTTGTTCACGAAGTTGCTGACTGCGCGCGACAGGCCGAATGAATTGAGCGTGTGCGGGCTGAGCTTGTTGGATATCTCCCGGATGCTGCGTATCGCCTCGTCGATGACGTATGTGGTGTTGGCAATCAGTTCGGCATCCTCCTTCGAGGAGCAGTTCTTGGCGAGCTCTCCCAGCGACATGCGGGCCGACGAGAGCAGCGGGCCGAGGCCGTCGTGCAGCTCTTTGGAGAAGTTGAGCCGTTCCGTTTCTTCGGTACGGAGCACGGTGGTGAGTATCCGGCGCTCGGTCAGTTTCCGCTGGTAGTTGAGCCGGCGCGTAGAGTGGATGATTTTGCCGACATAGAACATGCCGACCGCGAAACAGAGCGACGTTACCACTCCGACCCATGCCATGAAGTGCGGAGGAAGATGCCACTCCCGTCCGCCCACCACGTAGATGTATTCGCTCAGCCGTATCATGCACATCAGCACGAGCCCCAGTGTGAAGAGCAGCCATGAAATGTTGTACTTCGTGACGCGGGTGAGCCGGATGGCGACAACGGCGGCGACAAGCTGCAATGCAATGGATATGATGATGAGGACTTGCAGTATCATAACATTTGCGGATTTGGTTCTCTGGTTATGCAAATATAGAAATATATTCGACGAAAACCGCAAGCTGGCGTCGGGCGGCAGCCCGGCCTGCGTTCGCAGCGCGATTCGGTTGAGTCAACTGGGGCCCAACGAAAACCGCAAGCTGGCGTCGGGCGGCAGCTCCTGAGGAGAGGAAGGCGGCCCGGTACGCAGCGAGGAAACCGGTGGCGTGTGCGGTGCCGGGGTGTTTGCCGGAGTGGACGGCAGGCTCTTGCCCTGCGCTGTGCGGCCTGCCGGAAACAAAACGGCGGGACTTGTATACAAGTCCCGCCGCCGTACCGTCGGTCGGTCGTTATTCTTCTTTCTTTCCTGTGCCTACGTAGCGTTTCTCCTTGATGCGGGCCTTCTTGCCCGTCAGGTCGCGCAGATAGTAAATCCTCGAACGGCGAACGACGCCCACCTTGTTCACTTCGATGCTGTCGATGTGCGGGGAGTAGAGCGGGAAGATACGCTCCACGCCTACGCCGTTGGATACTTTGCGGATGGTAAACATTTTCGTGATGCCGCGGCCCTTTATCTGGATGACCACACCGCGGAAACTCTGGATACGCTCCTTGTTTCCTTCCACGATTCTGTAGGATACGGTGATGGTATCGCCGCTCTTGAAAGAGGGTACCTCTTTCTTGGTCCACATCGCGTCTTGCGCGATTTTGATAAGATTGTCCATGAGTAGCTCGATACTTTGTAATTAAACGCGGAATATTACGGACTCCTGTGTTCTCATAAGAGATTCCTGCGCCGGAGTGCAAAGATACTGTTTATTTTCCGAATTGCAAAAAATCCCGTAAACGGATGGCGGGAACATAACTTTCCCGCGGATTTGCGGAGCCGGAGCGATGGTTTCTGACGAAAGTTTCGTAACTTTGATAAAACGGTCGGGTACATCTCGCCGGGTTTGCTCTCGGGAACGCATGCCGGAGCGGCCCGTATCGTGAGAGTACCGTTCCGGATAAACTTAACCCTATTCTTTAAACCTAAATTCGTTTTGAACGATGAAAAAATTGATGGCAACGGTGCTCCTCGCCCTGATGGCGGCGGGCGTATGCAGTGCACAGTGGTATGTCGGCGGCGCCATTTCGTACGGCACAAAACACACCACCACCGGCAATGATGTACGGACTTCGGAGTTTTCGTTTACTCCGCGCGTCGGATATGTATTCAACGACAGGATGTTGGCCGGCTTGCAGGTCGCCTATGCAAACAGTTGCGAGAAGACGACGATTTCGGATGTCATCGACCTCACTTCCGAAACCACGCTCAACATGGGAGGCATAGCGCCCTATTTCCGGTATAATGTAGCCACGGCCGGGCGGTTCACGTTCGGACTCGAAGCTACGCTGTCGGTCATGTTCGGCAAGACGAAACAGAGTGCGCTGCAGACGCAGTCGGTAGGACTCGGCGTAGCTCCGGTGGTCAGTTTCGGACTGACCGAGCATTGGTGGGCGGAGGCCTACATGCAGCTCTTTGCCTTGAATTATACCGGCGTGAAGGATGCTGACGGAACGGTACGCTCCAGCACTTTCAATTTCGGTTTCGATGCCGACAACATTTTCAGTTTCTCGGCGCTGCACTTCGGAGTGGTTTATCGTTTCTGAGGCGGACGCATCATCCGGAACAATGCCCGACGGATACCGAAAAACGGCGGTACCCGCCGGGCGCTGTGTTTTACGGCGGTTTATGCTTATCTTTGCATCCTAAAAATGGAGGGGAAAGAGATGAAAAAACCGTTCATATTCATAACGAACGACGACGGCGTGAATGCACGCGGACTGAAGGCCGTCACGGAGGTGGCCCTGCGCTTCGGGCGCGTGGTGGTGATAGCGCCGGAGACCACGCAATCGGGTATGGCCCACGCCGTGACGATGTATAGTCCGCTCTACCTGCGGACCGTGGAGAAGCGCGGTGACCTGACCGTATATGCCTGTTCGGGTACGCCGGTGGACTGCGTGAAGATGGGGTATGACCATATCTTCGCGGGCGAACGGCCGGCCCTCAATATCTCCGGCATCAACCACGGTTCCAACTCGGCGGTCAGCATTCTCTACTCCGGGACGATGGGAGCGGCCATCGAAGCGAGTTTCTACGGGGCCCCATCCGTGGGCCTTTCGCTGACCGACCACAGTCCGGACGCCGATTTCGAGGCTTCGGCCCTCTTCGCCGAGAAAATCATCAGCGACATGCTTACCGCGAATATCAACGAGCCGGTTTGCCTCAACGTGAACATTCCGGTGGGAAGACCCGACCAGATACGCGGTTACCGTGTCTGCCGGCAGAATCGGGGGTATTGGAAGGAGGAGTTCTACTGTCGGAAAGACCCCAGAGGGAAAGATTATTTCTGGCTGACGGGTGATTTCTACAATCAGGAGCCGGACGCGACCGATACGGACGAGTGGGCGCTGGCCAACGGTTACATATCTGTCGTGCCCGTGCAGGTGGATATGACCAACTACCGCCAAATCGACTCCGTGAAGGCGATACTGAAATAGCCGGAGCCGGATATTCATACATCCCGCCGCTTCCGTTCCAGAACGGCGTTTACTGCAAAGTAGAAGGCAGCGAGTGCGGCGGTACCCGCCAGGACGGTGTATAGATGGAGATACCGCAGGCATATCGGCTGCACCGCTGCAATGCATGTTCCGGCGATGCTTTGCAGGAGGGTGCGCAGGTCGGGACCGAGCACAACGAGCGTTCGGCCTCCGAGCAGGCAGAGGGCCGCTCCCCCGACGGCAACGGCCGTTGCTCTCCATACCTTGCCGGTCCGTTTGCGGCGGCGGACTGTACGTTCCGTCCGCCGGACGATGTCCTGTTTCAGGGATTCGGGCATCTGCTGTACCGGCAGTTCCGCGAGTCTGCGGGACAATGCCTCTTCTGCCCTTTCCGGGATTGTTTCCTGTTTCATGTTCGGTTCGATATAAGGGCGGCGAGTTTCTTCCTTATCCGGAAAAGTTTCACCTTGATGCTTCCTTCGGTGTGTCCCGTTACTGCCGCCAATTCGTGTACGGGGATTTTCTGCAGGTAAAAGAGTTCCACCAGGGCTTTTTCATCGGGCGCAAGCCGCTGCAGGGCCTGTTCGAGGTACTCCATCTGCGTCTCCCGGAACAGAATTTCCTCTTGGTCGTCGGGAAGTTCGTATTGCCGGTCATTTATCTCTACCGTGCGGGGGCGCCTGCGGCGGGTATGCGAAATCGCCGTGTTGTAGGCTATCCGGTAGAGCCAGGTGGAGAAACGGCACTCCCCGCGGAACCTGTCCAAATGGGTGAACGCTTTCAGGAATACGTCGGATGTCAGTTCTTCCGCATCCAGCCGGTTGCCCGTAATGCCTGTCAGCAGGGAGAAGATACGGTCGCCATACCGTTCCACGAGTTCACGGAAGGCTTCCGGGTCGCCTTCCGATGCCCGTTGTACCGTATTGAATTCTTTGTCCTCCTCCATTTTTCAGTTTTGACGCCTCGTGTGCAGAAAGGTTACATGTGGCAAAGATAACCGGAAAGCATCGCCGGTTCGGAAGCCGGGCCTGTTGTTTTTGCGGTGTACAGGCGGGTGTCCCGGTTCGGCTCTGCCGGCGGGCGTGTGCGGCCGGAAAGGATTGTTGCGGAAAAACGGAGTCTCGTGTGTAACTTCGTTGGCTGTCGGGCGTCATAAAAACAAAGGCGCAAAAGGAGACGTCATTGAATTCTTTGTCCTCGTGCCTGGAACCGTGTTATTTAATTAAAAGAAATGCTTATGTTGGAGGATGTATTGATTGTCTCGGTCGTGTTTTTTTTCATTTACAAAACCATAGAGGTATTGGCCCGCCGCAGGGAGCGGCTGATGATGGTGGAGGCATTCGCCCGGAATCCGGAACTGTGCCGGGAGCGGGGCGGCTCGTTCAGAATGGAGATATTGCGGGACGTGTACGGTGTGCTGCGGCCGTGCGGGTTCATTGTCGGGCTGGGAATAGGCTTTCTGGTGTCCTGGCTGATAATGCCGGAAAATGAGGATGCGTATGCGTATGGGGAACATGCCGAAATGGTCGTCTTTGCACTCCTGTGTATTTGCGGCGGACTCGGCATGCTGGGGGCATTCTTTGCGGAACGGTGGCTGCGTCGCCGCGACCGGGTGTCGGCAGGAGCTGGAGATGCACGATAGGGGGCCTGAAAGGTCGTTTCCGTAAGCCTGCGGAAATTGCTTTTTGTGTTTTGTACCGATTGGGTGACAGGGAATCGGTCGGCAGTGTGTGCGACGGAAACGGTTCGCGTCGCAGCCGTCCTCAGAGGATTTTCAGGGCGATTGCGGCGCAGGCTTCGGCGTCGGCGAGGGCATGGTGATGCTGCTGCAGGTCATAGCCGCATGCTGCTGCGACCGTGGGCAGTCGGTGGTCGGGGAGCGACCGGCCGAAGGTGCGGCGCGAGGCGCGGCAGGTACAGTAGAACGTATAACCGGGATAGGGCAGTCCGTACAGGTCGAAAGCGGCTTTCAGGCACCCTTCGTCGAAAGGGCTGTTGTGCGCTACCAGCGGCAGACCCTGGATAAGGGGCGCTATTTCCCTCCATACTTCCGGGAAGTGCGGGGCCTCTACGGTATTGTGATAGCAGAGGCCGTGGACGCGGGTGCAGAATTCGGAGTAGTAGTTAGGGCGCGGACGTATCAACCGATATGTCTTGTCGCATATCTCTCCGCCGCGCACGACCACCAGGCCGACACTGCATACGCTCGTCCGCTTCCCGTTGGCCGTCTCGAAGTCTATGGCTGCAAAGTCTTTCATGCGTAGCGTCGTGACGCGGAACCTCGTTCGGGGCGGGAGGTTCCGACCGCACAAAACTAACGAAAAAACGGTTTCCTGCCGCTCGGCAGTATAATGGGAAGAATAAAAAACGGGGACGCTTCGAAAGCGTCCCCGTCGGATGGATTCCGGAAACCGGTGCGGTTATTTTACATCCACGATGGTGTTCCAGTTGTGCTTGTCCTCTATCTCACCGTATTGGATACCCTGAAGGGTCTTGTAGAGTTTCTGGCTCCAGGGACCGGCGGTCTTGCCATCGCCGTAGACGATAGTCTTGTCGGTCTTCGGGTCGTACACGCTTCCGATGGGGGAGATGACGGCCGCGGTACCGCAGCATCCCGCTTCGCTGAAAGTCGGGAGTTCTTCGACGCCCACCTTGCGCTGTTCCACTTTCAGGCCGAGGTCTTCGGCTATCTGGCGGAGGCTCTTGTTGGTGATGGACGGGAGTACCGAATGCGAATCCGGCGTGATGTATTTGCCGTCGCGGATACCGAAGAAGTTCGCGGCGCTGCACTCGTCGATGTACTGTTTGGTGGCCGGGTCAAGGAATATCACGCTGGCGAAGCCTTTCTGGTGCGCTATCTCGCCCGAATCGAGGCTGGCAGCATAGTTACCGCCCACCTTGACGTGCCCCGTCCCTTTGGGGGCCGCACGGTCGTGGTCATAGTCGATGATGACCTTGATGCAGTTGAACCCGTCCTTGTAATAAGGGCCTACCGGCGTTACGAATACGGCGAACAGATAGTCGGCCGAAGGTTTCACGCCTACCTGAGGACCTACGCCGATGAGCATCGGACGGAGGTAGAGCGATGCGCCCGAACCGTAGGGCGGAATGTAGTCGGCGTTGAGCTTCACGGCTTCGATGCATGCTTTGGTGAAGAGTTCCACGGAGGGTACCGCCATCTTGAGGTATTCGCCCGAATTTATCATGCGCTTCGCATTCTCCTCCACGCGGAACAGCCTGACCTTGCCGTCCGCGCCGCGGAATGCCTTGAGGCCCTCGAATACCTCCTGTCCGTAGTGGAGGCAGGTCGATGCCATGTGGATGTTCATATTGACGTCTTCGGTGGCGTAGAGTTCGCCCCACTTGCCGTCTTTGTATTCGCACCTTACGTTGTAATCGGTTTTGAAATAACCGAATCCAAGCTCTGACCAATTAATGTTTTTCATTTCGGTTTAAATGTATTTGAGGTTTACAACTTCTCTTCGTTCTCTTGCTTCGTTTGTCGGCTCGTCCGGCAGGCGTCAGCCTACCGTCGTTCCGCAGGCCGTCTCGGCGGCGGGCTGGAGCAGTACCAGTTTTCCCGTCGGGTCGGTCCCCATGAGTATCATTCCTTTCGATTCGATGCCCTTCAGTTCGCGCGGAGCGAGATTCACCAGCACGAGTACCTGCCGTCCGACAAGCTCCTCGGGCGTATAGTGCTCCGCGATGCCCGATACGATGACGCGCGTGTCGATGCCGGTATCCACCGTCAGTTTGAGGAGTTTTTTCGTCTTGGCGACCTTCTCGGCGGTGACTATCCGTGCGACGCGGATATCCATCTTCTGGAAGTCGTCGAACGTTATCGTCTCCTTCTGCGGTTCCGTCACGGCTGCTGCCGCCGCATTGGCCGCCTTGGCCTCTTCGAGCTTGCGGAGCTGCCGTTCGATGACTTCATCCTCGATTTTCTCAAAGAGCAGTTCGGGCGTGCCTGTACGGTGGCCTGCGGGAATGAGGTCGCTTCTGCCCAAAGCATCCCATCCGAGCGGTTCCGTGGCCAGCATCCGCCACATCTTTTCCGCTGTGAAAGGCATGAAGGGTTCGATGGCGATGGCCGTGTTGGCCGTTATCTGGAGGGCCGTATGGAGTATGGTGGCCACCCGTGCCGGGTCGCTCTTGACGACTTTCCACGGTTCGGTGTCGGCGAGGTATTTGTTGCCGAGACGAGCGAAGTTCATCGCATCTTTCAGCGCCTCGCGGAAACGGTAGTGTTCGATATTGTTTTCGAGCGACTCCCGGATGCGGGGCAGTTCGTCCAGCGTTTCGCGGTCGTAGGCAGTCAGTTCGCCTGAGGCGGGTACGGTGCCGTCGAAATATTTCCCCGTGAGCACGAGGGCGCGGTTCACGAAGTTCCCCAGCACGGCGACGAGCTCGTTGTTGTTGCGGGCCTGGAATTCTTTCCAGGTGAAGTCGTTGTCTTTCGTTTCGGGCGCATTGGCCGTCAGGACGTAACGCAGTACATCCTGCTTGCCGGGCATCTCTTCGAGGTATTCGTTGAGCCAGACCGCCCAGTTGCGTGAGGTGGATATTTTTTCGCCTTCGAGGTTCAGGAACTCGTTGGCCGGGACGTTATCCGGAAGGATGTAACCGCCGTGGGCCTTGAGCATGGCCGGGAAGACGATGCAATGGAAGACGATGTTGTCCTTTCCGATGAAGTGTACCATCTTGGTCTCCTCGTCTTTCCAATATTTTTCCCACTCCGGCGTGAGCTCCTTGGTCGCAGAGATATAGCCTATCGGTGCGTCGAACCATACGTAGAGAACCTTTCCCTCGGCCCCTTCGACCGGTACGGGAATGCCCCAGTTGAGGTCGCGGCTCACGGCGCGGGGCTGGAGTCCCCCGTCGAGCCAGCTCTTGCACTGGCCGTAGACGTTGGTCTTCCACTCCTTGTGTCCGTCGAGTATCCAGTGGCGCAGAAACGCCTCGTGTCGGTCGAGCGGCAGGTACCAGTGTTTGGTCTCGCGCAGTACCGGCTGGGAACCCGAAATGGCACTGCGGGGGTTGATGAGGTCGGTGGCGTTGAGCGTGCTGCCGCACTTTTCGCACTGGTCGCCGTAGGCTCCTTCGCTGCCGCACTTGGGACAGGTTCCCGTGATGTAGCGGTCGGCGAGGAAGATGCCGGCCTCCTCGTCGTAATACTGCATGGTGGTCTCTTCCGTGAATTCGCCCTTGTTGTAGAGGTCGAGGAAGAAATCCGATGCCGTTTTGGCATGTACGGGCGAGGTGGTGCGCGAATAGATGTCGAACGAGATGCCGAGACCCTCGAACGACTCCTTGATTATCTTATGGTATTTGTCCACTACGTCCTGTGGGGAGATGCCTTCGCGGCGGGCCTTGATGGTGATGGGAACGCCGTGTTCGTCGGAACCGCACACCCATATCACGTCGCGCCCCCTTTTGCGGAGGTAGCGGACGTAAATGTCCGACGGCACATAAACCCCTGCGAGGTGTCCGATGTGTACGGGGCCGTTCGCATAGGGCAGGGCCGATGTGACCAAATAGCGCTTGTATTCTTTCATTTTGCCTTCCTGAGACATTGTATTGCTACAAAGTTATCGTTTATTTTTGATTAATTCTTACGAAGTGCAAGTTTTTATGGGTCTGCGGCGGAATTCGGGCGGAGTACCGCATTCCCGTCATATATGATTTGCCGGAACCGACGGTACGGTATCCGGCAAATCCGTTGCGGCAGGGCGCCCGGAGTGCAGACGCCTCCGCATCATTTCCTGAACGTGTCGAAACCTTCGCCGTATACGCCCATGACGCTGCCCATCGTGATGAATGCCTTCGAGTCGAGCGCCTTGATTTTGGAGAGCATGTAGGTGGATTCGTTTTTCCTTACCATCACCATGATGACCTTGGTGGGCTTTTTCGTGTACCAGCCGGTACCGTCCAGCAGCGTGACGCCGCGATGGAAGTCGTTCGTGATGAGGTCGGCGATTTCCTTGTAGTGTTCCGACATGACGAATATCTGCGCCGACTGTTTGTTGCCCGCGAGCATCACGTCGGCGGTTACGCTGAATGTGGCCGTCAGTACGTAACCGTATATCACCTGTGCGAGGTTGTGTTCGATGAAGTAGGAGGCACCGATGATGATGCAGTCGGTGACCAGCACGACCCTTCCGTAGCTGATGTTGCGGTATTTGTTGATTATCATGGCGATGATATCCGAACCGCCGGTACTGCCGCCCTGCATGAGCACGAGACTGATGCCGAGGCCGGCCACGCCGCCGCCGAGGAGTGCCGAGAGGAGTTTGTCGTTTGCCAGACCGAGGATGTTGTTCGGGATGACCGCCTGCATGACGCTCATGGCTATCGACATGAGGATGATGGAGTAGATGGTCTTTATCCCGAATTTGGCCCCGATGATGAAGACTGCGGCCGTGATGAGTATCGCATTCACGACGAAGTAGCTGATGCCGATGGGTACCCCTCCGTCGATGCCTCCGGTAGCGTAGTACACGAGCATGGCGATACCGGTCGCGCCGCCGCCCATACCGTCGGCAGGCAGGATGATGCTCACCCATGCGAACGAGTAGAGGAGCACGCCGAGCGTGATGATGGTCCACTCTTTTACCGTTTGCCGGACGGAACCTTTGCTGATGTTAAGTTTTTTTGTCATAAACTGTTGCCTCTTTTCTTAAACCTTTTTCGACGCAAAACTAATATAAATTCCGATAGCTTATCCAAAAAACGGGTTTCCGTCCGTTTTTTTAAACCGGCTTCGTATCTTTGTCTGAATAAATTAAGTCTTCGTTCCGTGGATATGTATGCCGACATAGTGGTTCCGGTGGCGCGGGGGCCCTTTACTTTCCGGATAGGGGAGGAGGCCGCCGGGATATGTCCGGGTATGGGCATCGAAGTGAGGCTCGGCGCCCGGAAGCGCTATATGGGTATCGTATGGCGTCTGTACGACCGGCCTCCGGGGTTTGCCACGAAGACGGCCGGGCGGTTGATGGGCGATGCGCCGCTGCTTACTCCGGCACAGATGGAGCTGTGGGAGTGGATGACCGAGGAGCTCTCCCTGGATATTTATTCTGTGCTCACGGCGGTGTTGTACTATTTCGCCATGCCCGCCGCCCTGAAGCCTGCAGGGCTGACCGAGGAGGAGTTCCGGCGCGTCGAATACCGTCCGGCCACGGTTCGGTATGTGAAGCTGGGGCCTTCGGTGGCGGATGCACAGGCGCTGCATACCGCTCTGGAAGGATTGCATCGTGCCAAGGCACAGCAGGCCGCGCTGCTCGCCTTCTGTGCAGCGTTTCCCGACGGCGGCGTAGGAGGCGGGGAACTGCCTCGTTCGGCTCTCTCGGCGCCGTCCGTCGTCCTGAACAAATTGGAGGAAAAGGGTATCTTTTCTTTTTTCGACCGGGAAGCAGCCGTGGGCGCCGAGATGCCTTTCGATCGGGCGCAGGTGCCTTTGGCTCCCCTTTCTCCGGCTCAGACGGATGCATTGGAGGAGGTGCGGCGCGGATTCGTTTCACAGGATTGCGTTCTGCTGTACGGCGTTACGGGTAGCGGGAAGACGGAACTTTACATGCACCTGATGGCCGATGCACTCGCGCGGGGGGAGAGCGTTCTCTATATGATGCCCGAAATCGCCATGACCTCCCAACTCGTGGCCCGTGTCCGTTCCGTATTCGGCAGCCGGGTGACGCTGTACCACTCCCGGCTCGGCGAACGCCGCCGTGCGGAGATTTACCGGAGGCTGCTGGCCTCCGGGGGAGGGGAGCTCGTGCTGGGAGTCCGTTCGGCTCTTTTCCTGCCTCTGCCGTCGTTCGGGCTGGTTATCGTGGACGAGGAGCACGACCAGAGCTATAAACAGGCCGAACCGGCACCGCGTTACAATGCCCGAGATTGTGCCGTGTGGATGGCCCGGCGGTCGGGGGCGAAGTGTCTGCTGGCAAGTGCCACCCCCTCCATAGAGAGCTACGTGAATGCGACAGGAGGAAAATACGGTTTTGTGACGCTTGCGGAACGTTACGGAGACGGACGCCTGCCTCGTATCGCAGTGTCCGATTCGCTGCGGGCCTTCAAGCGGGGCGAACGTAGGCTCCATTTCGATAAGGCGCTGCTCGACCGGATGGCTGCGACTCTCGGTAGCGGCCGACAGGTCATGCTTTTCCAGAACCGGCGCGGATTTGCTCCGTGGGTGGAGTGTACGCAGTGCGGCTGGGTGGCGCATTGCCCGCGCTGCAGCGTGACGCTCACCTATCATAAGCTGGGCGACCGGATGAAGTGTCATTTGTGCGGTTACTCCTCCGCACTGCCCGCCGCATGTCCCCGGTGCGGGACGCCGGCACCCGGATTGATGGGATTCGGTACGGAGAAGGTGGAGGAGGAGGTCGCGTCGCTCTTTCCGACGGCCCGCATCCTGCGTCTCGACCGGGATACGGCCGCATCGCCTGCGCGTTACGAAAGGATAGTCGCCGATTTTGAACGGGGAGAGGCTGATGTGCTCGTGGGAACGCAGATGGTGACGAAGGGATTTGATTTCCCGAAGCTCGGTTTGGTCGGTATTCTCCATGCCGATAACCTGCTGAACTATCCCGATTTCCGAGCTTCGGAGCGGGCCTACCAGACGATGACGCAGGTGGCCGGGCGGGCGGGGCGCACCGATGCCGGCGGCGAAGTGGTGATACAGACCATGCAGCCCGACCATCCGGTGGTACGGCAGGTGCAGTCGTTCGACTATGAAGGCATGGTTCGGTCGCAGTTGGTCGAGCGGAGTGCGTTCGGGTATCCTCCTTACGGAAAACTGGTGGTGGTGAATCTGCGTCACCGCGACGAACGGCTGCTCGGAGCGGCTGCGGCGTGGGTTGCCGCACGGATGCGGACCCTCTTCGGGGAGCGGGTTTACGGGCCCCATTCGCCCGTGGTGGATAAGATAGGCGGCGAGAATTATCTCGAAATATTGTTGAAGATAGAGAACGGCCGTTCTCCGGCGCGTGCCAAGGAGTTGCTGGCGGAGATTCTGAAGGAGGCGGCCGGTCACGGGGAGTACAGGCGCGTTTTCATCTTCTGCGATGTGGACCCCCAATAGCTGCCCTCCGGAGTGTCGGCGGGTGTCCGTGTCCGGTTTGGGACGGACCTTGCGGAGGCATTTCGTCCGGAACGGTATATCCGCGTATGCGGAAAGAGAGATATGCAAAGGGGCGGGAACGCCTGTTCCCGCCTGCGGTAAAGCGTTTTTGATGAGATGAGCTCGATTTGGAAAGACCTGCGCGACCTTTTTTGGCCGCCGCTGTGTCCCGTCTGCGGAGAGAGGATGCCCGACGGGGCGCGGACGGTATGTACCGCCTGCCGCATGGATGCACCGTTGACCGGATTCTGGACGCAGGTGGACAATCCCGTGGTACGGAAGTTCTGGGGACTCGTTCCGGTAGTGAATGCGTCGGCCTTTCTCTTTTTCGTGCGCGGCAACGGTTACCGAGACCTCATTCACGGTTTCAAATATTACGGACGCTGGCGGCAGGCCCTTGAAATGGGAGCGTGGTACGGCGGCGAACTTGCTGCCGGAGGGCTCTATGCCGGAGTGGATGTCGTCGTTCCCGTCCCCCTGCACCTGTGCAAGCGCCTCCACCGCGGTTACAATCAGGCTGAATACATCGCCCGCGGCATTGCGGAGAGCCTCGGCGTGCCGGTGGATGTCCACAGCGTGCGCCGCCACCGGCACAATCCGAGCCAGGCGCTCAAGGAGCACCGGCAGCGGTGGGAGAATGTACGGGGTATCTTTTCCGTGCGCCGGCCCGGGCGTCTGTGCGGCAAACACATCCTCCTCGTGGACGACGTGCTGACTACGGGAGCGACGGTAACCTCTTGTGCCGAAGCTATCCTGGCCGCCGTACCAGACGTTCGCATCAGTATCGCCGTCCTTGCCGTCTCCCGCCACAACCTCGAAGTGGCTTGACGGATAAAAGATGGTTTGCTGCTATCCGCAATGACAGCGGAAGGATGATGGTACGGCGAAACATGGCCGGCAGGGACCGTTGATAACGAGGGTGTAATTTAAGTCCGTATAGGGACGGGAGGCATCCAGTCGCTTTTCTTTGCGTTGGTTTTACAGGTGATGATTCACCGGCAGACAACAGGAGTTTGACTATTATACTATTATAAATAGGTATTGTGGCTTAATTTTAGTGGCAGGGAGAAAAAAACGGGAAAATCGAAAAAAAGTTCTCTGAAAATTTGGAGGCAAGGAAAAAGTGCGTACATTTGCACCCGCAAACGAGATAAGACGCCGGTGCGGCGAAAAATCTTAAGGTTCTCAAAAATAAATTTGGAAGTTAAGAAAATACCTCTTATCTTTGTGCTCCGATTCGCCTGATGAAGTTTTTTGAAAGGCGATTTTTTTAGCGCCCTCGCTGAAGGGTGTGCAACGGAACGGTTCTTTGATTTATTGGTTTGATTGAGAGAAAAAGAATGCAGAAAAGCAAAGTTCAATTCCTTTAAAAGGATTCAGTAGTCAGGACTCTAAACAATTTATAATTCATTACAATGGAGAGTTTGATCCTGGCTCAGGATGAACGCTAGCGGCAGGCCTAACACATGCAAGTCGAGGGGCAGCACGTTAAAGAGTTTACTCTTTATGGTGGCGACCGGCGGACGGGTGCGTAACGCGTATGCAACCTGCCTGACACAGGGGGATAATCCGAAGAAATTTGGTCTAATACCCCATAATACCGATATAGGCATCTATGTTGGTTGAAAGCTTTGGTGGTGTCAGATGGGCATGCGTTGTATTAGCTAGTTGGTGAGGTAACGGCTCACCAAGGCGACGATACATAGGGGGACTGAGAGGTTAACCCCCCACACTGGTACTGAGACACGGACCAGACTCCTACGGGAGGCAGCAGTGAG
>ERZ772821.996-NODE-996-length-18859-cov-14.028930_pt1 | contig 18859 bp, 10 predicted proteins | sample MGYA00580859_ERZ772821 | MGnify/ENA primary metagenome ERZ772821 (study PRJEB29015, sample SAMEA2737674) | human gut metagenome | biome: human gut; feature: human-associated habitat; material: faeces | place: China | collected 2012 ...
CATTCATCCTTCTGCAGTCTCCGCAGCACCGGATACAGCGTTGATTCGGATACCTCCAGCACACTCCGTACATCCTGGGTGATCTTGTAGCCGTAGGTTCCATCTTTCTCATTCGATACTACAGCCAGAACGATCGCGTCCAGAAGTGCCGCACCTGTGTTAAATACCATGCTATCACTTCCTTCATATTTTTCTACAATATTATCTAGCGATATAATATTATTTCGTTAGTAATACTATATGATATATAATATAGTTTTGTCAATAGTATTTTCTATTTTCTTTAACTAATTTATAATTTTATTGTTATATCTGCTATTTGCAGACTCTTCTACAATAATAACTTATTACAGATACTAAGGAGATTTTCATGTCTGAACATACAATTACCGAACTCCTCTCTCCTGCATTTCTGTCTCGCATGCAGAATATGCTGGGTGATGAATATGAAAGCTTTTTAAAAAGTTATGAAGCACCGCGTACTTACGGGCTTCGTGTAAATACCGCAAAAATCAGCTGTGACGAATTCGAACGGATCGTCCCGTTCCCGGTCACTCCGATTCCGTGGATCTCCAATGGATATTTTTATCCGGAAGATGTCCGTCCATCTTTCTGTCCACTCTATCAGGCCGGACTTTTCTATCTGCAGGAACCAAGTGCCATGACACCGGCATCCTGTCTTCCAGTCACTCCAGGTGAAAACGTTCTGGACCTTTGTGCTGCACCTGGCGGCAAAGCTACTGCCCTTGGTGCAATGCTGAATGGAAGCGGACTCCTGGTCGCCAACGACATCAGTGCTTCCAGAGCCAGGGCACTCCTTCGCAACATTGAATTATTCGGTATCACCAATGCATTTGTTACAAATGAAACTCCGGCACATCTCGGTAAACATTTTCCTGAATTTTTCCATAAGATTCTGCTTGATGCACCTTGCTCCGGAGAAGGCATGTTTCGCAAAGAAGAAGCGCTTGCACGTGACTGGACTCCTGAAAAGTCTCATGAACTTTCCATTCTGCAAAAAGAATTGATTCTGCAGGCAGCCGATATGCTTCGTCCAGGCGGACTGCTTCTGTACTCCACATGTACCTTTGCGCCGGAAGAAGACGAAGAAGTTGTTTCTCATCTTCTTGAAAACCGACCGGATATGGAACTCCTTGAGCTTCCGGAATATGAAGGTTTCACTTCAGGTGTCCCGGAATGGGGAAACGGAGATCCGTCACTTATACGCAGCGTACATCTCTTTCCCCATAAGATGCAGGGAGAGGGACACTTTCTTGCACTGTTTCGTAAAGAGGGCAGAACCGATCTGATCGGTACAATGTCTTCTGCAAAACCAAATGCCGAAACCCGCAAATGGCTGGAACTTTTCCTGAAGGAGATCGGACTGAAAACACTTGGTGGGCAGCCCTTTGACTGGAATCGCGTTGAAACACGAAAAGACAAAGTCTACTATCTGCCACCGATAGGCGGTGATTTCCGTGGACTTACATTCCTTCGAAATGGACTGTATCTCGGAGACCTTAAGAAAAACCGTTTCGAACCTTCCCAGCCATTTGCACTTTCCCTTCGAAAAGGTGATGCAGAAGCCGTAATCTCACTTCCGGTCTCCGATCAGCGTCTGACACGCTATCTCAAGGGTGAGACTCTCAATATTGAACCGGAAGAGGCTGCTCACGCAAAAGGATGGCATCTGCTCTGCGTTGAAGGTTATCCAATCGGATTCGGTAAACTCGTCGGCCAGACTCTCAAAAACAAATATCCCGCAGGATGGAGAGTGTAACCTCTCTGTCCTACGGGATATTTTCATGATAACGGTATCATCTTTCTCAGTGTAAATGAATAAATATATGTTTCCTTTACTTTTTTCTGCAGCATTCGTTCCAATGCCGCTGCGTAATCCTCCAACTGTATATGATACAGATCGATCAGATCCTGTTCTCCCCCCGGTGATACCTTATCAGTCTTATAATCCACCAGTACGATCTCATCGTCCTCAATAAAATAGGCATCTATGATTCCCTGCACCAGTACTGTCTCTTCACCGTTCCAGGCTGCCTCGATCTGATTCATCTTCTGTGCAATGACAAATGGCTGTTCGCGATAAAGTGCGTTTTGTTCTGCTGCTGTTTTCATACGCTGTCCAAGTTTTGAATCCACAAACGCAAGAATATCTGCAATTCGGATGCATTGTGCTTCCTCCGGTGACATTTTCCTGCTGTCTGTGAGCATCCGAATCTGTTTCTGGATCTGATGTACATCTTCTGCATGTGTATAATCCAGGCATTCCATCAGACGGTGATAGGCCGTTCCTCTTGCAGCTCCACGATATTCTTCTTTTTCCCCTGAAACAAATGTCGGAATGATCTCCTGAATATCCGGTTCATAAAACAGGGATTCTTCTTTTTCTTCCTCCCCCCGCCAGCTGCGTTTCTTAAGTTCCGATACACTGACTTTCACCGGCAGATCTTTAAGATATTCAAATGGATAGCGAAAAGCAAATCTTTCTGTCAGAATCTCATGGATCTCCTCATCATAAATTTTTCTGCTGTCCCATTCTTTGAGAAGTTTTTCCTGCATCTGGCTGTCCGTCTGTCCAAGAATCTCACCCTGTACCAGCTCCGCTGCCGTAATTTTCTGCACTTTGAATTCCGCGTGTTCCATCTCACAGACCTGGATCTGCCGGTCTGCAATCCCATATTCCCTGAAAAGTGGCAGCATAGCTTCATGGCGAGCCAGAGCCGGAAGGATAAATGACCAGTAGTTTCTTGCTTCTCCCCTTGTTCCAATCGGAAGCAATGTCTCTCTGCGTCCCATCTGCCAGGAAACTTCCTGCAGCACATCCGCAAGCTTTGCAATTGTCCCTGTAATGATCAGTTTTTCCTTTGCCCTGGTCAGCGCCACATAAAGAACTCTCAATTCTTCCCCAAGGCTTTCCCTTTTGAGCTGTCTCCGTATGATCTGTTTGTGTACTGTTGACAGAATCAGACGCTTTTCCGGAAGGATGACATCCACTCCGAAGCCCATATCAGGATGAATCAGAAAACGACTGTTGATATCCTGAAAATTGAACTGTTTTCCCATTCCTGCTGCAAACACGATTGGAAATTCCAGTCCTTTACTTTTGTGTATTGTCATGATCTGCACTGCACCGTTTCCGGCATCAGCTAGATTTACTTCTCCAAAATCCACTTCATATTTCTGCAGTTTTTCTATATAACGAACGAAGTTAAACAGTCCACGATAGCTTGTTTTTTCGTATTCCATTGCTTTTTCCACAAGCATATGAAGGTTTGCACCTCTCTGTGCACCACCCGGAATTGCTCTTACATAATCCCCATATCCTGTTTTTCTGAGAATATACTGGATCAACTCATGAACCGGTGTGTACACCGCAAGGTCACGCATTTCTTCCAGCAGCTCTATAAAATGACTGATCTTCTCTCTTAATACAAGTTCTTCTTCATCCCTGTCATCTGTCTTTCTGTCTCTGAATGCAAGCAGACTTTCATACAACATACCATCCGGACATTTGCTTCGGATTATCGCAAGTTCCTGTGTATTGCAACCTCCGATTGCAGAATGCAGTACACCTGTCAGCGGAATATCCTGCATTGGATTATCGCATATGCGGAGATAATTCAGAAGCGTCACCACTTCCTGCGCTGCAAAATATCCTGTTCGAGATGCTGTATAGACCGGGATTCCCTTTGATGCAAGTACCTGGCTGAATGGCTCCGCCCATCCCGCAGAAGTTCGCAGAAGGATGACAATATCACCATATCCTGCCTTACGATAAGTTCCGCTATCCTTATCCAGCACCTCTTCGATACCGACAAGCTTCTGGATCCGCTGTGCGATCGCAAGTGCCTCCAGTTCCTGTACTGTCTGATTTCCCTGCTCCTCCAGTTCCTCACCGTCCTTTTCGATCAGGAGTACTTCTGTCTCCGGCTCTTTACCATCTGCTCTCTCTGGAAATGACGCACCTGTATAAAGTGCATTTTCATCCTCATAAGTGATCCCGCCAAGATCCTCACCCATGATCTGGCGAAACAGATAGTTGACAGATGATAATACCGTTCCACGGCTTCGGAAGTTTTTGTGCAGATCGATTCTCTGTTCCTCGCTGTCTTCCAGTGAATACCTGTGGTATTTTTCCATAAAAAGCTCCGGTCGTGCCAGACGGAAACGATAGATACTCTGCTTGACATCTCCAACCATAAAAATATTTTTCCGTTTGTCTGCCCATCCGGCTACCAGATTCGTGATCATCTCCTGTACCAGATTACTGTCCTGATACTCATCTACCATTACTTCATCATAACGTGCAGATAATTCCCATGCAGCTGCACTCGGTGTAATCGTATCGCCTTCTTTGTGCATCAGTATGTCCAATGCAAAATGTTCCATATCCGTAAAATCCAGAATATTCTGTTCTCTTTTTCGGTCAGCAAAAGCGTCCTTATACTGCAGTGTGACTTCAGCCAGTCCTTCCATTGGTCTGCGGCAATACTGCAGATACTCAAGAATCAGTTCTTCTGTCTGGTTAAAATATTTTTCTGTCAGTTCATTCCAGAGTCCCTTGGCACTGTCACGGAGATCTTTCACCTGTATTTTCTTTTCCTCGTCTACCGACAGATCTTTTTTCGTTGAAAGCCGGGCATATTTGTGATTTTTAAGAAGTTCTGAAAATCCATTGTAATCACGCTCTTTGACCGCAGTCTCCGCTGCTCTGAGTAACAGAATATCATCATCCAGCGCAGCCTCATAAAAATAAGGTCCTGACTCTTCCCGGCAGATTGCAGCTGCCCTGGAAAGAAGCTCTCGTACCTGCACGATGCTCTCATCTGCGGCATCCCAGATCAGCTTCATCCACGGTGTATCGTGAAGATCTTCCAGTGAATCCACCTGATACACCTCAAGACACTCCTCGATCCATTCTTCCGGAAACGGATGACTCATAGACGCATCGTACAGTTTATAGATCATATCGCGTATCTCATCATCTGTCTTTCCCGTCGCATAACACTCCACAAGACTTAAAAACTTCTCGCCTTTCCTTGCATAGGCAGCCTCCAGAACCTCCTTCATGACATCTTCCCTGAGAAGTTTCAGTTCTCCTTCCTCTGCCGTCCGATAGCCAGGATCCAGATCGATCATATGGAAATAATTTCGAATGATGTAAGCACAGAATCCATCAATTGTTGTAATCTGTGCATTGTGAATCAACGATGCTTGTCTTTGCAAGTGTTCATTGTCCGGATTATCGTACAACATCTGATCGATTGCAGCTGAAATCCTCTCCTTCATCTCCCCTGCCGCAGCACGCGTAAATGTCATGATCAACAGACGGTCAATGTCCACTGGTCTTTCTGTATCCATGATCTTGCTTAATATCCTCTGTACAAGCACAGCCGTTTTTCCGGAGCCAGCTGCAGCACTGACCAGAATATTCCGATCCCGAAGTGAAATGACTTTCTGCTGTTCTTCTGTCCAGGTTACTCCCATCAGTCTTCCACCTCCTTTGCAAATGCTTTCCAGATCTCCTCATCTGCAAACTGTTTCAGTCTGCGGAATTCATAACCTGGAATCTTCCGGTCAAAACCGCAGGTCCCCTGATATGGACAGTATGTGCAGGCATTACGGTTTCCCATCTCATATGGAGCAGCTTCCGCATTGCCGTTCAATATCGATTCCCGGATATCAGTGATTTTTTTCTTTACATAAGCATCCAGAAGTTCAAATTCTGTCTCACTTGCCACAGAAGAACCTTTTCGAAGTGTTCCCTTTGTCGTATAAGACAATGGCAATGAGATCGTAGTCCTGTCCAGATTCTCGATCACATCCCTGTCGTCCATGACAAGGCCATTCATTTTCAGCTTTTTGAAAATCTCCGGATCCAGTTCATCCAGATCTTCTTCCATTTCTTTCTGAAGCATCGGATCTTTGACATTATAATAAAAGATTCCTGCCGGTCTTACCTGACAGTCCGGATGTTTCCTCTGTTCTGCCTGCATGGCGGCATCCATATACACGACCAGCTGCATCTGAAGTCCATAATAAATACTTACCAGATCAAATGAGGTATTTCCGGTCTTGTAATCTATGATCTTTACATAAACCCTGTCTTCTTCCTGCATCACATCCAGGCGGTCAATTCGGCCTCCGCCAATAGCCACCTCGAAACCTTCCGGCTCAAATCTGCCGTTTTTTAACTGTTCCTGCAAGGCCCATACGGTTCTTCGGAGAATTCGTCTCGTCCGTTCTATCATGTAGTGATTTCTTGCACTGCTCTGCAGAATCGTATTTCCATAATCAGCAGCAATTTTATCCAGACAGTTATCTGCGATCGTATCTCGTTCTTCATCAGAGAGTTCTCGCCAGTTCAGTTGTTTTTGCCGCAGCTCTACTGCAAACTCCTCCAGGGCCTGATGAATAATGTTTCCCATATCCATTGCCCGAAACTCATATTCTGCCCGTTCCGTAAGTTCAAGTCCATATTTCAGAAAATGTGCAAATGCACATGCAGAAAAACGCTCCAGCCTCGTTGCACCATTTGGTGAGATTTCCCCATACAATGCTTTTGCGACACTTTTGCTGATCTGATCCACCGGTTTTCTGAGGAAAGCTGCCTCGGTCAGTTTTTTTGTCATTGTACAATAATCGGGACTATTCAGATACCAGCTGTAGAGTTCTGCAAACAGCTGATTTTCTTTTCGTTTCTCTTCATCTGTCAGATTTTCCAGAAGATATCCTACCGATGTATTTGGCGTTTCCAACAGATCCAGTTCCTTTTCCGGTTTCTCTGCACGCTCTATATGAATTTCAGGAAAAAGTGTCTGTATTGTACGAATCAGAAATGCCGGTCCTACTGCTTCTCCTTTTCCATTTGATCTGCTGTAAGAAAGGCAGAGACTTTCACTCGGTTTTGTCAGATTCAGATACAGATAAAAACGCTGCATGTTCATCAATTCTTTTGGTCCCGGTGCCAGCTCAATCCCCTGATTTCCCAGGAAGTCTCTGTCCATCTCTGTCAGTATTCCACCGGACTCCGTATTTTTCGGAATGCATCCTTCATTAACCCCAACAAAAAACAACGCCCGAATATCTTTCAGTCGTGTTCTCTCCATATCTCCGATCAGAACCTGATCGATTCCCGGAGGAATCAACGCAACTTTCGCCTGCGTCATACCGGTCTCCAGAAGCTGTCTGAACTCTTCAGGAGAAACTACTTCTTCACCAAGGATACTGACCATCTTGTCCAGAAGATCCATGATAATCCCATAGATCTGTGCATATTCTTTCTCCCTGGCACGATCTCCCTGCTGTTTAAAATGCAGTTCCTGCACTTTCAGTTTTTCCTGGATCTGTCTCTTTACAATAAAATCATACAGATATATGCTGTATTCTCTGACCGTTTTCTTTTTTCCGGAAAATCCTTCTGCCAGTTCACGTACTTCCTCTGTAAAATGTTCACGAATTTCATTCAAATCCATGATAACCGCCGGATCCATGCCACGGTAGATCCTTACCCATGTCTCATTCCATTTGCGAAATCCACGGATTCCAAGTGCAATCACATAATTTTCCAGGATATCCACTTCTCTTCTTGAAAGATCCGACATTCCACATCGCAGATAACGAAAAACACTTTCATAACTGAATCCCTGTACTGTCATTTCCAGGGCAGCACGCAGATACTCCACAAATGGATTCATCAATACCGAATGTTTTTCATCCACAAAAAAAGGAATTTCCGCTGCATCAAACACATGTCTGGCAATGCTTCCATATTCCTCCAAATTTCCCGTGATCACAGCGATCTGGCCGTATCTGTATCCGTGTTCACGCACCAGCCGGCTGATTCGCCTTGCCGTTTCTTCCATTTCACGTTCCGGATTTCCTGCCTGAAAAATCTGCACCTCCTTCTGTTCTTCGTTATAGGCTCCTCTGTGATAACGAAACAGATTCTGTTCCAGAAAATTCAATGCAGGTGCTTTTGCAAATCTGGATTCAGCTCCGGCCTTTACCCAGATTGGTTCTTCCATATCCCTGGTAAATTCCGAAAGGGATCGAATCATTTTGTGACTCATATAAAACAACTCATGTGGTTTTCCTTTCGCAAGCAACTGTTCTCTGACATCCATTGTTACTGTCACTGTTACATGTTCACAGACCTGAAGGAGTTCCCGGATAACGGTATGCTGCACTGGCGTGAAACCGGTATATCCATCCAGCACAACTGTACTTCCTTTCAATTTTTCTGAAAAAGGAATTTCTTTTGCCAGCACTTCCAATACCTCTTCTGCCGTCATAAAATGATCGGACAGGTATTCCCGAAAAGCCTCATACAAAACTGCCACATCTTTCAGTTTCATCTGAAGAAGTGGTTTGTCTGACGCATCCTGGATCATCTTATCAAGTTCTTCTTTGCGAACCTCATACTGCATAAATTCAGAAATCAGTGATTTTACTTCATCCAGATATCCTGGTTTTTTCATCTGGTTTTTCAGATAGACCAGTTTCTTCTGGCTGACCTGCACCAGTTTCTGAAGAATCATATTTTTGCCGGTTTCCTCCAATACTTTACGGGTATCTCCACCTACTTCTTCAAAAATCCGATAGGCCAGTCGTTCAAAACTCAGCACATCAATATTCAGGATTCCTTTCTGCGGATGCATCTCTACAAGTGTTTTCTGTGTCTGCATCGTGAACTGCTCCGGAACGATCACATAATACATTTTTTCCGGATGAGCAGCGGCTTCACGAATCACCCTCTGGTAAGCCCTGAAGGATTTTCCTGCACCTGAATTTCCTATAATAAACTGAAGTGACATAAAAGTCCTCCTCAAAATAATTCTTTCTATTAATTTAACATAAATCTACTCAAATTGTAATAAGATATACAGAATCAGAGTTAGATCAGATCTGCATCTGCCACAAACCATATTCCCGAAATCAGGAGGCTTATCCATGAGTTCCAAGACCAAAATTGTAGTTCTACATATGAAAGAAGTGATCTATACAGGAATCTTTCTGCTGCTCCTCGTGATTTTAGGTGTGGTGATGTTCCTTATGTTTGGTTCCGGCAAATCAAAAACGGCATCTTCCGATGCCGTTTCAAAATATACGCCCGGAATCTACCGCACTTCTATCCGATTGAACAACAACACGTTCGATGTAGAAGTAACGGTAGACCAGGATCAGATACAATCCATTCATCTTGCCAACTTAAGCGAAAGCACTTCTGCCATGTTTCCACTGGTTGAACCTGTACTGGACTCTCTGTCCAGCCAGATCTACTCCGGCCAGTCCCTGGATGATCTGGAATACTCCAGTGATCAGAAATACACTGCTCTGATGCTGATTCATGCGATCGATGAAGCAGTCACCAAAGCCGAAGCAGATTGACGTCTTCCCGTGACCACACCAGCACTTGTGTCTGTCAGATACGAATCTGTTCCAGTTCTTTCATCCACAATGCAGCGCTCGCATCACTTGGCATGCGAAGGTCTCCTCGCGGTGACACTGCAACGCTTCCGACTTTCGGACCATCCGGCAGACAGGAACGCTTGAACTGCTGCATGAAGAATCTTCGATAAAATGTTTTAAGCCATTTCAGGATCGTTTCATCATCATATTCTCCTGCAAATGCATTCTGAGCCAGACGGAAGATCTTTTTCGGTGGAAATGTCCAGCGAAGCATATAATACAGGAAGAAATCATGCAATTCATATGGTCCGACCAGATCTTCTGTTTTCTGAGAGATCACACCATCTTTCGGCGGCAGAAGTTCCGGGCTGACCGGCGTATCCAGAATGTCCAGCAAAATCTCTGCAAGCTTCTGATTCTCACAGGTATCTGCATAATATCTTACCAGATGGCGGACAAGCGTCTTTGGTACGGATGCATTAACCGCATACATGGACATGTGATCTCCATTGTAAGTTGCCCATCCCAGTGCAAGCTCTGAAAGATCTCCGGTTCCGATCACAATACCACTGGACTGATTTGCAATATCCATCAAAATCTGCGTACGTTCGCGTGCCTGTCCATTTTCATAGGTTACATCATGCACTTCCGGATCATGTCCGATATCACGGAAATGCAGATTAACAGCCTCACGGATATTTACTTCTTTAAGTGTTGCTCCAAGGCATTTACTTAAACTGCATGCATTGTTATAGGTTCTGTCAGTCGTTCCAAAACATGGCATCGTCACTGCCGTAATCTTGCCCCGGTCCATGCCAAGCATGTCAAATGCCCGCACGGTCACAAGAAGTGCCAGTGTAGAATCCAGTCCACCAGAAAGACCGATCACTGCATTCTGACAGTGGATATGTGCCAGACGTTTTTTAAGTCCCATTGCCTGAATATTCAGGATCTCATCACAACGGCGTTCTCTTTCTTCTTTTATGCCCGGTACAAATGGTCTGGAATCAAATTTGCGGGTAAGTTTTGTTTCTTCTCTTTCAAGAGTAAACAAAGCTTCATTATAACTGATATCCTGTCCTTCCGGAGCAAGATCCGGTGCAAACTGACAGGTTGTCATTCTCCTTCTTTCATTATCCAGACGATGAATATCAAGATCCGCATAGATGATGCCATTCACAAACCTTCTGCTCTCAGCGAGAATCGTCCCATTCTCGGCAATCAGATTCTGTCCACCGTAAACTACATCCTGCGTGGACTCGCCCTCCCCTGCCGTCGCATAAATATATCCACAGAGAAGTCTCGCAGACTGAGCACTCACAAGACTCCTCCGGTAAGAATCTTTGCCAACAACTTCATCGCTTGCAGACAGATTGACGATCAGATTCGCACCATGATATGCATGTGCAACACTCGGTGGATTCGGTACCCAGAGATCCTCACAGATTTCGGCTGCAATCTGAAGCTTCGGCATCTCCTCACAGGTAAAGATCATATTCGGAGAAATCCAGATATCTTCCTCATACAGTTCTTCATCCTCTTCCTCATCATTTTCGTCTATATAATCCGGCTCTTCATCCTCTTCAAGTTCTTCAAGTTCTTCAAAGCCATCAAATTCAGCCATCTCAATCTCAAATTCCACATCATCGGATTCTGTATCTGATTCATAACGAGCTCTGTACACATCCCGATCAATATGCACGGTTCCGTCAAGGTTTTCTCCTGAAGTAAAATATCTTGCTTCATAAAACTCATTGTAATTAGGCAGATTGATCTTCGGCACAAATCCAAGAATTTCGCCATGATTCAGTCCTGCAGCAACATTATAGAGTTTTCCTTTATATTCCAGTGGCAGCCCTACAAAAATAAGCGCGTCCACATCAGCAGTTTCTTCTGCAATACGTACCAGCTGCACCTTTGCCTCTTCCAGAAGATTTTCCTGCCAGAACAGATCTCCACAGGTATAAGCAGTAATACAGAGTTCCGGAAAAACCATGACCTTGGCTCCCTGCTCTTCCATTTCATGTACCATGCGAATGATCTCTGTTGCATTAAATTCACAGTCTGCTACACGAACATCCGGTGTTCCGGCAGCAGCCTTGATAAAACCATCCTTCACAGCTTCTTCCTCCTATTTGCACTTTCTGAGAATTTCTTTTAATTCTTCTACGCTGAACACATAATTCTGATTACAGAAATGACAGTTCAGTTCTACATCTTTTCCCTCCTGAATCAATTCATTCAGTTCTTTACGTCCAATACTGATCAACGCTCTTTCAACACGGCTCTTGCTGCAGTTACAATAAAACTCCGTAGGAATCGTATCATTGATCTCAATATCAAATCCGTCAAGCACCTGCTCAAGAAGACTCTCCGGTGTATGTCCCTGCTCGAGAAGCGTTGTAACAGACTGGATCTTCTGTACATTCTCTTCTAGTTTTGCAATTGTAGCTTCTTCTGCAAACGGCATGACCTGCACAATAAATCCGCCAGCCTGACGTACAGTATTATCCTTATTCATCAGGACACCAAGGCCAACTGCAGATGGAACCTGTTCACTTGCTGCGAAATAATAGGTCAGATCCTCCGCGATCTCACCAGTCTGCAGTGCGACCTGTCCGACATATGGTTCTTTCAGTCCCATATCTTTGATCACCTGGAGAAATCCATTGCCGACAGCTCCGGATACATCCAGTTTTCCCTTTGCATTTGCCGGAATAATAACTTCCGGGTTGCCGACATATCCCTTTACACGGCCTTTGGAATCCGCAGTAACTGTAATTCCCTGAATCGGTCCGTCACCCTTTACCTGAAGTGTCAGGATATCTTTATCTCCCTTCATCATTACACCCATCATGGTTCCTGCTGTGAGCAGACGGCCAAGCGCCGCTGTAGCAACCGGACTGGTATTATGATCCTGTCTCGCTGTTTCTACTGTTTCTGTTGTAACCGCTGCAAACGCACGAATCTGACTGTCTGCCGCAATTGCTCTTACAATATAGTCTTTCATAAAATACTAACCTTTCTTTAGTTCTTATTGTTTCTTCTTGCCTTTCTCCCGCGCCACAAAAAATAGTCTTTCACTGTCCTCTGTTGCTGGATTTAATGTATATGCGTCATACACCGCAAGAAGCTCCATGCCTGCTTCTTTGATCAAAGTCTCTATTTCTTCCTGCGGATATGCCTTCTGGCAATGGACTTCTTCAGATTTCTCATACAGTCCGTCTTCTCTCGGAAGAAATACAGCCAGTTCATAATAGTTGAGCCCTTCTTCCTCATCATAACTGTTATCCCAGATGAAACTTCCCTCATCACGGTTCTCTGCAATCGTGGTATCTCCCAGCAGATCCCGGTATTTATGTACGGTATTCATGTCAAACAAGAAAATGCCTTCCGGATCCAGATAATTATTTACCAGTTCAAACACATGACGCAATTCATCTCTGTCCGTAATATAGTTCAGACTGTCACAGACACTTACCACAGCCCGCACCGTACCATACAGTTCAAATTCCTGCATATCCTGCAGAAGATACAGAATATCCTGTCCGGATTCTACTCTTTTTTCCATTGCTTCTGCAAGCATTTCCTCAGAATTATCCACACCAATCATATCATAACCCTTGCCAGCAAGCAATCCTGTCATTGTCCCGGTTCCACATCCAAGTTCCAGAACCAGACCATCTGTAATCTCATATTCTCTGAGACGATCTGTAACATACTCCGCCCATCCTTCATAATCAATGTTATCCATGAACAGATCATAGACCTGTGCAAACTTCTCATATGCACTCATAGTTTTTCTCCTTTATCCGTAATTTTGTACCTGTTTCTTCCAAACTCCTGTAGTGTCCAAAAAGGCAGATGATCTCTCACCTGCCTTTTTTAATACATATTTCTGCAAGCAGCCAGTTTATGCTTCCCGCTTACTGTACAGGCATATAATATACGTCTGCTGCTTCTCCGTGCCAGTAATAGCTGTTGCCTTCTGCATCATATGCATCCTGTTCATCGATGAAGTTGTAAACATTTCCATCAGAATCAACCCAGTTTCCATTTCCATCCGGTGTGATAACAAACGGATGTCCGTCAGAGTTACGATACAGGGTTCTTGTCTCATCTGTATTGGTCAGCTGTTCCTCTGTGAATCCACCGGAATTTGTTGCTGTTCCGGAGCTATCACTGTTGTCTGTTGCTGCTGCATTTGCCGTTCCATCTGTTGCTGCTGCATTTGCCGTTCCATCTGTTGCTGCTGCGTCCGTAGAACCATTTGCTGCTGCATCACCGGTATTTGCATCTGCTGCCGGCTGAGCTGCTGCATCACTGGTATTTGCATCTGTCTGTGCTGTATTCTCTATCGGAGCCTGCTGTGGAGCTGCTTCCTTCAGTGTGGAATCCCCAAGGATCTGGAAAGATTCTACTGCGGCTTTAACAGAAGCAAGTGCATCCTCTGTTTTTACTCCGGCGTCGATCGTATAGTACTCTGTATCATTTGCGAATACTTTATGAACAACATAAAGATTTCCGTTGCTCTTGTCTGTATTCAGCATTTTTGTTGTATAGCTGTATACACCGATTCCATTGACATCATTGGCACTGTATTCCTGAATCTCAAAATCTGTTCCGTTGACTTTGTCTCCATCTGCCTGTTCCAGAGATACTGCCATATCCTGTGTACTTGGGACAACCGTTGCTGCCATCGTATCCTCGCCCTGTCCATGCAGAATCAGGATATTTCCCTGCTCTGGTGATTCGAAGCTGAGCATATCTGTTTCGTCTGTCTTATTTGCCCATGTAGCATCCGGCAGATTGATTGCAATGCTCTTATCTGCTGATGTATAAGTTGTACTCTGTACATTTGGTGCGATCGTCGGTACCGGTGTCTCTGTCGGTGCTTGCGTCACCTCCGGTGTCGGTGTATCAGTAACCTCCACAGTTTCTGTTTTATCTGTTTTGCCGTCTCCGCCAAAGCTGCATGCTGTCATAAAAACAGATGCAGATATCGCTATTGCCGAAATTGCAAGTAATCTTTTATTTCTCATAGTATCCTCCTTAATGTGGTTATCTCTGTAACCACGCATCTGTGCATATCTGTATTCCTGTGCACTTCATTCACAGCAGTCTATATTTTACATTTTTATTACAAAATTGTCAACAAATTTCAAATTTAGTCTTCTACATCATACATATGCAGTTCATGCAATGCTCTTGTCGCTGTGATGTATCTGGCCTGTGCCGCAAGACCGCTGTTGTCCTCTGCATGAAACACCCCAAAAACCTGGTCAAACTCAAGTCCCTTTGCAAGATAAAAGGTCGTTACTGTCAGTCCTTTTTTGAAATTCTGGCTGTCACGATTCATGTAAGTAAGCTGATATTCACCATCTGGATCAAGTGTTCTGAGTTTTTCTTCCAGATAAAGAAACGCATGCTCTGCTTCTCTTTCTGTAAAAAGAACCAGTGCTTCTGTTTCATAATCCTCTCGTTTCTGTTCCCATTTCTCAAGAACCCTGTCCAACGCTGTATGCAGATTTTTGAACTGCATCTCTTCCACTGCATCACCATGTCGGTCAAACAGCTCTATATCCGAGACACCGGTAAGACGATTCGCATATTGTGCAATTTCCATCGTATTACGGTAACTGCGGTTCATCACGATCTTACGGATATCTCTTCCGAAGATTTTCGGCAGAAACTTAAGCACATCCTGCTGCTGTTCTTCCATGGTCTGTGCCTTGTCCCCCAGGATCGTCATCTTACATGGAAACAGTTTCTTCAGAAGCACAAACTGAATCCAGGAATAATCCTGCATTTCATCCACTACCACATGCTTGATTCCGTGATGTCCCTTGCATCTGAACAGAGAATATTTCAGATAAAGTATCGGATATACATCTTCATAACGAAGTTTTCTTTTTTCAAGCGGAAGCCGTGGAAGTGCTTTATAACCTTCCTGTTCCAGAAAACGGCTGTACAGTATATAGCAGTCTCTTGTCTCATACATCCGCTGGAAACGTTCGGTCAGCTCTTCCTTTTCTTCATCTGCAAGATCTCTGTTCCTCAGTGTTTCCACCTGATCAATGAAATATTCTGCTACTGCTTCCATTCTGGAAAGAAGCGGGATATCCAGGAATTTAAAATAAAAAAGATCTATGATTTCTTTTTCTTTCAGAATGCAGCCTTTGTACTCTACATCCTTGAAATTCATCAGGTCATCTTCCATGCCAAGCATAAAAGCATCCAGCTTGCCGGCAAATTCTGCTGACTGTTTTTTCCTGCACAGTTCCTGCGATTCCGGACAGATGATTACCCGTTCGATCTGATCATAGCGGTCTTCACAATCTGCAGCAATTCCCTTCAGTTCTCTATACGCAAACAGGTCAAAACTCATTTCACGAATGTTTTCTTCTCCCAGCTCCGGCAGAATGTGTGAAATATAATCCGCAAATACCCCGTTTGGTGAAAGTACCAGTATATTGGAAGATTTCAGATTTTCTCTGTCATGATAGAGAAGATATGCAATTCTGTGAAGTGCTACGGAAGTCTTACCACTTCCGGCAGCTCCCTGGATCACCATGATCCGGTCCTTGGTATTACGGATGATCGCATTCTGCTCCTTCTGAATCGTGCGTACAATATTTTTCAGCTGGACTTCTCCCTTACTTCCAAGCTCCGCGCCAAGAATCTCATCATCGATCTTTACATCACTCTCGAACTCGTAGATCATCTTACCGCGTCGGATCTTGTATTGCCACTTGGAGACCACTTCCCCGGAAAAGGTTCCGGAAGGTGCCTCATAAGCCGCCGGTCCTTTATCATAATCATAAAACAGACCGCTGACCGGAGCTCTCCAGTCATATACCAACGGACGATGTCCGGCTGTCTCGGACAGGTTTCCAATTCCTATATAAAAGATTTCCGGCTCATCATCTCCATCATACACAAAATCTACCCGCCCAAAGAACGGTGAATCCAACATTTTCTTAAAACGCTTTCTTAGAAGGAACTGTTCTTCATTCGCATGCATCTGGTGAAACAGTGCCTGCTGGTTATCATAGTTCTCATAACCATACTCGTCCATCTCTGTATAGTTTTCCCAGTAATATTCATGCATATCCTCGACTTCTTTTTCACCTTCGAGAATTGCCTGATCGATCTGTGCAAGCCTTGTACAGAGACAGTTCAGCACATGCTGCAGATAATCTCTGCCATTTTCCATATTTGTCATAACTCATCAACCAATCATCATTTATTTTGCTGTGATTCTGCTTATCTTATCACATACACTACAGTCATCTGTAACCTGTTTATTTTCAGCTTATTTTACCAACTGTAAAAAATTATTATACCGAAAAAGGCGACTGCTGACAAGAGGTCTCCTGTCCGGCAGCCGCCCGGTGTCCTATTAATTATTTGTCAAACTGGCTGTTGTAAAGATCCGCATAGAATCCATTTGCTGCCAGCAGTTCTTTGTGGCTGCCCTGCTCGATGATATCGCCATCCTTCATAACAAGGATCAGATCTGCATCTTTGATCGTAGAAAGTCTGTGTGCAATAACGAAGCTTGTTCTGCCCTTCATCAGGTTGTCCATTGCTTTCTGGATCTGCATTTCTGTTCGGGTATCGACAGAAGATGTTGCCTCATCAAGGATCAGGATCTTGTTGTCTGCAAGAATTGCTCTTGCAATGGTAAGAAGCTGTTTCTGTCCCTGAGAGATATTGCTTGTCTCCTCATCCAGTACCATCTGGTATCCGCCAGGCTGCTGCATGATGAAGTTATGGATATGAGCAGCCTTTGCCGCTGCAATAACTTCTTCATCGGTTGCATCCAGACGTCCGTAACGGATGTTTTCCATGATCGTTCCTGAGAAAAGCCAGGTATCCTGAAGAACCATTCCGAACATTTCATGGAGCTCACTTCTGTTGAAGTTTCTGACATCATGACCGTCCACCTTGATTGCGCCTTTGTTGACGTCATAGAAACGCATCAGAAGTTTTACCATGGTCGTTTTTCCTGCTCCTGTCGGACCTACGATTGCCACCTTCTGGCCGTCATGCACATCTGCTGAAAAATCGTGAATAATGATCTTATCCGGATTATAGCCAAACTCTACATGCTCAAACTGTACATTTCCATTGAGTCCTTCGATAGAATCCGGATTTTCCGGCTGCTGTACTTCTTCCTCTTCATCTAGGAATTCAAACACACGCTCGGATGCTGCAGCTGAAGACTGCAGAAGGTTTGTAACCTGAGCGATCTGCTGGATTGGCTGTGTAAAGTTACGGATATACTGGAAGAAGGACTGGATATCACCAACTTCGATGGAACCTTTGATAACAAAAACGCCACCAAGAAGTGCAACCATCACATATCCGAGGTTTCCTACAAACTGCATGATCGGCATCATCATTCCTGAGAAGAACTGAGATTTCCATGCTGATTCGTAGAGCTTTTTGTTGTCCTTTTCAAATTCCTCCAGAACATCATTTTCTTTGTTGAAAACTCTTACCACATCATGGCCGCCAAAGTTTTCTTCGATCTGGCCATTGACTGCACCAAGGTAATTCTGCTGTGCCTGGAAATATTTCTGTGAGTGCTTCATCACTGCCTGAATGATAAACATAGATACCGGCAGGATCAAAAGGGCTGCCAGAGTCATCCACACATTGATGGACAGCATCATGATAAATACACCGATCAGTGTTGTTACGGATGTGATCAGCTGCGTCAGACTCTGGTTCAGACTCATCTGTAGAGTATCAACATCGTTTGTCACTCTTGAGAGGATCTCACCGTTTGTTCTGCTCTCAAAATAATTGAGCGGCAGTTTATTGATCTTCTTTGAAATATCTTTTCTTAAATTATAGGTTACATCATTGGAGATTCCTGTCATAATCCATCCCTGGATAAAGGAGAAACATGCACTTGCCAGATATAATCCCAATGTCCACAACAGAATCATTCCGATCTTGCTGAAGTTAATGCTTCCTGTTCCGTTTACCTTGGCAACCAGGCCATTAAAAAGTTCTGTTGTTGCTTTACCAAGGATCTTAGGACCTGCAATATTAAAAACGGTTCCTGCAACTGCAAAGATGAATACCATTACAAAACGTAATTTATAACGGCTCATATAACGGAACAGTTTTCCCATTGAACCTTTGAAATCTTTTGCTTTTTCTGTCGGGCGCATTCCAGGTCCATGACCGCCCATCGGTCCGCGTCGTCTCTGTCCACTCATGCCAATTCCTCCTCTGACAGCTGACTCATTGCGATCTGACGATAAACTTCACAGTTTTTCATCAATTCTCCATGAGTACCGATTCCAGCCATATGTCCATCATCCAGTACAATGATCTTATCTGCATTCAGGATCGTGCTGATTCGCTGTGCGACTATGATCGTTGTAGCATCTTTGGTATGTTCTTTCAGAGC
>ERZ772821.999-NODE-999-length-18834-cov-5.011129_pt1 | contig 18834 bp, 14 predicted proteins | sample MGYA00580859_ERZ772821 | MGnify/ENA primary metagenome ERZ772821 (study PRJEB29015, sample SAMEA2737674) | human gut metagenome | biome: human gut; feature: human-associated habitat; material: faeces | place: China | collected 2012 ...
TTCAACATCATCGAGCCGTAACGGCTTCGCGGGGCGGTCCGTGGGAAGACCGCCCTGCTCGAGAGAAAACAGCAAGATGCTTTCAACGCAAATCAAAAGCTGTCTGTTTCTGTTGGAAACAGACAGCTTTTGCAACCTTACGGTTGCCCTGCACACCCGAATCTGTCAGCCAACAGTAGAAAGTTGAATTACTTCCTTAAAATGGATTTTCAACTTGTGAATGATACTGACAATCCCAACAGATTTTGGTTAAGGACAAAAGACGAAACAGCCCTACACTGTGTGGTAAAGCCCAAAAAAGGTTACGACATTGTAATTGTAATAGAAACGCGGAAGGAGGATACTATGTGGATACAGTAGGACGCAACAAAAAGCAGATTGCGGAGTACATCAAGCATCAGCTTGACGAAGACCAGATAGCAGATCAAATGAGCCTGAAAGAGTTCATTGACCCGTTTACGGGTAGCAAGAATACCAAGGCATAAGAAAACGCCCCTTAAGGGGCCTGCCACGAGTCGGCAATGCAGTTGGCCGAACCGTTCGAGGTCCCTTGAGAGGCGTTGTCCGTATTATGCCCTTCTAGGGCTTACACAAGCCCCCGGCTTAGCCGGGGGTCATGACTGCGTCGATGCGTTATGCTGTTCTTGTCAACAGCAGATCGGGGGCGACCCAAACCGAAGGAGGTATTTATTTATGGTCGCAGGGCATCTGCAAGAAAAAAATGGTATCTACTATGTGGTATTAACCTACAAAACTTATGACGGCAAACGCAAAACCAAATGGCAATCCACGGGCTTGCCCATCAAGGGCAACAAGCGGCGCGCCGAGGCGATGATGCGTGAGCTGCAAGACGACTTTGAGCCACCCGTTGACCCAACGGTCCGCCCAGCAAAGCTATGCTGTTTGCGGATTATCTGGTGCAATGGCTGGAAATCGCAAAGTCAACCGTCAAGCTGACAACCTACGCAAGCTACAAAGAGCTGTCGAACAGCAGGATCATTCCTTACTTTAGAAATCTCGGCGTTACGCTGGGTGACCTGAAAGCGGTTCATATCCAAGCATTTTATCAGGAACAGTTGGAGCGTGTGAAGCCCAATACGGTCATTCACTATCATGCGGTTATCCACCGCGCCTTGAAATACGCAGTGAAAGCGGACCTGATCGATGTGAACCCCGCCGACAAGGTAGACCGCCCAAAGAAAAACGAATTTACCGGGAACTTTTACAGCAAGGACGAAATGAACGCGCTGTTCGACGCTGTGCGCGGCAGTAAAATCGAGGTGGCAGTTATGTTGACTGCCTTTTATGGTCTGCGCCGCAGCGAGGTTGTAGGGCTGAAATGGGCTGCTGTAGACTTTGAGCAGAACACCATTGAAATCTGCCACACGGTCACAACGGTTCGGCTGGATGGAAAAGAAGTTCTTGTAGAATCCAATGGCACAAAAACCAAATCCAGCAAGCGCACCTTGCCGCTTGTACCGGTTTTCCGGGAACGGCTGCTGGCCTTGCAGGAGGAACAGAAAGAAAACCGCAAGCTGTGCGGTAGGTGCTACAACAAAAAATACGCAGACTACATCTGCGTAGACGCAATGGGCAATCTGCTCAAGCCGGATTATCTCTCCAATTCGTTCCAGATTATCTTGCAAAATTATCATCTGCGGCGCATCCGCTTTCACGATTTGCGCCACTCTTGCGCCAGTTTGCTTTTGGCAAACGGCGTCCCGATGAAGATGATTCAGGAGTGGCTGGGACACAGCGATTTCTCTACCACCGCGAATATTTATTCGCATTTGGACTACGCTTCCAAGGTTTCTTCGGCAGAAGCGATGCTGAACGGGCTTGGAATGGGTTCAAATCCGGGAAATGACACTTAAAAAAGTGTGATTTCTCTCCAAAACAGGGCGTTTTCTCTCCTGTTATGAAATTGTCAAACTCAAAAATTCCGTTTTTTGCATAAAAAAACGGTACAAAGCGCTTAAAAAGCACGTTGTACCGTTGATTGGCGGAGCATCAGAGATTTGAACTCTGGCGGCGCTACAAACGCCCTATCGCATTTCGAGTTGATCTTTGAAAAGGCAATATGGTGATAACCAAGGCTGATACAGGCTGGCTTGTCCGCTGATTTTGGGCGATGTGTGGAGAGAAGATGCGGCTAAACAAGCGAAAAACAATGTAGGTACGAAAAGAAGCAAAATCGCTCGTTTTGGGGCAAAAATGGCGACTTTTTGGGAGAAATGCAAGATAAGATGCAAGATAACCCCTGCCCCAAAAGCCGGATAATGGTGCGGGTTTGCGGAGTCGAACAGGAAAAATGCAAGAAGCAGACGAAACGAATTAGTGATTTTTAGGGTTTCACTTTACAAACAAGGAGAACCCGAAATGAAGAAAAAAACTGTAAGCAACGACTCTTTGAAAGAAAAAATCGAAGAAATCCTAACGCCCTATCCGGACCCGATGAGCCGCAACGATTTCCGCATCGTATGCCATATCGGAACACGAACCTCGCTTTATCTCCTGCAAAGCGGGCTTGTTCCCTGCAAAAACAACGGAAAGAAAACACGCTGCTATAAAATCGCCAAGAAAGATGTTGCCGAGTATCTCTACCGCCGAGAGTCCGACCCGATGCGCTACACTCCGCCCAGCGGGTGGTATTACAACTACCCCAAACACAAGAAACCTGCCGCATCGTTAGAGCGCAAGCTGAACTATAAGGGCGAGGAACGGCTGCTGGCCAAGGAATGGTACGAGCAGCAACTGGCAAATTACCCGGATGTACTGACCGTTGCGCAAGTCTGCGAGGTGACAGGCTATCAACGCCACACAATCCTGAAATGGTGCAGCAAGGGCTTGCTGAAAACCATCTTACAGACACCCAAGTACATGATTCCCAAAGTATGGCTGCTGGAATTTGTGACATCCGATTTTTTCAACGAGATCAGCCGAAAATGTGGAAAACACTATGCCGCCATCAAGGAAATCGGTGATTCAAGCAAAAGCAGATGGTATACTCATTCATCATAATGTGTTCCGTTCAATTTTCCAGTCGCTGACTGGAAAATCGGGTGGTTGAGATATACAAGACATTTTTCCATTAAAGAATATAGCCGAAAAAGTCGCTGCACCGCCCTTTATCCGTGCAGAGGATAGATGATAACCCATAGTAGTGCGGTCAACTCAATTTGCCAGACAGCGTCTGGTAAATTTAAGAATCCCAATATAGCGGGTACAATATTTTTCGGATTAGCATTCAAGATCCAATGCAAAAGTGACTGTGGTGCAAAGTGAATCTCTGCGCCACAGTCACTTTTGCATTAAGCAAATCAACATAAGCCATAAATCAATGATTTAGTTCAGCCCGGACAATGACCGCATAACAAGGTCGATATCCTTGTTTTCCAGTTCCTGAATGATATGGAGATAGGTCTTTTGGGTGGTTGTCATACTGGAGTGTCCCAGTCGCCGGGCAACACTCGCAATAGATACGCCGGTAAAAAGTAGCAGGGATGCGTGGGTGTGGCGCAGACCGTGGATAGAAATGACCGGGATATTGCACCTCTCGCAGTGGCGGCTCAAAACATCATTAACGGTAGAGTTGTAGACCTTGCCATCCACAAAAATAGGTTGATCGTCCGGCAGACCTTTTACAAGCTCGGAAAAACGGATAACAGACTGCCAATCAATTTGAATTTTACGAACCGATGATTTGTTCTTTGTCGGCTGAAACCCACCGGCACCCTTGTAATCCCATGTCTTACTGATGGAAAGGGTCTGATGATAGAAATCAAAGTCCTTGGGGGTCAGAGCAAGTGCCTCCGAAAAGCGCATTCCGGTCTTGGCCACCAAAAGAATGAAATAATCCCAGTTCACTTCATCCTTTAATTCAAGCGAGGCAAGGAGCGTGTGTAGCTCAAATTGATTAAGGTACTTGATTTTCTTTGCAGACGGCGCCTTTCCCTTAATAATCGCCTTCCGCGTGGGGTCACGGTCAATCAGCCCCTCGTCCACTGCGTCTAAAACAGCCCCTTTGAGCTGGTGGTGAAAGTCCATTGTCGTCTGCCGCTCATGGTATTCGGCATAATCATTCAGCAACTGCTGATACGCAATGCGATTCAAATCGCAAATTTTCAAATCCGGGATAAGTTTTTCGAGCCATTTTTGCGTCATCAGGTACTTATCCATTGTAACCTGTCTTATCGCCCCTTTCTTGTATACAGTAATCCACTTTGCATAATATTCACAGAACTTATCTGTGCGTTGTGCTTCGTTAAGCATATTGCACCTCCGTTGTATGTGTGAATATGGCTTACGCTGATGAAGGGTGATAAGGTTGTCGAGAGATGACAAAAAGCTTGCAATCTTTTCTTGTTCTGGTTTAGATGGCACTACATTTTCTAATTCTACAAGGTTTCCAACAGCAAGCCCCGGCTGTGCAGATTGGCCAGAATACTGTCCCAAATTCATGGTTGAAAACAAGTAGTACAAAAAGCGTGTTTGGTTCGTTTTATTTGCCCTTACAGCAACCGCGTGCTCTGTAAAATACGATTTGCCTACGGCATAATTTACATTTCCGCAAAGAGCACCTTGGCGACCAATTAGAGCATATTCACCATCGTGATTGTAGTGATTTGTAAAACCGCGCAAACCGTTTCCGCCGTAAACTGGGTATGCTTCATTCTCTGCAATATCTGATGCACTGATGAAGTCACCGCTTTTGAATTCAACACATAAAGCCCCCAACTTCCGCTGTTCCCAAGCAAAAGTAAAAGGGCCTCGGATTTTCCTTGGCCCTTTTGTTCGACTTATCGCTTATAAATATGCAGCCTTACACCTCGAAGCCGCCGGTTACAATAAATTCCCGCAGCAAACTGTCCACTTTCTGGTTTACCTTGGGCGGTATCAGCTTTACGCCCTCTTTTTTCTCAAAATAGGCTTTTGCCTTTGCTTTGTCTACGCTTTTCTTCAGTTCGTCAAGGCGGCCAAACTCGTTGATATTGGTTTTCGTCAGCCCCAGACCCATCATATTGCGGAGCTTTTCTTCATCCAAGCCAAACACAACGGCAAAGCGGTGGATTTGGTCATTCTTCGCACGGCACTGGTACTCGGTGATGTAATCCCGCAGCGTCTTGCCGGGTTCGGGTGTGGCGTCGCCGCGTTCAATATCGTGCAGGAAGATGTTGGCGAACTTCTGTTCTTCCTGTGTCAGGCTGGCAAAGGACTTATGCAGTTCGGCTTTTGCCTGTTCTATGGATTCTCCCGATGCACCCGCCTGATTCAGCAGCTTCAGGTACTTATCAAAGCGGCTGTTCATATAGTTGGAATCAATCACACCGGTGTCGATTTCCGTCAAATAGCCCACCAAATCATACGGCGCATCGCCGTCATCGGAAGGGTCCGACGGCTCGGCGGACAGTTCCTTATAGCGCTGTGCCAAAATCAGATAGGCAGACTCATCAAACAGCATTTCGACATCAATGGTTTCATCGGCAGCATCGTCCGGGCAATGATATACGCTTTGATTCCATGTAAAGCCCTGCACACGCGCTGCCTCCATGTAGTCGTTAAGTTCACGGAACAGCTTTGCAAACTTGGCGCAGACGCTTCTGTCCTGCGGCAGCTTTTCAAAATCAGGCACACCCGCGCTCGTAAACAACTCCGCAATGTCGCCGTACACCTCGTTCATTTTTTCAAGGTTGTGGGCAAGGCGGTCAACAAACAATCCAATCGGGCGGTCACCGGAGTACAGCTTCACCGCTTTCAGCACATTTTGTTCCATTGTGTGCGGCTTGCGGTAATAGCGAATCACGCCGAACGGTTTATCCGGTCCAAACAGTCGGTTTGTGCGGGAAAACGCCTGTATAATGTTCTCGTATTCCAGCATCTTATCCATATAGAGGGTATTAACCCACTTGGAGTCAAAGCCGGTCAGCATCTGGTCAACAACGATCAGCAAATCAAGCTGTTGGTCGGGTGTGCGTTCAATGCGCTTATACTGCTCCTTGTGCGCCAGACGCAGCGACAGATCCTTCTTAAACCGTGCGTGGGTGGGTATTGTAAAATCCTGCCCATAGCGCTTATTGTAATCCTCGATAATTTCAACAAGCCCATCCTCTTTGTAAATGGCGCCGCCGTTATTATCAATGTTCGGGTCAAAAAGGCAGCTTGTTTTCAATTCCGGCATGGTGATCTTCATCATGCGGTAATATTCGATTGCCTCCGGGATACTGCTTGTGGCAAAAATGGCGTGGAACTTACCGTTGTGGCTCAAAGTCAGCCAGTTTTCCTTAATATCCTCGATAACGGTCTGCTTATGCTCTGCCGTCAGATATTGTGTATTGGGCAGATAATCCTCAATCCCCTTGATCCACTTTCCGTCCGGACCCGGCTCGCCGTACATTTTCACCTGCGTGTTGTCCATGTACTTATAGTACACAGCGGCTTTTACGGGGTCATTCAGGGCGTCTGCAACCGTAGTTGCCTTCGCCTTTTCCAGTGCAACAGCCTGCCGCACATCTTTGTCGCGGAAAGTAAGTACCTTGTATGGGTCAAAGCCCAGCACATTTTTATCGCGGATGCCGTCCGCTATGCTGTAACGGTGCAGTTCATTGCCAAACACATCGGTTTGCGCGTTGTTCTTTTTGGCGTTTTCCTCAAACACGGGCGTGCCGGTAAAGCCGAAGAAAATCGCACGGGGAAAGGTTTCTTTTATAATTGCCAGCATATCGCCAAAGGTGGAGCGATGTGCCTCGTCCACGATAAACACCAGCCGCTTTTTGCCGATCAGCTCAATATCGCGGGCATTTTTGCCGCCCTCCTCGTCACGGATATTGCTCATCTTCTGAATAGAAGTCACAATCAGCGTGTCTGCGGTGGCAATGCTTTTCAGCTTGGCAATCAGCTCATAGGTGTTATCCGTTGCCTGCACGGTCTCGTTTTCATCGGCAAAGGCGCGGTATTCTTTCAGCGACTGCGTCCCCAGCTCGATACGATCCGTGAGGAAAACCACCTTGTCTGCATCGTTGGAATTGGCAATCAGCTGTGCGGACTTGAAGGAAGTCATCGTCTTGCCGCTGCCGGTGGTGTGCCAGATATACCCGCCGCGCTGCTTGCCGCTGTCCCATTTCGTTTTGGAAACCACATCCGAAATCGCACTGGCAGCATAATACTGATAGCTGCGCATAACTTTCAACACGCCGTCCGCATCGTCGGCCACGGTGTAAAAGCCGATCAGCTGATGCGCCATGGGGATGGACAGCAGCTTGGAGGCAATCTCTTTCCAATCGTTGATTGGCTCGTTGTTGAAGTCCGCCCAGTGGAAGTAATAATCGGTGTTGAATTTTCCGTCGGGACCGGGGTTGGCGAAGTAGACGGTTTCTTCCGGGTTCATTGCCACAAAAATCTGCACAAGCGAGAACAGCCCGGTAAACACACCCTCGTGGGCGTATTTTTCGATTTGGTTATACGCCTGACTTACCGGCACACCGCTGCGCTTTAATTCAAGATGGAACACCGGCATACCGTTGATCAGCAGCATCAAATCGCCGCGGCGGTCGTTCAGCATTTTGGATTTACCGGGAAAAATCGGCTGCTGCACGATCTGATAGCGGCTTTGCCCGGCGGCAATCTCCATGCGGTCATAGATTTTCAGGCTGACTTCCTTGCCGAAATGTGCCTTGTCATCGGGGTTATCGCGCTTGACAGAAACCGTTTTGCCGTTGATAAAGCCGTTCAGCTTCAGCGGCGTGCGCAGTTCCCGAATCTGCTCCACAATTTGCTGCATCTCGCTATCGGTCAAGGGGTAATCGCCAAGGCGATCTATGCCGCGGTTATTGTCAAAGAGAATGTTTGCCCAGTTGCGAATCAGATCCTGCTCGGTGGGATATTTCAGAATTGTGCTCTCCCAGCCTTTGGTCGTCAGGATTTTTATAAGCGCTTCTTCAAAGTCCGATTCCTTTTGAAAGGTCATTTGTTTTGCCCCTTTCCGGGTATTTGTGTACGCTTTTACAGCCGTTCGCGCACCATCATCAGGGCATAGCCCAGCAGGTTTTGCCCCTTCCACTTGCCAATATCCAGCCTGTCCGGGTCCTTCATCGACAAGCCGATGCCCCAAATGGTATCCCTGACCGCACATTCAGCCAAAACGGAACCTTTGGTGGCGGCAAGCTGCGCTTTCAGGTCGTCATTTTGGGTGAATTTGGCAAGCAGCCCTGTAAAAACAACGATTTGCCGAATACCGTTCCAATAACGCTCGCTATAATTGGCAACCAGCCTGCCAAGCGCCTTGATTTCGGCAACATCATCGGTTGCAAGAATTTTAGCCGCCACAGCCTTGTCACCAAAGTAGACAGCCTTTTTGTACATCATATATTGTTCCATGGAGGAAAAGTCCACCCCCTCCACCGTAAAGCGGCAGGGGTACCAGTTGCTCAAATATCCGTTTTCCTCACTGGGGTTATGAAAGCAAACAACCGTCATTATACTTCACCGACTTTTTGTACCGCCAAATCCAGTTCCAGATCATGCAGCCCGCCGTATGCTTTTTCCAGAAAAGCAACCGGCACTTTTTTTACGACCTCGCTGCTGGGCAGATTATAATACCATTGATAATACGCATAAAATTCGCCGATCCAGTCCGGCATAAACCCCTCGATGGCTTTGCCGTCTTTCAGTGTAAAGCCATCGGTTTTGCAAAAGTACTCCCACAGTTCGGGGGCGCTCATCGTGTTTACATAGGCTTTGGCTTCGTCAATGCTTTTTCTGGTTTTGCTTGCCATATAGGAATTGATAAAAGCCGCAGTATCCTTGTCAGGGTATTTCTGTGCCACAAGGTCAAAGAGCTTGCCCTGATTTTCGACTACATCGCTTACATATTCCTTTGCATACGCGTGCATTGTCCCTCACCTCTCAAACAGTGTGCTGAACACCTTTGTGACCGTGTTCGCGTCGGAATCCACCAGTTCGCGCATCCGTTTTCTTGCCGTTATGTCGCGCTGATTGTACCTGTCGTTAAATTCAGTGTAGTCCACGGCAAGCAGCTCGTCGGCTATTTCTTTCAGATTTGCATACGCGGCCTCGGACTTGATGCAATACTGGATGCCCAAACCGCCCAGGGACAGCAGATCTTCCAGAATATCCACATCAATATTATCGCGCACAAACTCTTTGGCAATGTAAAAGTAGGAGGCGTTTGCGCGCCAGCCGCAAATCACATCATAATCGCGGGTATCCATGCCGTATTTTTCGATAAATTTCTTTGCCAGCATACGGTATCGCTTAGAGTCGGCGGCGTCCCGATGCTTCATCAGCTCTGCCAGCCACGCAAGAACACTGTGCTGCTGAAAATCCAGAATTTTCAGCCCGGCGGTTTCCAGCTCGTACTTGTGAACCCAGCCGTTTGTGTCGTTCGGGCGGCAGACCGCCCATTCTTTGGCAAGTTCGATGTTCTCGGTAAGGTAAAAGCCCCTGCCGTAGTCGTGTTTATCATCACCGCCGCCAAATTTCGGCACAACGATTTTGTCGGGAGTGCCGTGATATAAAATAATTTTTCCCATTTTTTCACGATTCTCCTTAGACAAACATCTTTTCGAGCATGGATTTTTTGATATTTTGCAGCTTTTCTAACTCACGCTGATGAAGGGTGATAAGGTTGTCGAGCTGCTGAAAGAAAGAGCCGATTTTCTGCTGTTCAGCATAATCCTTCGGCATCGTTAGGCTTGTTTCAAAGAAGTCCGCTGGCGCAACATTCAATAAGCCGTGATTCCGCGCACCTTCGGCAGCAATCGCCTGAATACCCTTGTGCCACAAGTCGGTGTTGTAATAGGTGACTATATAATCAGAACTGGTCTTTCTCTCATCTGAAATTTTAAAAACAATGTAAAGCGTTGATAACACGCCACTTTCGTAACGGTCAAGACGCTTAATTGCACCCCAAGGAGCATCGGAAGATGTACTTTTATTGTAAGCAAATTCACCATTCCTAACAAGAAAATAACCGCTTACATCCTTGCTTGCTATACGCTTATCGAAGAATTCGTTCTGGTTGATTAGTCCATACTGCGCGGAGATTGTCAGTGGCAAAGTTGATTCGAGATTTTCGTTTTTGCGTGTGATGCGCTCGACAACTTCCCCTAACTTCCGCTGTTCCCAAGCGTCAGTAAATCCCTTGAATCGAATTTCGGGAACGCCGCTGCTGTTTTTCGGAAACATTTTTTCAAGCATGGCTTTCTTCAAAACTTGCAGCTTGTCATACTTACGCTGATGAAGGGTGATAAGGTGGTCGAGGCGGTCAAAGTAAGCAGATATTGCCATCTGTTCTTTAACTTTTGGTAAAGCTATATCCATATCAGCAATCATTTCATAACGGACAGAATCAACGGATGTTTTAGCTGTCATTGCCATAACTCTGTCGTAGAAATGATTAGAAAAATAATAGTAAAAATACTTCGCTGTAATTTCTTCAGAGAAATCAAACATCCTGTAAACACGCTGATGCAGGTCATATTTACCATTCACATAATGAAATACTTTACCTGTTCCAACGCCATCGCCAACGGTCAAAACTGCTTCTTCATCAAACAGGTATCTATTGCTATGCTCAACTATCGGAGAACGAACATAGAACGGGTAAATGCCATCATCAACACGGTCTTGAGTATTGCTTTTTCCTGTCGAAATAGAGCAGAGGTCTTTTGCCTTACGCTGTTCCCAAGCGTCAGTAAATTCCTTGAATCGGATGGCAGGTTTGTTTTGTTTTGCCATATCAGTCACCCAACAAGAGCGTCTTGAACTCGCTCAGGCCTTTCAGGTCGTACTCACTGCCGGTAAGGTCGTCCATCATCGCGGCCAACTGCTTTTCGGTGGCGCGGATTTCGCTTTCCACATCAAAGAAGGTTGTGCTATATTTATTTTGCAGGGTCTGAATCTTGCTGACAAGGCTATCCACCATTGCATCAGGCAGCTTGGCAAGCTCGTTCGTAAAAGGTGCAATCCATTTTTGCTCCAGCAGCTCCAACACCTGCGCATCGGTCAGCCCCTCAATGGTCTTTTTTGTCTGGGCCTCCAGCGCTGCTGCGTCAGATTTGATTTCGGCTTTCAGTGCCTTTTCCTGTTTGGTCAGTTCTTCTACGCGGCTGAAAACACGGCAGGCATTTTGTGCTTCGGGGGTGCGGTCCCGCCGCAACTCCTTAATTTTCTTGGCAATCTCTTTCGGCACAAAGGCATCGCCTTCTTCGGTAAAGCACTCCTTATAGGTGTCCTTGTCGTCCTCGGTAAATTCATCCAGCAGGGCTTCATATTCAGCGGGCAGCTCGGCAAGCTGATTTTCCAGCGCGTGGAGCGCGTCAGCCTTGTCTTTCAACAGCGTCTTTTGCAGCAGGTCAAAGGGCAGAATGTGCCCGACCCAGCCGTCCTGCACTTCCTGCTCCTCGTTGCCCTTCTTTTTGGTGACAAGATGGGGGTCTACCTTTTTGGCTGCACCGAACCCCTCGGTCTGGATCATTTCAAGGTCAACGGCAATCGTGTTCCAGTGGTCGTCCAGCAGCTGATAGGCCTCATACTTGTCAATCAGCGGAATGTCGGCAAGGCGCGCAAAAATATCCTCGCTGAGGGTGGTTTCCGTCTTGGTAATCTCAATTTTGTCCATGCCGTCCAACAGGACAGCCTTCATATAGGCGGGCAGCGCAGCAAAGGCGGAGCGATAGGCGTCCTCAAAGGCGGTTACATCGCGGCTGTTTTTGATAGCCGACTTGATGTCCTCGACGGTCAGCGCCGCATAGGGCGTTCTGTTTTCAGCAAACAATTCACCGCGCAGCGCAGGGAACGCCGCCCAGTACGCGGAAAGCTCGTCCAGCTCTGCTGCGGGGATGCCGCCGAACATAGAGGCGTATACATCCCAATGCTCCGCCGCCTCAGAGGAGTCAACATAGCGGGGAATGTTTAAGTTGTAGTCGTTGGCGCGGATTTCCTCACGGCTGACCGTGCGGGAGAATTTGGGGATGCTCTCACGCTTTACAAAGGTATCGGCAATACGCTTGATGTCGGAGGCGCGGAGCTTGTTGTTTTTGCCCTCCTTGGTGTACCCCTTGGAGGCGTCAATGATAAGTACATCCTCGCGCTCGCGCTTTTGGCGCAACACCATAATGATGGTGGGAATGCCCGTGCCAAAGAAAATGTTGGCGGGCAGACCGATGATGGCGTCAATGTGGTTGTTCTCAATCAGATTTTTGCGGATCGTGCCTTCCTCACCGCCGCGGAACAGAACACCGTGGGGCAAAACGATGGTCATAATGCCGTCTGGCTTGATATGGTAGAGGTCGTGCAGCAAAAAGGCATAGTCCGCCTTACCCTTGGGTGCCAGACCAAAGCGGGCATAGCGGGCGTCGCCTTCCTTGTTGGTGGGGTCCCATGCCTGGGAATAGGGCGGGTTCGATACTACAGCGTCCACGTACAACGGGTCATAGGAGTTGATGGGGTCGGCATCGTCAAAGTAGGGCCAGTCCTCCTCCAGCGTATCGCCGTTGCGGGTAACGATGTTGTCCGGCTTGATGCCGCGCATTACCAGATTCATACGGGTCAGGTTGTAGGTGTTCTCTTTCAGCTCCTGCGCGTAGTATTTTACATTGTTTGCGTCTGCCATATACTTGGAAACGCTTTTGCCGATGTTGATCAGCAGCGAGCCGGAACCGCTGGTCGGGTCATAGATTTTGATCTCGTTTTTGCCCTGCAGGTGGCTTGCCACGATTTCGGACATCAGCAGCGAAACCTCGTGGGGCGTGTAGAACTCGCCCGCCTTTTTGCCGGCATTGGCGGCAAACATACTGATAAGATATTCATAGATGAAGCCCAGCACATCATAGCCCTGCTTGCCGTCCATCGGAATATCCTTGATCAGGTTCAGCAAGCCGCTGATGGCTTTTGTCTGGGTGCCGGAGCTGTCGCCCAGTTTGGAAAGACCGGTTTCCAGTGTGTTGAAGATTTTCTCAAACACACGCTTGTGCGTGGGGGAGATCAGCCGGCTGAACGCCGACAGCGCGTCACGCACATTGGAAACATCAAAATCCTTGCCCATGCCGAGCCAAGTGGAGAAGAAATCTTTGTAGGAGATAAAATAGCCGATGTTTTCCTGCACCCATTTGACGGTTTCGGGGTCGTCCTCGGTTACGGTTTTCAGCAGCTCATCGTCATAATCGTTGTCTTTCAGAAATTCGATTTCTTTATCGGACAGATATTTATAAAAAATGAAACCAAGGATAAAGTCCTTGTACTCGCTGGCCTCAATTTTGGAGCGCATCTGGTTAGCAGAAGCCCAAATCTTCTGCGCAAGCTGTTGTTTGTTCATCGGTCAAGCTCCTTTTGTTTTAGAAAATACCCTTTCTTGGGAAAAGCGTAAGTAGTTATTTCTATTATAACACAGATCGTTAAGGTTTCCACAAAAAATTGTGGCTTATGCCATAAAATACATACGCTTGGGAACAGCGGAAGTTCTCGGATATTACTTTTCCAGCGGGTGAAAAGAACAAAGAGAATCTGCCATTAGAGAGTTATTCCATTACAAATGAAAATGGATTCGTACCGCAAGATGAAAAGTTTGAAAACGGTGGTACAATGCGAGAAGCCGACAAAAGAATGTACTATATTGTTTCTCCAAATTCATTTGCGTACAACCCTGCAAGAATAAATGTAGGTTCCATTGGATACCAAGACACGGGAAAAAGTGTGATAGTAAGTTCACTTTATGAGGTCTTTAAGACTTCTGACGATGTGGATGATAGACTCCTCTGGCATTGGTTCAAATCGCCTGATTTTCAAAAGCTGATTATGCAGTTGCAAGAGGGTGGTGTTCGTCTCTACTTCTATTACGACAAACTCTGTATGGGACAAGTATCCCTCCCTTCACTTGAGGAACAGCGCAAAATTGGAAAGTTATTTGATACCCTCGACCACCTTATCACCCTTCATCAGCGTAAGTTTTATGTTTCGATATTGATGTGATGTAAACTTTGGATTTATAGATGTTCGATTTTTCCATGTGTAGATTATCGTTCCGGCTATATATTCCTCCGCTCAAAGTATTCAACCTACGTACAACTTCTTCTGGGTCTGTGCTCAATGCCTCTATAAAATTATACATAATCGTAATATCGAACAATAGCACAACCGAATAGCCAATTATCGTTATCCTCATAGCGTGGCACAACGTTTAAGGGCGCGTTAACCGTGCCACACTCGATTAGTATCAGGGTTGATAATGCTGGACTACTCTTTGCCAATCCAGAAGCATCGTCCCATAATATCACTTGCTATGCAGAACGGTTTGCTATCCATTTGTTTCGCTGTTGGAAGCAATTATGGCTATAGCCAGGACAGATGCATTTTACCAGAGCGGCATATTGGAAAATAAAATTCAGTGCGATTACCACCTGCTTTCAAATCCTTTATATGGGACTGTGGTCACCAGATGGATAGCCGCAGTCTTAGTCCATTCCCTTTATACGATTTGCGCCACCCAAATATCAACGCCTCGTGCCATCCTAAAAATAAAGGTGGTGAAAGCAATAACAAGGAAGAAGGCAAAAGCTGGTTCGAAATCAACGAAAATACGGTACCGAATACAAAGTGCAGGCTGTACAATTACCTAATGAGATTGGATCATCAACTCTGTCACACAAAACAGGAGTACAACTTCTCGGTTCGTCCGAAGGTTGTACTCCTATTTTTAATCTATACTCGCATATAGACCGTATGTATTTTTACGATATCGTTTAAAAACTGTTCGTTGATATGTCCGATATGTAATCTGATCGCTAAAATTTCTAACACCTTTCCAATTAAACAAACTTTCTTCAGGTTTGTTTCCGCTAGAAGAACTCCTTTCTAAAAAGTCGCATATGAGTTGTATGACCCTATTAGAAGGGTTACTATTTTTATTTGCGGCCCTCAATCTTATATCTTGAATTAGACTGCTCATTTTTGTACGCAATGTTACAGATATATACGGGCAGTTATGGAAAATCAAAACATACCAAAATTCTTCCTGCATCATTGGGTCCTTGTCGGAAATTTTGGACAGTTGCTTTGTCACTACTGCTTCGATTTTTCCCAAGAGTTCCATGAAAAATGGTTTGTAATACTGTGAATACAATAATAGATTTGCCCAAATAATCGGATCATTGTTTTTTGAAGCATTTTCAATTAATGCACACTCTGTTGTTGTATCAAGCTCAATATTATATTCATGGAAGAAAGGCATCCAGTCACACAAATCATGAATATTTCCGGATTGAAAAATAAATGAATATCTATTAATTGTGTTGCTCAATTTTTCTTTGGCTTTTTCTTCGTGTTTAAAATCCACTTCACTATTTAAATAAGCAACAATAGAGATAACCTTTCGAGTCTGGTCAAAAGATGGATAAAATGCATAAATATATAATGCAATATCGAGTAAAAGTAATGCCTTCCCTAATCGCTTCTTCCCAAAAAGTGTATACCCGCTCTTTTTCTTGCTTATATTATTAAGTAGCGTCGATAGCAGGAACGAGACTATGGTACGTCGATCATCTGGATACTTCTTGACTAGAACAGCAATCTCATCTTTTATTCTATCTACAGATATAAAATCATTTTTTACTATATAACGATCTTCCTCAGGAAGATTTTCATAATCGCTTTTTTTGCCCTGATAGAAAAAGTCTCCAATTATATCAGATAACTGTCTCGTTTTTTCTAACCATTCCTTGGGCAGGCACGGAGTTGTTCCCTTCGTAAGTTTTAGCTCATTTATTCGTAAGCGATAGTGTTCTCCGATAGTTTTATATTTTGATAATATCTGTTCAAGAACTTGAGGTTGATTAGAAAAGAGGAAAATGTCGTCCACATATCTAAAAGCAGCATAATCGACTTTATAGAAAATACCATCTTTTTCAAGCTCTAGTAGTATTTCGTTATCAATATGTTGAAGAAGAATCTCCGCCATCATCCTTGAAAATTCAGGGCCGACAACGATACCATTTGATGAACGACCATTTATGTTTTGTAATATGCGGTCTATCGTAATAAATAAATGTGAATTATTTGCATCCTTAGCATCAACAACATTCCTTTCAATCATCCAGCTAAAAGAATGTGTATAAATGCTGTCAAAGCACGACTTATAATCGAGCTTGGCATAGTATCTGTACTTAAAGTTACACATTCTCCAAATTCGCGAATCTGCAAAAGAATTGATAGATTCAAAAGGAACGATTTTAAAATAATTTGCAGCCTGTTGAATAGCTCCTCGCCCTACACGGGATACTTGTTCTTGAAAGTATTGGGTAATTTTCCCTGATTTTGATTTATAAAATAAATCTGTACTTTTTTTATGATAGCGAATAGAAAAATTGTGATACTTCTCAAAATAGTTCAATATTTCTTTTTGGTAACACTCGATGAAAAGAAACAAATTCAACGCAGAAACAGGTTGAATAATACTCATTTCTCTCATCGTGCCATTTCCTTTTAGAATTCTATATTTTAATGGCTTTGTGCTCCATCCATCTTTAAACATAGCCAATTTCCCTTTGGCTTTGTTCTGCTTTGTTTCACAAATAAGACTATCAACTACTTTTTGAGTGTCTTTTTCTAAAAGAAATGCGTATAGCTGCGAAAACGAAAAAAGCTCTGATACTTCAACAGGAAGTAAATCAGTTAGAATATAGTCCAATTTATTTCTTTCTAGACCATTCCAGCCCATTGACTTTTTCCTTCCTTCGTTTTATTATAGAATTGCAAATTTAAATTTGCAGTGCGGTAACGCACACACATCATCGGCACAATGGCAGGCTCAGTTTGAGTCTGGACATTGTGTTTAGAACATAGCTGCGGCAAATGTTCCGAAGCGGCAAGGGAAACCTTGCCGCTTCGTCATTTAATAGCCGACACGAACCTTAATTAGATAATCTCTTACGAGGGTGCCATATCCTCTGCGCCTACCACTTGCGTCAATGTTATTAATTCCAATCTGCTTGCACAAGTTTACTAAAGCATTATAATCATATCCTATATGGTCGACAAGGAGAATGGTCTTATTTGATTTCATGTTTCCATATAAATTGTAGCCACAATTTATTTTACCGCCACCCATTAGAAAGTACGGTTTATTTATTCCAGCCTTCTTAAATGCATCATCGATAGCATCTTTTAAAAATGCTTTTGTATTAGCTTCAATAAGCCCAGTATCCAGCAAGTAGCGAAGTTCTCCGTAATTTGAAATAAAACCTTTTACTCGCCACACACTTGTGCGAAAATGTTTTGTCAAATATACTTCTCGTGATGAAAAAGCAGCTATTCTGTGTCGAAGTAATTCGATTTTCCCGTAATCAGGCGATGATAAATTTGTATAAGAGGAAATAAAACTATCAAGTCGATTCCGATACTTGTTTTGCTTGGCTAGTGTAATTCCATATTGAATAGTTATTTCTGCGCCTTTCCTGATTTGCTTTGAGGAAAACCAGAACTCATATCCCAAAAAATCTATTGAGCATTTTTGCGACAGAACCTTTCTTCGGGAAATATACCCAAACTTTTTCCAATTAAACTCTGTCTTACATTGTAGGCATTTTAGACTAGTATCATGGAATACTTCCAAAAGGACTGCATTTAATAGATCCTTTGTTTCTGACTCTTCCATATGCTCATTAAGAACTAAGACGCAATCATCAATATATCTTTCATAATATATCACACCATTTGAAGAGAACTTTTTACGAATTGCTTTATCAAAATGAGTTGCGATGATTTCCGCAATGGCATTTGAAGTGCAAAGTCCCGCATAAGAACGCTTCGTTGAATAAACAAAGGCCTTTATCAAGTCGATTTCGTGGCGATCCGTCAGATTGCTTCTTAGATATTTTTCAAATACATAAATTGATGATATGGAATTAAAGTAATCCTTAAAGTCAAATTTAACAATTGTAAAATCGGCCATTTGAATTGTGGCCGTAAGAGTAGCAAAAAGATCGTGTGATATTTTGTTCCGATTTGGATATCTCACTTTAAACGTTCTATCTAGTATTTGCTTGATGCACTGACATAAGATGTGTTCAGGAGAATACAAATCAGTATATCGCTTAACCAGACGTTTTTTCCCGTCTTGGCTTAACACAGCAGAAGTTGCATTATTGAAATTAAATGCGGAGTTCCTAACTGCCTCCTCCACCGTGAGAACAATCTGGTCTTGCTCTGCGGGCGTTTTCGGCGTTGTATTTCCGTTGAGTGCCGCAGTTAGTTTGACAGCACGGTCAATTTCCTTTTTGATGCTCATTTGCCTGCTCCTATATAACAAACACGTACACGCCTAGATAGCAAAGCAGATATTCATTAACAACTGCTCTCCTGTTGCTATTTACGTCAGCTTTTAATGTAGTTATTTTAACATATTCCAAGTATGTTCTCAATAAAAAATGCAGTATTCCGCGAATAGAAATATGAAGCCATTCCAATACCTGTTTCCTTTGCCTTATTATTGACGACTCTGAGGTTTTCGATATCCATGGAAAAAAGTTTCAGTGGCAAGCAACTGGCGACAATGTCGTTTCAAACAAGCCTTGCAAAAGGATTGAATTCGACTGAAGCCGAATTCAAGTGATTGGCCGAACGGATGCTTCCGCGGTTATGTTATCTTTTACACGCAGTAGAATCGCTTCGTTTGGTAAACCTCAATTTTTATTCGTCCGGCCACATAATCTTCCACTCAAAATACTCTGCCTGCGTGATTTCTCCTGCATACAACTTCTTCTGAACCGCAGCCCAATCCTTCAGAAAATCATCCAGAATCGTATCATCAAACCACATCGCCAC
>ERZ772821.1002-NODE-1002-length-18819-cov-5.379716_pt1 | contig 18819 bp, 15 predicted proteins | sample MGYA00580859_ERZ772821 | MGnify/ENA primary metagenome ERZ772821 (study PRJEB29015, sample SAMEA2737674) | human gut metagenome | biome: human gut; feature: human-associated habitat; material: faeces | place: China | collected 2012 ...
ACATGTCCGTGCGGCCGCGGCCGACGCGGGCGGCAGCCTCCATCAGAACCGCGACGCCGGAGGCGTTGCAATTGGCACCGTCGTTGTACGAGGCGACTTTGCCCAAAATGAACTGCACGAGGGGCAGTGCGGCGGCGATCATGCCGATGACGGTGATGACCGTCAGCACGATATCGACCGCGCCAGAGGCATGGGCGAACACCGTGCTGCCCAGCAGCAACAGCAAGGCGGTCAGAACGAAGCCGCCGAGGACAACCCATTTGACGATCGGAAGCGCCGTCAGAATCGGGTTCTTGAGCTCGGCGCGCGCCTTGCCGCTGTCGTAATGAGCCACAAGGATGATCTTGCGGCGGCGGGAGTTGCCCGATTCGGGAGAGTAGCCCGGCTCGTATTTCGCGACGACGTTCTGGCTGACGCCGCGCGAGAGCAGACGGGAAAGGATCGGCTTATCGAACGCCTCGACGACGTAGATGGCCGCCGACAGGATGGCGACGATCGCCGCAGGAAGCGCCACGACGGGCAGCAGGAGCGCCAAAATGGTGAAAACCAGGGTCACTGCGCTGCAGATCGCACGGGGAAGCTCGTTGTTGGACACCCCGGTGAAGTCCTCGATAACCGCCGAAAGCCCGGCTTCCTTCTGCATGTGCTCGGTAATGTATAGGGCAGCCTGCTGCTCTTCCTCGGTCCCGGCAGGACGCGGGCCTATCTCCTGGGACAGGTACGCAACATGCTCCATGACGTCGGCCATAATGTTCGCCTTCCGCTCTAGTCAGGTGTTATACACACTGCATGCATATCTTAGCAAGTATACGCTATTACGCTGATCTGCTGAAATAATCACGCAGAAAAGCATCCGAAGTTGAAGTCTGCCCGCGTGCGGCCTCGTATGCCTCGATCGGATCGGCGAGGCGCGCTTCCAAAACGTCCAAAACGGGCTGTCCCGGATCGATCGGCAACGCCGCCGCGAGGGAGGTGGCTTCCTTGTCCGCCGCGTTGTAGGCATCGTTCTGCTCGACGGCAACCGCCGTGTCGCGCGCCAACAGCGCGTCGTTCGACGCCACGGCGTATCCCAACGCCTCGATACGCTTGTCGAGATAGGCGATCTGGGCGCTCAAATCCACCTCGGCGTCCTCCTGCGCCAAAACCTCCATGGTCACGCGCACATCGCTGAACAGGGCGGATGCTTCGTTGGAGAGTTCCGTGGATCGGGTGATCGCCTCTTGCGAGTTCTCCCCCGCGAACTGCGCGGCCTCGCGCGCCAGGCTGTCCGCCTCGCCCGTCTGCTGCCAGGCCTCCCCCACCCGTTCGTAGAGGCTCTTCATTCCGATGGAGTCCTCTAGGATCGTCCATCCTTGGTCGACCAACGTCTGCCGCGCAGCCGAAGTCGCCATGAGGGCGTCGGCCGCCTCGCGCTCTACCGTCTCGCGGAGGCCCTGCATAGCCTCGTCAGCCTTGCTTTCCGCCAGCTTGAGGGACGAGTCTATGGAAGCGAGATCGCCCTGCCGATCGTTGAAGAACGTCTCCGCTTGGTCGCCCAGAGGATCCTGCAGCGCATCGTCGAGGGCTAAGAGGAACTCATCCGTCGAGGTCAAAGCGTCGGCGGATTCCTGCAGCAGCTGCGTGTTCTGCTGATAGCGGACATTGTCCTGATAGAGGTAGAGAAGCCCCGCTACCGCCAATGCGACGATGATCACCGCGCAGAGGATGCCCGCGAGGATCTTCCCCTTCCGGCGGCGGGCCTTGCGCCAAGCGATCTCCTCCTCCGAGGTGCGGCCGGTGCTGCGCGGCGCGCGCTCGAAGCGGGAGGGTGAAGGCTGCGCCGGCTTCGTAACCTTGGGCTGAGCCGGCTTCGGAGCCTTGGGTTCCGCCTGAGGCAGCGGAACCGCGGGAGCCTCGGATGAGGGTTTGTCGGATTCCACCGGCTTGACCAGGGAAGGAGTGCTCGAAGCTGACGAGGGAACCGGTGAAGAGCCTCCCATCAACGCCGCGAGCTCGTCCTTCTTCGGCGTGGCAGGGGGTTTCCTCCGGCCGATCGGCAGCGTGAAGAGGCGAATGCGCCCGAAACCCCTCGCCTGATCGCTCGACGGATCCTTTCCATCGTCCAGCGCGTTGCGGGCGGCATCCAGGACGCTGAACGAAAGCTCGTTCGACGTGCCCCGCGTGCTCTTCTTCACATGGGCGGCGTGGTTGAGTTTGTCGGAACGTTTGCTCATGGTCTCGGCAGCGTCTTTCCGTGCGCCGCGTTAGCGCAACATCTCCAACGCGGCGACGATCTCGTCCGCGGAACGCACTTTCACCGTATGGCTGGGAAGCGAGTTCAGAAACGATTTCCCATAGCCTTTCGTCAACAGGCGGCGATCGGCGAGGATGAGCACGCCCGTATCGTCGGCTTTCCGGATCAAACGCCCAGCTGCTTGCTTGGTTTCTATGATGGCCTTCGGGAGGACGTAATGACGCCATGCCTGGTCATCACGTGCCGCACGTTCGCAGGAAAGCGGATCCGTCGGCTTCGAGAACGGCAGCTTGGGTATGATGACGCCTTTCAGCGTCGCACCGGGGGCATCGAAGCCCTCCCAAAAGCTCTTCAACGCGAACAGCGAGAGATGCTCGTCGGCGAGAAAATCGTCTCGCAAGCCTTTGACCGACACGCCCCACTTCTGGCACACCAGACGCAGGTCGTTCTTCTTAAGCTCGGGCTGGACCGTTTCGAAGCACTTCTCCATCTCGCGCCTGTTGGTGAACAGCGTGAGCATCGAACCGCCCTGTGCGAGATGGGTGCGGATGAGGAGCTGCTCGAGAGCCGGAAGATAGCGCGGGTCGTTCGGTTCGGGGATGTCATCGACCACGTACACGACCATGTTGTTGTCGAAGTCGTAGCTGGAGTCCAGCTCCAAAAGGCGGCTGTGAGCGCCGTCCCCCTCGTTCAACCCCATGGCGTTCTCGAAGGAGCGGAAGCTTCCGTCGACCGAAAGCGTGGCCGAAGTGAAGACCGTCGACCGCGTGCGGGCGTAAAGCGTCTCGTTCAATGCCGAACCCACGTTCACGAGCAGGGCCTCGAGGACCTCCGCCGCACGATCCTTCTTGCGGCACAGCGTCGCGGAGTAGGCGAACCCCTCTGGCGCGATGTCGAGGATGACCTCTGAGGCCGCGATGATGTCCTTCAGATCCATCGCCACGGCGGCGATCTCGCGCTGGACATCGGCGGCGCCTTCGATCTCCTCAAGATAGCCGACAAGCTCCTGGCATGACGACACCAACTTCTCGGCCTTCTCCCTCATGGTCGCACCGAAGGATGCGAGCGACTGGAAAACGCTGCTGCGGCGGATATCGTCGTTGATCCACAGATCCACGTATTCGTAACCATGGCTGCGCTTGCTTGCATCGAAATACAGCAGATCCTTCATATGCGCGCAGAACTCACGGACTGCCGCAGCATAGGCGCTTCCCGCCGAACGGGCCTTTGAGGAGAGGGCGTGGTATAGCGTCGCCTTCTCGTCTTCCGCGGCCGTCTGAACGCGCCGCTCCGCACGGGAGAAGACCGTGCGCGTCGATTCCGCGGCGTCGACCCTCTCAGCCAACCTGAGAAGATCCTCGGCAGTCAGCTTGACTGAAAACGCACGGCGTGCCTCGTCCTCCGCGTTATGCGCCTCGTCGACCACCCATTGCTTGACAGGCGGTAGCAACCCGCCGTCGGCGGCCAGATCGCAGAACAGCAGGCTGTGGTTCGTCACCACGATGTCGGCGTTCTCCGCGCGGCGGCGAGCACCGTGAACGAAGCACGACGACCCGAAATAGGGACATTTGCGGCGCAGGCAATCGTGGCTCGTGGTGGTGATGGAGACGCGCGGCAGCAAGCGGTAGTCGATTTTCAGCGTGTCCATATCGTCGTAGTCTGTTTGCTCGATATAGGACAGCAACGCCGCCAGCGCCGGTGCCTGGGTCTTCAACTCGCCCTGGACCTCCCTCTCGCGGGGCCCTTCCTGCGCGAGGCGATCAACCTTCCGAAGGCAGGGATAGTGGGAGAATCCCTTGAGAGACGCGTAGACGAGTTCCCTTCCCAATCCGCTTTCGCACAGCGCCTGGGACAGGGCGGGAAGCTCGCGGTAGACGAGCTGGTCCAAAAGGGCGTTCGTCTTCGTCGCGATGCCGACCGTCGCGTTGCTGCGCAGCGCCGTCAACGCGCTGGGAACCAGGTAGGCCATGGATTTGCCGACACCCGTGCCCGCCTCGACGACGAGGTTGTCTCCCTCGTCGAACGCATCGCGGATGGCCTGGGCCATCTGCACCTGCTCTTTTCGCGTCTCGAACGAAGGATAGAGCGATCCGACAAGGCCTTCGGACGAGAACGCTTCGGAGATCTCTTCCGATGAGGGGACGCTCAACGGAGCCGATTCCTCAGCTTCCTCCGATTTGGATGCGGTTCGCTGTTCTTTTCCAGCCCCAAGCCGATTCCAGCGCATCGACCGGAGGGAGAAGGAACGCTCTTTCGCCGACGAGGACTTCCCGGCTTCGCTTTCCTTATCCCCAGCCTCCTTGTTGCGGGAGGCGAAATACTCGAAAACCACGCGCGTCTGCCACTGTTCGCGTGTCGCCATGCCGGCTATGTTGGAAACGAGCTCGGAAGGCATCGCCTCCACAGCTGCAAGGAGGATCCTGAACGCCGCGCACGTCGCCGCGACATCGGCGTCCGCCCGGTGCGTCGAGAGAGGGGCATCGAACGCCTTTACGATATCAATCAGACGATGAGATTTGAGGCGGGGCAGCGCGATGCGCGCGAGGTCGAGGGAGTCGATCCAAGTGTTTTCCAAAAGGGGGTACCCGCTCGGATGACGTGTGGTGAACGTTCGGTCAAATCCGACGTTGTGCGCCACGATCTTGGAGGATCCGACAAACTCGACAAGCGAGGCCAACGCCTCCTCCGGCAGAGGAGCATCCGCCACGTCCTCATCATGGATGTTCGTGAGGTGGGCGACATCTTCAGGAATCGGCTTACCCGGATTCACGAACGTAATGAACCATTCAGTGATCTCACCGCGCTCCATGCGCGCCGCAGCGATCTGCGTCAACTCGTCATGGTTGAAGGAGAAGCCCGTGGTCTCGGTGTCCAAGACGACGATATCGGTGTCCAACTCACCATAATCGGCTTCCGCGGCCCTCGACGGGAGAGATGCGTAACGGGAGATGACGCTATCGGGAGTGCCATCGCTGACGAACTGCAGCAAGGACGGGGATATCTGTTCGGTTTGGTTTTCCATACAACCAGACTATCATCTATTATTGGTTCGTACAAACGGATCAGGTATTACTCCATCGGGAAACCCTTTTCCGAAGCTTGTACGCCTATCATCGCCGTTTTAGCGATTTGGTTTCGACGGTAACGATTCCTGTTTGAAACCATCGCCTCCGTTATCGTCAGAAGGGATTCCTCCATGATCAGCGACATCACGCTCGGTTACGTGGGCGCCTATGAGCGTTTCGACACGGTATCCAAAAAGGAGGCATCTGCTTTGGTAGGTGCCGATAACCTTGTCGGAGATCGCTTCTCCATTGAGTTCAAGGTCGAGAACGGCGTCGTCACCGCCTGGATGAAGAACAAGTTCGATGCGCTGGTAGGCTACTTCAACCCCGAGGTTTCCCGCCAGCTGCAGATCTACGATGCGCGTGGATGGAAAATCACCGCGCTTATGTCGTTCGTCGCCTATGTCGACACGCCCTCCCCTGGTGAATACTGGGGAGAAGCCGCACTGATCTGCTACGACCCCCGCCGCGGTGCAGAGGCGTTCGATAATTTCATCTCCACCGTCGGAGGCATGCTCGAGGAGGCGATCCGACCCGATATCTCCCTGAGCAACGACGGTGTGTCGCATGTGATCGAAACAAACGGATCATGGAAACCGACCGCGCGCGTGCCCTTTCCCGATAAAGAGCAGGGCATGATGATCCTCAAGAGGCACCGCAAGTTCTCGGAAAGCATGATCGAACAAGGACGCGCCGGCAACAAAGGCTGTTATGCGGTCAGTTGGGCATTCATCGCCCTTCTTGCCGCGGCCATTGTTGCCGGCGCGTTTTACGGTCTTAAAGCGGTAGGAGTGTTTTAATCCTCGATATCGAAAGCGAGCTCGATCAGCTTCTTGCAAAGCTCCTCGTACGACAGTCCGATTTTCGACGCGGCGTCGGGGAGAAGCGAGGTCGCCGTCATGCCGGGCAGCGTGTTCGTCTCCAGGATCCAGAAATCCCCGTTTTCTTCCAGAAGGAAATCAGTACGCGAGTATCCATGACATCCGATCGCCTTATGCGCCTGCTCGGCGCAGGAGCGGATCTTCGCTGCGATGGATTCATCGATCTCAGCGGGGCAGATATGGGTCGATCCACCCGGGGAGTATTTGGCATCGAAATCGTAGAACTCATTTCGCGGGACGATCTCGATGATCGGCAGCGCGGTGGGGTTAGCATTGCCGATAACGCCGACGGTGAGCTCTCTTGCTTTGCAGTATTTTTCAACGAGAACCTGATCGTCATGCTCGTAGGCCTTCTTGATGGCCTCTTCAATCGCAGCAGCGCCTTCCTCGATATACAGACCGATGGAGCTGCCTTCTTTTGAGGCTTTGATCACACAATGATCGCCCAGCTGCTCGATGATCGACTCGATGGAATACCCGTCTTCCTTGACGAGGGTGATCGAAGGAAGCGTCGGAAGGCCGGCATCACGGTAGCACTGCTTCGCGTTGCATTTGCTCATTGCCAGGGCACTCGCATAGACGCCGGATCCGGTATAGGGAAGACCGATCGTCTCAAGAAAACCCTGAATCGTGCCATCTTCGCCCCCTCGCCCATGAAGCGCGAGGAATGCGACGTCGTAATCGTTGTGGATAAGGTCGATCAGATCGTCCTTCTCAGCCGGATCCAATTCTGTCACCTGAAAACCAACGCTCCTCAGAGCTTCGGCGACCGCGGCACCTGACGCAAGCGAAACCTCCCTTTCGCCGCTGCATCCGCCACGCAGAACAGCCACCTTGCACGTCGTCGGATTAAGAGCTTCCGCCATATGGCATCCCCCTTCTATAGGATAAGCAACGACGGCATGATTCTACACTGCTCAGCCTCGCTCACTGATGAGAATATCCGACTATTCCCATTTCCTTCCGTCCTGATGTTTCACGTGAAACATCTCCGACAGGGCCATCCGTTATAATCGCAATATGGATACTTCGAATACAACACGGCAGATAAAGAGTTTCTCACGCGAAGAGCTCGGTTCGTTGATGGATGAATATGGGCAACCTCGGTATCGAGCGGGTCAGATCATCCAATGGCTCTATCAAAGGGGAGCAACATCGTACGATCAGATGACTGACTTATCGAAAGCTCTTCGTCAACAGCTTGAAGCAGAACATCCGCTCTGTACACCGACCGTCGTTGATAAGCAGATTTCCCGCGATGGAACGAGAAAATATCTTCTTCGATTTGATGATGGATGCTTAGTTGAGACCGTCGGCATCCCTTCTTCCGACAATCGGCTCACTGTCTGCTTCTCCACCCAGGTAGGATGCCCGATGGGTTGCGTGTTTTGCGCGACGGGGAAAGAAGGTTTCACCAGAAATCTTGTCATTGGAGAGATCATTGACCAGATTTTGGTCGTTCAAAACGATTTCGGTAAACGTGTGACCAACCTTGTCGGAATGGGCCAGGGCGAGCCCTTCCTGAACTACGATGCAGTAATCCAAGCCCTCGATATCATCAACTCGAAGAAGGGCCTCAACATCGGAGCGCGCAAGATCACGCTTTCGACATGCGGCATCATCAAAGGCATCCAGCGTTTCTCCCATGTGAAGGAGCAATACACACTGGCCATCTCGCTGCATGCCGCGCGTCAGGAAGTGCGCGATCGAATCATGCCCCACGCATCCTCCCAACCTCTTTCCCAATTGAAAGAGGCTCTGAGGGATTACCTTGACGAGACCAATCGCAGAATCACCTTCGAATATACCCTCATCAAAGGCATCAACGATTCGGAAGCTGATTTGAAAGCATTGCTTTCCTTCGTCTCGGGACTGCTCTGCCACATCAATCTCATCCAGTTGAACAGCATTTCTGATTCCCCTTTCCAGCCGAGCAGTTTTGAGACCGTTTCTATATGGAAAAGAGTTATTGAGCAGAATGGCATCGAAACAACGATCCGTCTTTCAAAAGGCTCCGACATCTCTGGTGCGTGCGGCCAGCTAAAAAACTCTCGGAAGTGAGTTCTTCTTCATAATATAGAGAGGACATCTCGTAAGGTGCTCTCTCTGAATAATGAAAAAGAGGGGTGTTTCACGTGAAACACCCCTCTTTTCTTCTCCTCACAGCAGCGACTATTTATTCTGCGGATGATGTGATCTCATTGAAGAGGCGCTGCAGGTCCTCCTCATCCTTGAACTCGATCTCGATTTTATTCTTGCCCTGAACGGTCTTCACCTTCACGTTCGTGTGAAGCACATCGCGCAGCGTTTTCGCGACCTTCTTGAACGAGGCCGGGGAAGGAGTGCGAGACGTACGCGAGGAGGGATCCTTCTTTCCAGACATTAAACGGGCGATCGCTTCGGTTTCACGCACCGAAAGCTTCTCCTCGACCAATTTCGCCGTCAGTTTCTGACGTCCCTCGGCGGTCGGGATGGAGAGGATGGCGCGGGCATGGCCGGCTGTGATCTTCTCTTCGAATAGCAATTGCTGAGCTTCTTCGGGAAGCTCGAGCAAACGCAGCGCATTGGCGATCGTGGAACGTCCCTTCGAGACAACCTGGGCGACTTCGGATTGCGTCAGGTTCATCCGCTCCATCAAACGGCGGTATCCGTAGGCCTCCTCGATCGGATTCAAATCGGAGCGCTGGATGTTCTCGATAAGGGCGAGCTCGAGAGCCTTGTCCTCATCAGCGTCTTTGATGCGGACGGGCATCTTCTCCATCTTCAGGTAACGGCACGCTTGCCACCTGCGCTCGCCGGCGATGATCTGGTATTTCCCATTCGCCATCGGACGCACGACGATCGGTTGAAGCAAACCGTCCTTCTTGATGGATGCGGCGAGCTCCTCGATCTCCTCCTGCTTGAAATTCGTACGAGGCTGATCGGGATTCGGTTCGATATCGGCGACGGCGATCTCATCCGTCGGCTTCTCGGCGACCTCAGGCTCCGGATCCTTCCTTTCGGACGGAGTAGGAGCAGTCACCGCCTCGGAGGGCGAAGGTTTTTCAATGATAACCTCGGGCTGCTTATTCACGACAGGGGGTTTCGGAGAAGGCTGCGAGGTCTTGTTCGCCGCCATCTCGGTATTCATCACCTGCTGAAGATCGGAGGATTCGATCACCACACGCTCGGTAGAAGAAAGCGTCTTTTCAATCGGTTTCTGAGCAACTTGCTCTTTCTCAACGGGCTTTTCCTGCTGAGGTTCGTCGTAATATCCACCGAGAAGCGAGTTCAGCCCTCTACCCAAACCGCTGCGCGTCGATTTAACCACGTTTGATCACTTCCTTTGCGAGCTCGATGTAAGCAAGGGCTCCCTTGCCCGTAGGATCGTATTGCGTGATAGGTTGTCCGAAGCTCGGTGCCTCGGAAAGCTTGACGGTGCGGGGGATCAGCGTCTCGAACACCGTTTTCCCGAAGAACCCGCGCACCTCCTTCACCACCTGCTTGGAAAGCGTGGTGCGGCCGTCATACATAGTCATAAGGACGCCGTAGATGTCCAGCGTCGGATTAAGGCGTGTTTTGACACGTTTCATCGAATCAAGAAGTTTTGTCACACCTTCCAGTGCATAGAACTCGCACTGAATCGGAATGAGGAGCTTATCGGCGGCCACCAAGGCGTTGACCGTCAGAAGTCCGAGCGAGGGAGGACAATCAATGAAGATGAAGTCGTATCGGCCTCTCATCGTCCCGACGGCATCCTTCAAGCGGTTCTCACGCGCCATCTCGGACACCAACTCGACTTCGGCTCCTGCAAGGTTGATCGTGGCGGGAACCAGATCCAATCCCTCGCAGACATCGGGGATGATGATGTCTTCCAGTTTGATATCGTTGAGAAGGGCGTCGTAGATGCAATGCCTCACCTGGCGCTTATCGATACCAAGGCCGCTCGAGGTGTTTCCCTGGGGATCGAGATCCACCAAGAGGACCTGTTTGCCCATCTCGCCGAGGGCGGCCGACAGGTTCACCGCGGTGGTGGACTTGCCGACTCCTCCCTTCTGGTTGATCACGGCGATGATCTTCGTCTGACCGACAACGCGAGAGACGGGTTTTTTCTCAGCATAAGTTTTGATAGGGCGAAGCGTCACCTCATCTTCTTCAATGGGTTTCACTTCCTCCTCTTCGATCTCTCGTTCAACTACCGAGATGGAATCGATTTCGAACCCCTCATCGACCAGAGGCTCAGAGGATACCTGCTCTTCTTCAGAGGGTTCGATCTTTTCGACTTCCTCCGTGATAGGTTCTTCTTCGGAATGAGCTTGCTGATCTTGTTGTTCTACGTTTCTATTGCGTTTGAAATTGTCAAACCAGCCCACTAGAACTCCCTTCACTGAACATGCTCCGTAGTATAGCCTGTTTATGTTTCACGTGAAACATCGAAACGCCGACGATCGCCTAGGGGATCAATCAAGCGTTGAGAAACTATGATTACAGGGGCTTCTTCTGGGCAAGCCCAACACGGCGAGGAAGTTTCAACCCGGGCTGCTTCACTTTCTCGAACACGATGATACGACGGTGCGTCTCATTATCGCTGAGAAGGAAATCCCTATCTGATTTCAATTTCATGCCAAGGTAGGACTGCAGCCTCAGGGCGTTGTCCAACTCTTCATCCGAAAGCTGAGCCTTGTAGCAGATCAGCACGCCGCCCTTTTTCAGAAGGGGAGAGGAGAGTTCCATCAACACGGACAGTTTCGCCAACGCACGGGCGGTGGCAACCGAAAACCGTTCCGCTTGCTGCAAGGCGAGTTCCTCTATGCGTCCATCATAGGTCGAAATGGAAGATACCCCAAGGGAGTCGAGAATGGACTGCACTGCCGTCATCTTCTTCTTCACCGAATCGACCAGCAGTGTCTGCCGTCCGGAAACAATACCGAGCGGAACTCCCGGAAAGCCGCCGCCAGAGCCTGGTCGACATATCTTCCCTCGGGAGCTTGGTTCAATTCATCTAATCCCGCAAGGGAATCCTCGATATGGAGAAGGCGGGCATGCTCGGAATCTTCGATACGCGTGAGATTGAGTGTCTTGTTGACCTCGAGCACCTGTTCCATATAACGGTCGATCAATTGTTTGGAGGAATCGTCCATGTATCTCCCTTGGTGGTTGAGACGATATGGAGGCAATACGATGGATTTCACTATATAAGAAAAGCAGCCCAGGTCAACGGATGCGACCCAGGCTGCTCGATAAGCGCGCTTTGAAGCGCGCGAAGCTTGCTATTTCACAGGAAGCACGACGACATGACGAGCGCTTCCCTCACCCTCGGAAGCCGTTTCAACACGGCTGTCATCGCGCAACGCGATATGGACGATACGTCGCTCGTACGGCGTCATCGGGCGAAGCTTGACGCTGCGATGCTGATTGGCAGCCTTGTTGGCGGAAGAACGCGCGATCGACTCGAGCTTCTGACGTTGGCGATTCTTGTATCCCTCCACATCGACGACCACCGGATAACGGTACCCGATGGAGCGGACGGTGATGGCGGAGACCACGAACTGCAGGGCATCGAGCGTTTTTCCATGGCGTCCGATCAGAACGGCAAGATCATCACCGGTGATATCAAGGATGAGCTCGCCGTCGTCACCCTCGTACTCGTCGATGGTGACGTCGCCCACATCGAAATGCTTCAGGATATCCTGCAACGCGGCGATCGCGGTGTCGGCGATGCGGTCCAGCTCCTCATCGGTGATCTCGCCATCGGAGGAAGCCTCCTCCGCTTCAAGATCCTCCGTTTCGATGATCTCGTTTTCAAGTTCCTCAGCCATTGTCACTCCTTTCATGCGGCATCGAAGAAAAAGCCGCAGGGGACAGGGGAGGGATCTCTCTCCCCTTTTATTCAACACCGGCAAAACGCCGGCCTTACAAACAAACGGATCGATGCGCGATCAGATGCGTGTTCCAAAGTAATTCAACGCCAAAAAGAAAGCAACCTCCCGACGGGAGGTTGCTCAACACTTCTATGTTCGCTAAGTCTAGCGCTTCTTGGTCTGGCGCTTCTTCTGAACACGGCGCGTGACGTTGACCTCGATGGGCATGACCTCGATGGCCTCCGTCTCCTTCTGATCCTTCTTCTTGAAGTAGCGCATGCTGATCTGCTGCTGCGCGACGCCGATGAGGGAGGAGACGCCCCAGAAGAGAAGAACGCCGGCGGGAGCGCCCCACGCGATCCACAGCATGATCATGCTCATGATGAGCGACATGATGATCATCTGGCGGCTCTGCTGCGGGTTGGACTTGTTGGAGAGCTGCTGCATGATCATCGGCAGGAACGTGGCGCCCGCGAAGATGATCATCAGGATGAGGTAGGGGATGAACGCGACGGGGCTCTGGCTCAACGCATCGCCGGGCGTGGCGACCAAGTCGGGAACCAGATTGTAGAACGCGTACGTGCCATCCTCGACACGGGATCCCATCTCACGCAGGGTCTGGTACATGGCGATGAAGATGGGCATCTGGAGAAGGATGGGCAAGCAGCCGATCAAGGGGTTGAACTTGATGTCGGCGTACATCTTCTGCATTTCCTGATTCTGACGCACGGGATCGTCGGCGAACTTGGTCTGGATCTCCTGCATCAGAGGCTGGATCTTCTGCATCATGAACGACGAGCGGGCCGACATATGCATCAAGGGGGCGACGATGATACGGAAGATGATCGTCACCAGGATGATGGCCAGGCCCCAGTCGCCGCAGAAGGTATAGAAGAAATGGATAATGTTATAAACAAAATCCTTGATGATATCCCACATGTATCAGTTTCCTCCTACTAAACCTGAAAGACGCATTAATTCCGTTAAGGAACAGGGTCGTACCCTCGCGGTCCTCCAGGGCGACACTTCAAAATCCTCTTCACCGTCAGTACCATCCCTTTTCGAAACCCGTACCGCTCAAAGGCGATGCGGCCGTATTCCGAACAGGTTGGCACGAAACGGCAGCACGATGGGAAATGAGGGGAGATCGCCATCTGATAGAACTTGATGAGGAACACCGCGCAAAGAACAGGGATCCGCTTTATCGTTCGGATCAAGCCTTTTCCTTCCGGAGGTTCGCTCACTGCAATCCGCCCTTCTTCACCGCATCGGCGCAAGCTGCTAGCACTTTACTATAATCCGCTTTCATAATGCCCGACTTCGCGAGGAAAATCACATCGTAGCCCTTCCAGGGACCCCCGGAAGCGCGGCATATCTCGCGCATACGGCGTTTGGCCGCGTTGCGCCAGACCGCATTGCCCTGCTTTTTCCCCGCAATAAAAGCAACACGACCGCTAGGGTCGTGCTGCTTTTCGTTGCGTAACACTATGAGCGTAAGGTACGGCGTGTGCGAACGCTTGCCCTGTGCGAACAAAACCGAGATATCTGCGCTGGATGCAATGGTATCCAACACAAGCCTCGATTACACGCAGAGGCGCTTGCGTCCCTTGGCGCGACGGGCGGAAAGCACAGCGCGGCCGCCCTTCGTGGCCATACGAGCACGGAAGCCGTGAACCTTAGCACGCTTGCGAGTGTTAGGTTGGTACGTGCGTTTCATTGGTGTAATCCTCTCATACGATTTAGAGCAACCCCGAAAGTATATCCCATCAACCGCCGGCGTCAAGAACGAAGGCGTTTTTCATCATAGGTTCTGCATTTCGCTGTATGAATGCCCATCTGGGATGATGGAACGCTCGAATACCCGATTCGCAACGAGCGACATCTCATAAGCCGCAGGGCGGTGGCGCACGGCGAGGCTCAAAGGGCGCGGCGCGGCGGCGCGCAGCGGAGGCGAGGTCCTCCATGGATGGAGTTGGAAAACGAAGGAAGAAGGCATCGATCCGACCTCTCGAAAACCCGTAGAGAAGGTGAGAATGAGCCTGGATTCCCGTTTTCCCCATCTGAAATTGTGGAAAAAGTGGATAACTTGGAATTCACTCGGATCGATCGGTGGAAATCCTTCTTGAAAGCATTTGTCAAGTGCTTTCAATCAATCGAATATTCATGCCCCTACCTGCGCCTTTTCATGATTTACCTTTTACACAAGCCTCTGACCTGGGTTTTTAAATTTCAAAAATAGTTTCAGCAGGTCAGAGAAAAGTAATCTGAATCCCTATGCTTTTCCAGAATGGGGATCGCGGCCAAGGCGGCATTCCTCTTTCGAACATGCGTGCGAACGCGAAATCGGGGAAAGATTTCAACATCGGAGGCCGGATGTTCGAAAGTTTTCACCATTCGGCTTTCCGTCGTTTCCAATGTTTTCCACTTTCCTTGAACTAAATGTGGAAAACCGAGAAAACCCCTTTTGAATCCTTGTATGAATTTCAGCTCCACCGTTTTCGCGTTTTTCCGGCGGTTCGAATATGCCTGATGGTTGGCACGCGTTAGGGAAAACGGCTACAATGGGCGTTGAATTTTGTGAAAAAGGTTGAAACTTCTATCTGAAAAACGGAACTTAATTGGAAAACCAGATCGAACATTCACCTGAAGAACGGAAAAACGCTGATGGCGCTGCTACGGCGTTCGATTTCACCTATGTGAAAACGACCGCCAGGATAGCCGTCTACGACGATCTCCGCAGCGCGCCGCGCGTCATCGAGATTCCCCCGGGGCCCACCAACGAATATATCGAAGCGCTCGCGTCGACGACGTTCGACTATGCGAAGCGATGCGGCGGATCCATCCCCTACACCGCCATCCGCGAGGTTTCGGAGAATTTCATCCACGCCCGCTTCAATGAAATCGTCGTGTCGATCCTCGACGAGGGAAACACCATCCGCTTCGCCGACCAAGGACCGGGAATCGCCCACAAGGACCAGGCGCAGCTGCCCGGATTCACCTCGGCGATCGAGCCTATGAAGAAATACATACGCGGCGTGGGCTCGGGACTTCCCATCGTCAAGGAATACCTCGAGTTCTCTCATGGCCATATATCCATCGAGGACAACCTCGACACCGGCGCCGTGGTGACGATCAGCCTGAAGGACGACCCCACACAGGAACCCGAGCCGTCCTCTCGCGGCGCCCACCAGCGCAAACGCACGGTGCCCGCGCCTCCCCTCACGCAACGGGAGCGCGATTTCCTCGAGCTGTTCCTGGAGGAGGGTGCGCTCGGCGTGACCGACCTGGTGAACCTCACCGATGCGCCCCAATCGAGCACGCACGCCACGCTCAAGAAGCTCGAAGAGGCGGGGCTCATCGAAAGGACGGCGGGCCGCAAGCGCATCCTCACCGACATGGGGTACGAGGTGGCAAATTCGTTATAATTCCTACGCATGCAACCAACGGCACGCGCGCTCGGCAGGAAGACGACATGGAAAGCAAACAACTGCAAAACGCCTGGCTGGAAGTCTGCGATCAGGTGAAGAGCTACCCAAACGTGGCTCCCTCGCAGGTGACGGCATTCTTCTCGCGCCTCGCTCCCCAGGCGATGAGCGAGGATTTCCTCATGCTCACCGCCGACACCGAGTTCATCAAAACCTGGATCGAGCAGCACTACCTCGACCACATCAAGCAGGCTCTGCTCGATCTGCGCGGGATCGAGTTCACCGTCGCGATCGAAGTCGATCCCACCGCCCAGCAGGCTGCGGCGCCGAAAGTCGAGCCTGATCAGGCGAGATCTGCGCAGCCGGAGTCCAAGCAGCCGCCTGCCCGCGGAGGAGCAGACCAACCCGTCATCCAGAAACAGGAGCGTCCGACCGCGCCCGCGGAAGAGCCGGATCGCGCAGGAACCCTGCCTCCGAGCCGACTCCGTGCGATCGAGGACCTCCCGGTGCCGGCGGAGGACCGCTACCTGTCCGCAGACGACCGCATCGAGCTGGACGCGAGCCCCACCTCGTCGCTCACGTTCGAGAACTTCGTCATCGGCGATTCCAACCGCATGGCCTACTCCATGGCGGTCGCCGTGGCCGAAGCCCCGGGTCGCGCGCATCTGAACCCCCTGTTCATCTACGGAAAATCAGGGCTCGGGAAGACGCACCTGCTCAGGGCCATCCAAAACTACATCCGCGAGACGATGCCCCACCTGTCCACGATCTACGTCGACTCGGCCGAGTTCCTCAGCGATTACACCGAGGCGGCGGCGGGCCACGACAAGGAGAAGTCGAGCTACCGCAACTTCAAGCAGCGGTACGAGGAGGCCGACGTGCTCCTCATCGACGACGTGCAGTACCTCCAGGGAAAGAAGCAGACGCTCGACATCGTCTTCCAGATCTTCAACAACCTCACCAGCCGGGGGCATCAGATCGTCCTCTCCGCGGACCGCGCGCCGAAGAACATCGACATCGACGAGCGCTACAAGACGCGCTTCAACTCGGGGGGAACGTTCGACATCCAGCCTCCCGAGATCGAGACCAAGCTGTCGATCATCAAAAGCTACCTGGACGAATACCGGGAAAACGAAGGGGATCCCGCCTTCACCATCCCCGATGAGATCCAGATCTACATCGCCGAGATATCGAGCTCCAACATCCGCGAGCTCAAAAGCGCCGTAACCAAGGTCATCTACCAGATGACCTATTTCAACCGTCCCAACCTCACGCTGGACGACGTGAGGACCCTGCTCGAGAACCATTTCTCAGGCGGCCCCTCCAAGCGGCTCTCCATCGCCGACGTCCAGAAAGAGGTCGAGGCGTTCTACAAGGTCAGCCACAGCGATCTCGTCGGCAAGAAGCGCTCGCGGGAGATCGCCTACGCGCGCCAGATCGCGATCTATCTCTGCCGCCAGATGCTCGACCTGCCCTACAACGACATCGGCAAGAAGTTCAACCGCGATCACACCACGGTGATGTACTCGGTCACCAACGTCGAGAAGAAGATGCAGGAAAGCCGCGAACTGCGGGAAGAGCTCGAGACGCTCAGCCAGATCATCAGGGAGCTGTAGAAGGGGCTCGCCCCCGCCGCCGCGCGATGGTGGAGAGATGTTCAACAACCCGTGCGATTCCTGTTGAAAGATAAAAAGGCGCGTGGGGCCTGTGGATGGCGGGGACGCCCACTCCACCGCTCCCAACGAATGAATTTCCCTTATTGATCTGGGCGCATTCGAGTTATCCTACAATCCACCGTCTTTATTACCACCACTATTCGAAAAGATGATTAAAGAAAAGATCAAGATCAATAAGCGGAAGGGTTTCAGGATCCCCGAAGCGCTTCCATGCTAGTACAATAGCGATCTGCAAACATCCAACGCCGCGATCCCGCGGGCGCTCCGACGATAGGAAGGTATGCCGTGAAGCTCAGCATCAACAAAACGGAACTCCAAAACGCTTTGGCAGTCGTGTCCAAGGGAGCCTCCTCCCGCTCGACCCTTCCCGTGCTGTCAGGCGTTCTCGTCGAGGCGCGCGGCGACGCCCTCACACTCCAGACGACCGACCTCGAGCTCTCCATCCAGTACACGGCTCCGGCGCTCGTCGAGGAGGAGGGCAGGGCGGTCGTGCCGGCAAAGCTGTTCAGCGACATCGTGAAGAACCTCTCCGACGCCGCCGTCCACATCGTCGCGGACGAGGAGTCCGCCGACATCGCCTGCGACGGCGCGTCGTTCAGCATCAAGGCGCTCAACCCCGACGATTTCCCGGGATTTCCCCATGTGGACGTGACCCAGCGCATCGAGGTACCGTTCTCCCAGTTCGCCGCGATGGTCCGCCGCGTCGCGCGCGTCGTCTCCCGTGACGAGAGCCGCGCCATCCTCACCGGCGTGCTCGTGACGCTCGAGGGCGGCGTGTTCAAGATGGTGGCGACTGACTCGTACCGCCTTGCGGTGACGGAGACGCAGGTTGCGGACAGCGGGGCGGAGGATTTCCAGGCGGTCATCGCGGGTTCGTTCCTGCAGGAGCTTGCGGGGCTGCCCAAATCCGAGGAGACGGTGTCGCTGGCGTTGGCGGAGAACCAGATCGTCGTCACTTACCGCGACACGGTGTTCGTCAACCGCCGCATCGAGGGGAACTTCCCCAACTACAAGCAGCTCCTTCCCGACACGCATGCACTGCGCGCGACCATCGAGGTCGACCGCCTCGTCTCGGCGGTGAAGCGCGTCTCCCTCCTCGGTCAGGCCGCTTCGCCGGTGAGGTTCGACATCAACGTCGCCTCCCAGACCGTGCAGCTTTCCGCCGCGGCCCAGGACGTGGGCAGCGCCCAGGAGACGATCCCCTGCGTCTGCGAGGGGGAGGATGTCGAGATCGCGCTCAACTCGTCCTATGTGCTCGAAGGCCTTTCGGCGGTCGAGACCGACAAGGTGAACCTCGACATCATCTCGTCGATGCGTCCCGGCACGTTCACCGCCGACGGGGATGAGGACTACCTTTACCTCGTCATGCCCGTCCGCATCGCATAGCTGACGGGCGCGCCGGGCCGATGGGACTGACGCTTCAGCGCCTCGAGTTCGTCGATTTCAGGAACTATTCCCATCTCGAACTGGGGGGATTGGGCCGGCTGACCGTGTTCGTCGGACCCAATGCGACGGGCAAAACAAACATCATAGAGGGCATCCAGCTGCTCACCGCGCAGACGTCGTTCCGTAATCCGACCGCAGCGCAGATGGTGCGCCACGGCGCGCCGTTCGCCCGGCTCGACTCCTGGGCGTCCGACGGTGCCCGCGATCTGCAGTTCACGCTGCAGGTGGTGGATGGGAAGAAAAAGCGCCTGCT
>ERZ772821.1004-NODE-1004-length-18781-cov-851.436612_pt1 | contig 18781 bp, 26 predicted proteins | sample MGYA00580859_ERZ772821 | MGnify/ENA primary metagenome ERZ772821 (study PRJEB29015, sample SAMEA2737674) | human gut metagenome | biome: human gut; feature: human-associated habitat; material: faeces | place: China | collected 2012 ...
TCCAGAAGTTAAACCAGCAAAGCCTAAGCTGACTCCTACAGAGTATCTGAAAGTAGCTCAGGATACTGCTGCCATTCTGGCTGCTAAAAAATCACTGGAAAAGACTAAAGAAGTAGTCGATTCCATCAACCCATTAACCTACGTCCAACACCTGGAAGATGAAGATCTGATGTATCTGCTTCAGGTGGGGATGAACGAACTGCAAAAACGCTATTATGGAAAAGATGAAGCCAGTAGTTAATAGCCTCTATCCCACAGCCGACAGTCTGGACGATGCAATGAATCGTGCTAAAGCCAGTCTGTATGGCTGCTCCCCTAACGAAGTACATGCTGCTGTCATGTGCTACCACAACACCCTGATCAAAGAGATGCTCAATGCTCGACAAGATACTGGAGGAACTTCCCAACCGTAGGGAGGAAGTTCTTGCCCGTGTATTCGAACGAGTAGATATCAAAGATCTTGGCTTTAAACTTGAAGGCTTACCAAGCCCTTGCTTCATATGGACTGGCCCTGATTCAGGGACTGGACGTGGTGGAGGCTATGGGCGTATGAGTCTCAATAGCCAAACTGTAGCTACTCACCTCGTTGTATATACCCACTTTTATGGCTATATCCCATCCAAGAAGCAGATAGACCATAAGTGTCGTAATCGCTTGTGCTGTAACCCAGCACACCTGGAAATGGTAAGCCAGAAAGAAAACTGTAAGCGTCGTGATAAAGCTCTAAAGGAGGCTTCATGACAGATGACGATTATGACGAGCAATTCAAACGTGAAGTCCTCCCTGAATGGGCTGAACGTTACGATCCCTCAGGGACTCTGGAATTACATCGTCAGCTATGCACCAAAGATGGTCGTCGATTAGGTAATGCTTTTATTACCAAAGTCGGATCCACAATGAGCATTGCCGACTTTAAGCCAGAACCCTGTTACACGGTACTGACTGATGCAGGCTCTGAAGTACGAATGATCAAAAATGAAATTCATGAGTATTTCTACATTGGGGAATATATCTCCAAAGCCTATACAATCCCTGGTTTAAGGAACTGTAAATTAAATGAATAAATATCTGAAACTTTCCCTTTGTGGAATGGGATTCTTACTTCTGACTGGATGTACTGATGCGGATCAAGCTGCACTGTTCTCTTATGGCAGCAAAACCAAAGTTGAATGCTGGTCAGGTGGTCAGAAAATCTTCAACGATGAATCGACTGGTAAAGTTACCATCGATCAATCTGGTATTTACTACAAGTCAGTTAAAACTGGCAATCTGGTACACACCTACGCTGACTGTATTATCAGCCAAGAGTAACTTCCTAAACCTGGTTTCATGTAAGCCAGGTTTGTGAATGTTACTCATAACCCATTAAGGAACTCACATGTTCGATGTTGCACTAGCAATCGGTGTCACCACTGACACTACCCCAGAAATTACTGTTCAAGTGATCCTTGATGGTGTGCCTATCATGGATCCCCAAGTCATTACTGCTCAGGTAATGTCTGCTATATCAAACAAGATCCTTGCCCAAGGTGGCAAGGGTATTGGTTACATGATCAACCAAGACGGTAGCTTAGGCGACCGTATTAAATTCACCGCATCTAAAGTAGAGACTATCTAACATGGCAACGACTCTGACAACTCCGCTCGACATTTCCAAAGCTGCTACTACCGTAGCCCACATCATGAAGCAGGGGCTTGTACCAATGCTGTATGGTGCTCCTGGCTTCGGTAAATCCTCTATTGCACAGGAAGTAGCTGATACCTACAACCTGCTGCTGATCGACCTTCGTCTGGCTGGTATGGAACCAGTGGACATGAATGGCGTACTGGGCTTCAACGAAGACAAGTCCAAGGGTAAATACATCCCTCTGGATGAAATTCCGTTGGAAGGTGATCCTATCCCGGTTAACCCTAAAACTGGCAAGCAGTATGCTGGTTTCCTGGTACTGCTGGACGAGCTGACCTCTGCTGCTGACGATACCAAAGCTGCAAGCTACAAGTTCATTCTGGACAAGAAAGTAGGCCAGAAACATGTACACAAACGTATGTGGATCATGGCTGCTGGTAACCGTGAAGACGATGGTGCAATTGCATCCTCCCTGGGTACTGCTCTGGGTTCTCGTGTGGTCAACCTGACTATCAAAGAAAACCTGAAGTACTGGCTGAAACTGTTCACTGCAACACTGGATCCTCGTATTGTGGCGTTCCTCAACTACGAACCAGATGCATTCAACAAATTCAACCCGGATGCCAACGAGTATACCCATGCGTGTGCTCGTACCTGGTCTATGCTGTCCAAGCTCATCACCCCGCTGGAATCTATTGATGGCTGGGAACCGATGATCGATGGCACTGTAGGCGTAGCTACTGGCCGCAGCTTCCGTACCTTCGTTACTTACTTCTCTAAAGTAGTAACTATGGAACAGATCCTTAAAGATCCTGAAGGTGCTCGTATCCCTACCAACGAACCATCCTGGATGTATGCCCTTACTGGCGTACTGGCTCGTGGTGTAGCTGAAGATAATATTGCTAAAGCAATGACTTTCATTGAGCGTATGCCAGCGTCCTACCAGGTAATCTCAATGCGCAGCATCATTGCACGTAACCCTAAACTCGGCAGTAATGCTGAGGTAAGCAACTGGTGTACTCGCCACGCTGACGAACTTTTCTAAGGAAATACAATGTCACCACTTGAGAAGATCCTCGACAAAGCCTTTACTACTCTGGCTTTGGACGAGAAGTACGTGTTCTGGGCTTCAATGATCCTCAGATTAAAACATAAGGAAGTGCCCGCTGGGCACCCTTGTGATTCTGCTTACACGGATTCTTTAACCGTGTATTACAACCAGAAATTCATGGAGATGCTCAAACCTGCTGAACACCCTTTTGTGGTGGCTCATGAAGTTGGGCATATTGTGCATGAACACTGCACTACCTTCCCTGTAGATCTGGATGAAGATCTGTGGAACCAGGCTGGTGACTATGTAATCAACCTGGAACTGAAAAAGTCTGGAATGCCAATGCCTACAACTATTAAGGTATTGGTAGACTCCCGCTTTGATGGCATGACCACCATGCAGGTATACCGCATTCTTCAACAGGAAGAGTCTAAGAAACCAGGCACTCACAAGGGTAAGAACCCTATGCCTGATTTCAATAAACAGCCTCTGACTCAAGAAGAACAGGAAACCCAGAAGCAGCAAATTGATAGCATCTTACTGGGTGCTAATATGGCAGCTGAAATGGCTGAGGCAAACCAGACTGGTAAACAGTTTGGGCGTGGTACTAAAGATATGGCTCGCCGTATTGAGGATCTCCTGAATCCTCCAATTCCATGGCAGCACTATCTGAAGATCTTCTGTGAGAAGGTCACACGTAAGCCTGGTCGTACATGGTCACGTCTTCGTCGTCGTATGCTGGTACACGATATCACTGCTCCAGAGCGTCGTGGTAAGTCCCTGGGACGTATTTCATGGGCTATTGACGTATCTGGTTCCATTGGCAAGAAAGAGTTCACCATCTTCTTAGGTGGTGTCTATCAGGTACTGAAACTGTTTAAACCAGACGAGATAAAGCTGTATCAGTTTGATACTGATATCAAGGATATCTCTCGGATCTGTACAGTGCGTGATCTGCTCAATGTTAAATTCAGTGGTGGTGGCGGTACTTGTATCGACAGTACCATCGAAGACTTCGCCCGTGATAAAGCATCACTGGGGATGTTTATCCTGACTGATGGTTACCTCAGCCAGCACAATCTGGTAGATCCTAAACGTCCTGTAATCTGGTTCGTTTATGATAACCCCAACTTTGTACCAAAATTTGGCAAAGTGGTTCACTTCACAATGGACGGGCTTGTATAGAAGCCCCCTTAACCAGGAGCATTTATGCAGCTATCCCAAGGCCAACAGAAAGCCTGTGAGTTCATCACGGACTTTCTGCTTAACAAACATCAACCTCATGATATCTATGTCCCCCGCTTTAAGGGGGATGAAGATCCCATGATATTCAACAGTAATCAGGTAATGGTTTTATCTGGTGCTGCTGGTACAGGGAAAACCACCGTCATTAAGTATGTGCTTGAACATCTGGAAAAAGTACAGAAGACGATGGAAGCACTAGGGATTAAAGTGCAGCGTAACCCTCGTACTGAATTCACAGCTACCACCAATAAGGCTGCTGAAGCTTTCGAACATGCTATGGGATGTACTGCAAAAACAATCCATAGCTTGCTTCGTCTGGGCATGGAAGAAGATCCTAAGACTTATAAGGATGTTCTCGTATCCCATAAACCAGATGAGTTGCTGTGGAATACCTTCGTCTTTGTTGATGAAGCCAGCTACATCGATATGACCTTGTTAGAGCATATCTATATGAAGCTGGGTAAAGGCACCAAAGTAATCTTCATGGGTGATAAAGCCCAATGTAAGACTGCTGAAGGTGACTTGCCTGTATTCGAAGAAGGGCGCTTCCCCATGGTCGAGTTAACCCAGATCATGCGACAAGCTGATGATAACCCTGTACAGGCGTTATCTAAGCGTCTGCGTCAATGGGTGCTTGAAGGTGGCCCTACTCCTCCATGTAATGTGGATGGTAAGAATATCATCTGGGTAGAACGTAGTAAGTTCGAAGCAGGGATGATCAGGGATATGTCCCGTGATGAATGGGAATACTCCACCAGCAAATTCCTGGCCTTTACCAACAAGCGAGTGAACGAAGTTAACCATAAGATTTACTCTCAGGTTACTGGCTCTCAGACACTCAGGGAAGGTGACTATGCGATCTGTAACAATTATGTAGGTGGCATCAAAAATGTCCTCCCTGCTATTGGTACAGATCGCCTCGTTTACCTCACTGGTTTAGAACCAGGTAAACAGTTGGGTGAAGAAGGTCACTGGGTTTATACCGACCGTAACCGTAAAGGTTCGAAGGATTTTAAATCAGGTGAAAAAGTTCAAGCTTATTTCATGCCCAATGACAAAAAGGCTAAAGATAAGCTACTCAAACGTTACTCCAAGAAGCTTCAGGGAATGGTTTTCGCAGAAAACCCAGAAGAGTTCACCGCAATCAAAAATGCCTTAGATAAGGTTAAAAGTACCTGGATCGATCTACGTCCAGTGTTCGGATGCACTATCCATAAAGCACAAGGTTCCACCTTTAGGCGTGTCTATGTGGACTTAGGTGATCTCAACCGTTGTCGAGATATCGACCAGCTCCGTCGCTTACTCTACGTAGCCATTTCTCGTGCTCGATTACAGGTAGTACTTACGGGGGATATACCATGATAATTAAGACCACTGAAATGGATCTTCTTTGTCGGTATTTCAAACAGGCTATGTTTGATAAAGCTAAAACAGAATTTGTGGTTTGGGTAGTTGAAGAAATAGTGCCTAAGCACACAGCTTTAACAGGATCTAAGTATTTCACCAGAAACGGGGGTAATTACCCAACCGTGCTGGGTGATACTCCTGTAATTCAACTACACCCTTCGTTATGTGAAGCCTTTGACGAACGTTATGATCAGTTACGTCAAATGGAAGAACTTGAGGGTAATTACTATGAATACCTTCTGAGAGATCTTGTAGCTGATAGTGGCAGTCTATCTGACTTTTATGTCCTTCTGCCTGAAGCTATGCATGAAACCCTCAGATCAATAGGGTTAAAGGCTGCTGATGTACCCACTTCGGTATCTTCAGAGCAAGTCCTAGAATTCCGTGAAAAACATGCAAAAGCAATCTCAATGTTTAAACGTCGTAAAACGATGGAAAGCATTGGGGTTAATAAAGGATCAATTATATGAAAACTGAAATTAAAGTAGGTGAATACACTGTTATTCACGAAAATGGTACTAATTTTCATGCTTTACGTCATGGCGAACAATGGCGAGATCTTACCGGGGATAATTTAGTATTAGTCCTGGTTAGTCGTATTGAACAGTTGGAAAAGCTCTGGATTGAACCTACCAAAGACATGGTGAATGCTGGCCTAGGTGAAGTTCAACGAATCGCTGAAGAGTGGGATGAAACCTGGGACTTTGATTTAACTGAAATCAGTGATGATCAAGCATCCGATATGGCTGTATTCACTCTGCAAGCTATGGCAAGCAAGCTGCCCAAGGATCTTGACTAATGGCCTCATCAATTAGGAGGTCATGGACTAAAGAAGAAAAAAGCTTCCTGATTGATAATTACCTACGTGGTATGCCCATTAAAAGACTTGCTGTCTATTTGGGGAGATCTGTTAACTCAATAGACTCTGCAATCAGGGTGCTTGGACTTTCTGAACTGCGTAAAGAGATCAGAGATGAAACCAGGATTCAAATACTGGATTATCTCTTTGATCACACGCTGGAACAGGCCGAAGCTTACTTTAATATCTCCCATCGTCTTGCCAGACGAATAGCTGACAGCTATCCGGGAGGACTCAAAAACCTACGTTTTGAAAGGAAAAGAAATGCCGCTCTCGAAGCAACAAGTCGTCTTCCTCAAGATGGCTAAATCAGGTACTGCTCCTCGTTCAGTGAAAAACCGTACAGGCATTGCCCTGAATAAACTGGAGCTTGTGAAATACACTCCTATGTTCGGTTGGTTTCTAACACCTAAAGGTGTCGAAGCCTTAAACCAAAATGCCTAACTAATAAGCCAGATTTATTCTGGCTTTTTCTTATTAAAAGTCTTAGTAAATCTTACTTGAGGATATTCAAATGCAAGTTGCGGATATGCAAAACAAATCAACCTCTGCCTCTCTGGGTGCTGGGGAAACTCTCGCTGTATCTATGGTAGAGGATGCTGCATTTCTGATGATGCTGTCATCTAACCTGTATTCAAACCAGCTGCTGGCAGCTATTCGTGAGCCTCTGTGCAACGCATGGGATGCTAATATCGAAGCGGGTACTACCGATCAACCCCTGAAGATCTCCATCACTACTGATGGTGAACTGATCATTCAGGATAACGGTCTGGGTATTCCCCCAGAGAAGATCGCCCAAATCTATGGCACCTATGGTGCTTCCACCAAGCGTAACGATAGTAAGACTACTGGTGGCTTTGGTTTAGGCAGTAAAGCTCCATGGGCACTTGTAGATGCCTTCCGTGTGACCTCTGAATACAACGGAACCAAGACAGTCTATAACATGGCCCGTTCAGTAGTAGAGAATCAAGGCAAACCAGGTATTACACCTATGGTTAGCGTTCCTACCACTCGCTCTGGTTTAACTGTTAGCTTCCGTTTAACTCTGGATCAGGCTCAGACAGCTCATACCTATCTGAAGTATCTGGTTATGCATGGTGAAATGAATGCAGAACTCAGTTGGATGGGTGGAGAATTTGAACCTATGGATAAACTGAGTATGGCCCAGGAACCTGGTTCATGGAATACAGATGATGAAGTCTGGTACAACAAGTACATGGGTAACCACAGAATCTTTGTGCGTTATGGTGCTGTCATCTACCCAATGCTGTTTACAGAAGCCACCAGCAAAGCTACTGGAATGCTCTCAGAGTTTATGGAAATCGTTGGTATTCAACGTCTGCTGGTTCAAGCAGCTCCTGATACTCTGGCGTTAACCCCAGCTCGTGAAGCACTCTCCAGCCAGAAACTAACTGAAGATGGCCTGACTGATCTTTGTGTGCAATTAGTTGCAAATATGGAAAAGGATATCATTGCCAAGATCCCATCTTCTATTACTATTACGTGCAACCGTATGCGTGCGGGTAAATTTTCAAATGGGCAACCTGCTATTGGCAGTCCTGTTAACATTCTGGAGGAGATCCAGCCTACCGTAGTCAGACGTTATCTGGGTAGTAACCTGGGATCCTCTATTCGTATGAAGTACTGGAAAGAACTCAAAGAAGCCGAACATGTTGGCTTCAAAAAGTTATACCAGTTTACTAAACCAGATTGGGTACATGCTAATCAGGCTTTGTGGGACTTACGTAAGGCTACTACGTTTGGCAGGGCCAGAACCCGTGAAGCTATCCATGCATTCCTTCGCAAACATACCATCAAACGTATTATGCGGGGTATTGCTGGAGCTGATTTTATCTCGGTTAAGAGTTTACGCTTTAGTACCCAGGAAAACACCTGGTGGGGCCGTAACGTCTATAGTGATGGCTTTATGCGTCGTATCCCCTACTCTGGTACTCAGATCGTAACTTACCTTGAAAACCAGGTAGTGTTTCTCACTTCTCGTTTGAAAGGTATTGCTGCGAGTAAGTCTGCCTACGACGGATACGTGCAAGGGACTTCCAACGCTGCATGGGCACTGAAAGTGGATCCACGAGCTAAAGCTGCTGATATTGCTGTTGTCACTGCAAAGCTGGAAAAGCTTGGGTTTACTGTAGTCGATCTAACCCCAGGAGTGGAATGGGATCCAGCTTATCGAGAAATCCTCGAAGCAAAGGAAAAACGTGAGAGAAAAGCCAAGATTAAAGCTGAAAAACCAGGTAATAAGCTGGGTACTATCTCTGCTTATCTGAAGCAGGGGAACTGGCAACTTAAAGGTGAAATTACTGCCTGTAAAAAGCCTAGTCAGGTAAACCAGAATCCTAAGTATTTCATCTCTATTGATGATATCCATGGAGGTATGCTGGGAAGCTTTATTCACCTGAAAGATGCTACACCAGAGGACTTGTTCGATGGGGTAGTTGTTCGTAATGGTATCGAACGTCGTATGGCTGAAAATCGTGGTGCTATCGATGTAGACGCTTACTTTATACCGCGTGTTAAACAAGTGGTATTGAGCAAAGCATTTGCAAAGTATGTCACCAAAGAACGCCAGAAAGCCTTGGCTACTCAGCATCGTATCTCATCTCAGGATATCAAGCTGTGTACTAAACTCGGCATTAAACTGCCTGGTTTGGAAAAGCTACGGTACGATCCTTACTTTGAGCGTATTCTCAGCCTTACTCCATCTACAGTGGCTGTCTATGCTTATACTCCAGAAGAGTATGAAAAGCTCAACGCAGATGAAAACTGGGATCCTATCCAAACCATCATGCGGGGTAGGCTGGAAGAGTTACCCTTTATCAAGAAATTGAAAGTGCTGCGTAAAGACCCTATGTTACGTGCCCTTGGGCATGGTGACGGAAGTGTCCTTCAGTGGCTCATTCAATACCCAGAGCGGGCTTCTGCTCTGAAAACCATCGTTTTAAGTGCACTCAAAAACGGAACTAAACCATGAAAAAACTAGTGACCATCGTAGGAATCTCTGTCGATGCTCAGAATGCTGTCCTCTATTTAGAGGACGGCAGTACTGTGACCATTGCACAGGGTGATCCTCGTTTGCCGATCATCGTCGAAACAGCTAAAAAGCAAATCCCTGTGGATGGCTCTGCGGTTGTAGACATTGCAGAACCTGTCAAGGTACGCAATGAGTTCAAAGAAACTGAAGAAGGTACTGGAGGGCTTATCAAGTTCTTCCGTGTTGCTAAAAGTTTCGTCAAAAAGTTCATCGACACTGAATCCCCTGAAAAGGTGGATGAAGCTGTTGCTCACATCTCACCACTGGAACTGGGTATTAAACCAGGCCAGACCATTCTGGATGTGGAAGAAGCTGATGACCTCACTTATGCTTTGGAAGCTCAACCTGCTGCTGCTGTAGAGGCACTAGTTGAAGAGGTAAAACCTGTTGAACTGACCAACGATCAGAAAATGGATCTGGCTATTACCCGTATGCGTGAGCTTGCAGGCAAAGGCAGTACTGTTGATGATCCTGAGTTCCACAAACCAATCACGGATGAAGATTCTGATACCATTGTGGCAGTCAACACTAAGACAGGTAGTGTGATTCCTCATGCTCATAAGCTGTCATCTCAGATGAAAGCAGCAAGTAAGCTGAAGGATTTCCGTGGCTTCGTAAACTTCCTGAACCGTCTGGAACCTGTCCTGAAAGATCGTGGGCACTCTGCTGAAGATCTGATGAAGTTCATCGAACATGGTGACCTACCTATTGCAGATGACGGCTGTATCGTTATCTACAAACGTCTCAAAGAGAAGCATGGAACTTTCGTGGATGTTCACTCCGGGAACATCAAACAGAATGTGGGTTCCTATGTCTTCATGAAACCAGGTCTAGTAGATCCTAACCGTCGTCAGGATTGCTCCAATGGCCTGCACGTAGCTTCCCTGGGTTATCTCAGCAGCTTCTCTGGTAACGTCACTGTCATGGCTAAAGTACGTCCTGAAGACGTCTTTGCTGTGCCAGAATACAGCCGCACTAAAATGCGTGTGTGTGGTTACCACATCCTTGCTGTACTGCCTGAATCGCTGCGTAACCACGTCAACAGTGGTGGCTCTATCTCTTCTATTCCAGAAGGTAAAGAGCTGCTGAACAAAGTTCTGCGTGGTGCTCATGTGGGCATCACTGAACTGGTTGAAGTAGGTGGCCATAATGGCAGTAAGGTGACCTACACCAAGGTCGAAAATACTGAAGCAGCGAAAGCTGAAGAAGTAAAAGTAGATCTGGTTAAGGAAACGCTGGAACAGTCTGATCTGTCAGAAGTGGCTCCTACTGAAAAAGTATCGCCAGTGCTGGCTGCTGATCTGAAGGAGCCTGCTCCAACCCTTGCCCCTGAGATCAAGAAGACTAAAATTGACCTCCTTTGGGAGCAATTTGAAGCTGCTTATCTGGCTGAAGATCTGGCCACTGCTCAGAAGTTTGCAGAGGAATTAATCTCTGCCAAACAGAAAGCTAAGAAAGGCTGGGCTAAACTGGGCATCTCTGATGGGGATGCAGAGCTGATCATGACCATGCGTAAAGCTAGTGATATCAAAGTCACTACTCCTGAAACAAAAGCTGAATCTTCAGCTAAACCAGAAGGTAAGGCTATGACAGTCAAAGAGCAGGCACAAGAGTTGTACCGTGTCTTCAAAGAGACTAAAGCCAAAGGTATCCGTGCTGACACTAAAGATGCAGCAGGTGAACTCCAGTTCTTCATGTCCTCTCGTAAGAAAGGGCCGAAAGCATTCGGACTTGATCCGAAAGTCAGTGATGAACTGAAAACCTGGCTTAAGTAGTACCGAGGGGCTGCGGCCCCTCTTCTTTCGTATGCCACTAGAGAGGTAGGCTATGCGTCATATAATGTTCGCTCATAAACCTGAATTTGAAACAGCAATACTCATTAAAGAGTCTGCTTTATATCAGGATCAGATTGAGCGTCACTACGTTAATCCTTTAGTCGAAGCTGGCTATGCCAAAGAGAACATTCTGGCGTTTTCGCTGGAGTATGAATCCAATGGCAAAGCACCAGCCAAGTTCTGTAAGGATTATCTGGCTAAAATTCTCCCCCAGCTTAAGAAGATGGGTGTTAAGTACATTTACTGTGCTGACTCCACTTACTTTAAGTGTCTGGTTAAGAATGCCAAGATCGATGCAATGATCGGCTATGGCACTCCTTGTTCTATCCCTGGTTTTGAGGATATTGAGGTACTGGTAGGTATTAACTATCAGGCTTTGCTCTATAACCCAAACCAGGCAGATAAACTGGAAATGTCTGTGCAAGCCTTAGCAGGTAAGGTAACCAATAGCTACAAAGCTTTGGGTGCTGATATCCTGAAATGGGCTTTGTATCCCCAGACTGAAAAGGAAATTGACGAGGCATTTGCTAAGTTAATGACCTACCCTAAGCTGACCTGTGATATCGAAACTTTCAGTCTTGATATTTTTACTGCTGGTATCGGTACTATTGCTTTTAGTCCTGATAACACAGGAGGTATAGCATTCACCTGTGACCTTGCAGTAAGTGAAGGGGAAAACTACCGTTGGTTTAACGAAGGCTTTCGTATTAAGCTGCGTAAGTTCTTTGAGGAATATAAGGGTAACCTGAAATTCCACAGGGCTAACTTTGATACCAAAGTCCTGATCTATAACCTCTGGATGAAAGATCCCCTGGATAATGAAGGTTTACTGCGTGGCCTGGATTGTCTCTATCGAGATTGTGATGATACTCGCATCATTGCTTATCTCGCTTTGAACAATACTGCAAAGAATGAACTGAGCTTAAAACAGCTTGCTCATGAGTTTGCAGGTAACTGGGCTATGTCTGATATTACCAATATCCTGGTAATCCCCCTGCCTGAACTGCTTCGCTATAACATCATCGATACCATGTCTACCTGGTACGTCTATAACAAGTATTATCCTGTTATGGTTCGTGATATACAGCTTGAGCTGTATAAATATCTGATGATGCCAAGCCAGAAGACAATCACTCAGATTGAGCTTACTGGTATGCCTATGATCCCTGCTATGGTGGATAAGGCAGAAAAGCAATTACAGGAATTGCATGATCGAAGCCTTAAAACTTTGTATGCACACCCTTTGGTTCAAAAAGCAGAAGTGCTTATTCAAACCAGAGCAATGGAAGCTAAGAATGCCACTCTGAAGACTAAACAGTACCCTCTCAGTGCTTTCAGTCATCTTAAGTTCAATCCCAATAGTGGCAACCATCTAATCACTTTACTTTACGAAGTGATGAAACTTCCTGTGCTGGACAGAACCAAAACCAAGCAACCATCTACGGCTGGTGCAACACTTAAGAAGCTGGAAAACCATGCTACTGAAAGTGGAAAAATAGTACTCAAAACTCTTCGTGAGTTTGGGGATGGTGAGAAGATCCTCACCAGTTTTATACCCACCTTTAAAAATGCCTTTAACAAAGGCAATGGAAGATCTTACCTTCATGGTAACTTCAACCTGGGTGGTACAGTATCAGGGCGATTAAGCTCATCGGATCCAAACCTACAGCAGCTACCTTCTGGGAGTACCTTCGGTAAACTCATCAAGAAGTGCTTTGCTGCTCCTGATGGTTGGGTATTCGGTGGAGCAGATTTTAATGCTCTGGAAGACCGTATCAATGCACTGTTAACGCAAGACCCTAATAAGGTCAAAGTGTTTACGGATGGCTTCGACGGTCACTCGTTACGTGCTGTGGGCTACTGGGGAGCCAAGTTAATGCCGGATATCGACATTAATGATCCAGCTTCTGTAAACCAGATAGCTGAGAAGGATCACCCGTATTACCCACTACGTAATAAGTCTAAAGCACCAAGCTTTGCACTTCAGTATCAGGGCACCTGGATTACTCTGGTTAAGAACTGTGGTTTCTCTGAAGAAGAAGCCAAAGAAACTGAAGCCAGTTTCCATGCTCTCTATGCTGTATCTGGTGAATGGGTTAAAGAACGTATCAGACAAGCCTGTAACGATGGCTATGCCACTGCTGCCTTTGGGCTGCGTATTCGTACCCCGCTCCTTGCACGTTCGATCCTGGATACCACCAAGACGCTACGTGAAGCTGAAGCTGAGGGACGTACCTTGGGCAATGCTATCTCGGGTCAGTCCTATGGCCTGTTAACCAACCGTGCTGCTAATGAGTTCATGGAACGAGTATGGGCATCAGAGTTTCGTTATGACATTCTGCCTGTGGCTCTGATTCATGATGCCATCTATGTGCTGATGCGTAACAACGTAAGGGTAATCAAATTTGTTAATGACAACCTGATTGAGTGTATGGCATGGAAAGGTTTACCTGAAATTGCCGATCCACGAATCCCCTTACCAGCTGAACTGGACTTGTACTACCCCAACTGGGCCAATGCTATCACTCTGCCTAATAACCTCGCAGAAGATGATATAAAGCCATTTGTGGCTAAAGCACTGGATAAGCTAAAACAGAAAGAGGCATCACATGCGTAGACTGATCTTCTGTGACCTGGACGGAGTTCTGAACGGTAACAGTGAATTTCGAAAGCGTTACATTCCTAAGGATCCATCAAACCAGCATGACTGGCTTGAATGGCATAAAGCGTGGTTGTTTGAGCCGCTGAATCATCAAGGCATCGAGATGGTTAAATCACTGGTTAATCAAGAGTCAGTACTAATCAGCCTGTCTAACCGTAGCAAACTCCTGGATAAAGAGACGAATGATCGTTTCAAAGAAGAAGGTGGACTCATCTTCGACTTAATCCATAACCGGAGTGAAAACCTGGGAGGAAGTGCAGCTAACTTCAAACTGGAAGCTATGCTGTCCTTGATCCCAATGTTCTGTATGGGTGCCTCGACTACGATGGATAAAGTGGATATTTTCATGATCGATGATGACAAGTCTGTCATTAACAAAGTCAGAAAGTATCTGCCTAATGTCACAGCTATTCTGGTTCCCAAGTTTAGCGTAGAGGATCCATGGTAAAACTTTCCATTGAACTTAAATACCTTAAACCAGAAGTAGGGTTATACCTTGAATGCCCCGAAAGCATCACATCACTGGCAAGCCAGTTGATTATGGGTGCTCCAGTGGCTGAGAGTGTGTATCAATGCACTGGTTTCTGGACGTTGCTTAATGGTCAGCTGTACTTTCTAAACCAGAAAGTTACACTGGTTCAAGAAGAACCTGATAAGGCTATCTTTGTTGAGAACCTTAAAGGTATTACTAAAGGTCTTCATGAGATTAACTTTAGTCGTCTACGTCTTCGTAACCATAACCAGAAAGGGTTCATGAAAGCGATCAACGCCAAATTTGCTAGTTTATGGTCAGATAATTCTGAGCATTCAAAGTAAATTACGTTACAATCCATTTCATGTAAGTGAATTGGAGTAGTGTCATGACCCCAGACCAGCAACAGAACTTTTATGTTCAGCTACTGGGTGCTCTCCTGATTAGTACTGTCAGTGGTGCAATCTCCGTTGGGAGACGAATCCTACGCTATGGTCAGGTAACCTTCGTTGCAGCAGCTACAGAAATGTCAGCAGCTCTACTCGCAGGCTATTTGGCATGGGATGCCTACCCTGTAGTGGCAAGTCAGTTGCCTACTGGGATTACGCAACCCATATTCACTTCAGCATCTGCCTATCTGGGGATTAAGATCTTCCAGTATGTGGAGAGGCTGTTTGAAGGCAAGACGTCCTACACAGGTTCACCTAAGTAACCTCAAGCCCTCTTCGGAGGGCTTTTTATTAAGGAAACTATTATGAGCTTTCGCGGAAAAGTGTGGAGTATCATAGCAATCTTATTGATTGCTTTCTGGTGGTTGGCTTATCAAGCCTACGATCTTGTTCTGACTCTGTTAACACTGGTACTCAAATGAAACCATTCTTGAAATGGGCAGGTGGTAAATATCGCCAGCTTCCTCAAATCCAACCATTCTTAGTTGGTAATCGTCTCATTGAACCTTTTGTGGGTGCAGGATCAGTATTTATGAATGCTGGTTTCGATAAGGTGGCTATCAATGATGTGAATCCTGATTTATGCCAGCTCTACTTAGCCCTCATCCATAATGGTGATTATGTGTTGAACCAGGCAAAGAAACTCCATGAGTGGTGTAACTCAGAAGCTCGCTACAATCAGCTCAGAGCTAACTTTAACAGTGGCAAGTTCAATTCCCTGTCTAAAGCTGTGTTCTTCCTGGTGCTCAATCGTACTGGCTTTAATGGCCTATGTCGTTACAACAAGAAAAAGGAATTCAATGTTCCCTGGGGCCAGAAAGAACAGCCTTACTTCCCTGAACAGGAACTCAGAGATTTCATCAATTCTGGTTTGAAACCAACAGTAGCAAACACAGACTTCATGTTATTTATGAATACTGCTCAAGAAGGTAATGTTGTATTTTGTGATCCACCTTATGAGCCAATGCCTAAACATCAGGGGTTCACAAGCTATAGTGGCACCAGCTTCAAGTGGGGAGATCAGAAACGTCTGGTAGGTAAAGCTCTTGAGCTTAAAGCCAGAGGTGTAAGAGTAGTCATTACAAACAGTAGTGCTCCGCGCTTAGTTGATCTCTATACCAAAGCTGGTTTTGACATTCACCCATTAACTGCAACTCGTAGTATTTCAGCTAAAGCTGAATCACGAGAAGTGGTCAAAGATATCATTGCTGTTCTGAAACCATGATTATCAGTTCAACCTTTAACATCTGTCCAATATGTGGGATCGAACGTAGTAAACGTGTGCATTCTAAATGCTCTAAGATCCTTCAGAAACGTGCTCAGAACCCTGCTGTACAAGCTGAGTACGCAACCATTCGTAGAAATGCCCGAGGGTATGACAGAAATGAGGTAGTGCATACTAACCGCATTAGTCGTATCAGGGCTGCAACTCATAGGATTGCCTCTCTATGACAGACAAAATTCCAGCTGAGATAACTATCTTTTTCAGGAATAAAGGCTCACTCACTTTCCGTGCAAATAAGCTTGTGGAAAGTCCTAGTGCCTTTCATTTTGGAAAGATCATTGTACCTTTTGCCTTTATCAAAGATACTGCGGTAAAGGATCCTGATAACCTTTTAGGTTTAACAGGGTAATAAAAAAGCCCCCATTTGGGGGCTTATTCATGCTGGTAGTTATTAACCACCAGCTGCGGTGACAGTCACTACACAGGTAGTAGACTGAATCTCTTTACCAGCTGCGTCATAGACTTCAGCATGGTAAGAGCCAGCCATATCCAGAGTAGCTGCACCCAGGTTAAGGGTAGAACTACCCAGAGTCTGGACAGCAGAGCCACCTTTAAACCAGGTAACGCTGTAAGGTGCAACACCACCAGCAGGAACTACTTTCAGTTCCAGGGCAGCGCCTTCAGCAACAGTTTTGGTAGCAGCCAGATCCATAGTCAGACTCAGAGCTGCTGGCTTAGTATAAGCAGCACCAGTGATATCTTTAGATTGAGCAGCGGCTACATCAGCAGGCACTTTAGCCATGCCACCCATTTTCAGGGGGACAAAATCATAGCCTTGTGCCAGCACATCATCGGTAGTGATAACACCAGCACCGATAGAGGGGACTTTAGACATAGGTGTTTCCTCTTCATGAAAAGTCTAGTTAATGTACATCATTCTACTGGTTTATACGAAATAAACCAACTTAGTATTACTTGCCTGATTGGATGGCGTCGTAGGCTTTTTCACAGGTGAATCCAGCACTACTGGCTTGGTCGGCGTAGTCAGCCAACTGTCTGTTTCTTTCGAGAGATTTTTCGAGCACGTTGGCAAGCAGATCGAGGGCTTCTCTGGCTGTCTTGCCTCTTTGGGTAGTGCCGGAATCTTCGGAGCTGGTGTCGGCAAGTAAACGGTTGATCCGTTGCTGCAACCTACCAATAGAAGCATTGGCACTATCAGCGTCAGAGCGAGCTTGTGCGAGGTCTTTAGCCCCTTGCTGTGCGATTGCATCAACATTGTTTTGGTACTCCCATTCTTTGACTCTGGCCTCCTGAGTAGCTTTGGCAGAAGCATCACTATACTTTTGCTCTAAACCAGAATACTTAGCAGACCAGTGGTTATCAGTTACAACATAGGTTAAGTAACAAGCCCCGGCAAGTAAAGCCAGGGCCAGAACAGAACCTAACAAAACAGCATACTGTTTAATTAGATCCTTTATCATTGGATTTCTCCTGAGAAACCAGACGAGCAACTATAGCTGAGATTCCCAGAAAAGTTGTTAGTCCAGCAAGAGCATGTGGAGGCAGTGCATCTTTGAACTCCTGTGGGAAGTATCCCCAAATCTCAGGAAGTGCAGCGATCACTACCATAATATGTACAGAATACCATTTCCATGCTGACTTCCAGTTTTCTACAAGTTTCATGCTACTTTGCCTCCCAGCTTTTTAAAGACTGAAACCAGAGTAGACATCTTATGTTCAAACTGTCCATAACCAGCACCTGGTAAAGATGCCCAACGAGAACGACACTTATTGATGGCAACTTCAATACGTCCAGCTTCAATATCTTCAAGTGCTTTGCACTCTTTGATGAGCTGGATAGCAATTTTATCCTGATCTTCAGGCCAGAATCCTTTGAGTCCCAGCTGCTTTTTATAAGCCTCAGCAAACTTATAAAGAATCTGATAACGTCCAGCGGCAGTAGACTTTAAACCTTTATTATTTACAGTAACCAAGACATTAGGATGTTTGCTGTAATCAGTAAAAATTTTAGGTTCACCACCAATACCGTTAACGATTACATCATACCCATTGTTCTTGGTGTATTTACTTGTACTGGTTCCCTCAGATACCGAAAGCATCCCTAAAAATGCTGATACTTGTTTACTGGTCATTTAGTTAATCCTCATTAAAAAGCCTCGAAAGGGGCTTTATCACAACATCCATTTTAAAGTTTAGGCTGGCATCGGCGGTACAGTATACCCAACCATATCCGCGATCTGTCGCAGGTGATAATCCAGGAAGACAATACCATTGGCTGCAAACTGAGCCGAAATACTCGGCAGATTTAGTATATATCCAACTCTCGAAACTACGAATGCTTTCCCTCAACTGCTGCAACTAGAGAACGGCGTTGTCCTGGCGAACATCGCAGATAGTAACTGTCACGACCCCGATAACAGTTACATAGTCCGGTTAATTTTAATGTATGGGAGAGAATCCACTATCGCAACGGCCAGAAGTCCCCATCCGATACCAAATATATGAGTCAATACGGCCACGAAAACCAGCTTAATAGATATCAGGAGTGACCATTTCGGTTTTTTGATGATAATCCTCATAAACACATCCTTACACCACGTTGGGAGACCGACGGGAAAATGCGCCTTGCGGCGCATTAATCTCACGGTTTGTAGTATACCGGACGGACACCAGAGTTAGATTGACCAACTGAAGTACGTCCACGGTTAGCGAGTAGCGCGTTGATGCCCCCGCCAGCCCCGTTGGTATACGCCCCGCCGCGGAGTGTCATGACCTCCCCGCCCGCTTTATACGATAAGGAGTCGTCGGAAATCAGACCCGGCAGCGGGAACAGCATCAGTCTGCGCAGCACTCTTAGCGCCGCTTCTGCTACCGGC
>ERZ772821.1005-NODE-1005-length-18781-cov-6.234647_pt1 | contig 18781 bp, 17 predicted proteins | sample MGYA00580859_ERZ772821 | MGnify/ENA primary metagenome ERZ772821 (study PRJEB29015, sample SAMEA2737674) | human gut metagenome | biome: human gut; feature: human-associated habitat; material: faeces | place: China | collected 2012 ...
TGTCGTCGATCACCAGCACCCGCCGGCCGGCCACCGCCTCCGGCTGGGGGACGGTGTACACCCCCGCCACGTTGGACCGCCGCTGGCTGCCCTGGGTGAGGGAGGACTGGGGGGCATTGTGCCCCGTCTTGGCCAGCAGGGAGACGGCCTCGGTGCCCAAGGCCTGGGCAGTGGCCTGGGCCAGCAGCTGGGCCTGGTCATACCCCCGCTCCTTCCGCCGGGCGGGGGAGACGGGCACCCAGGTGAGCACATCGTAGCTGCCGGGGAGGTAGGTCCGCACCGCCTGGGCCAGGATGGGGCCATAGGTGGCGGCATACCCCTTTTGGCCGGAGAACTTGAACCGGCGCAGGGAGTCCCGCAGACCGCCCCGGTACCACCCGGCGCAGGCGCAGCGGACAAAGTTCTGCCCCCGGGCCACGCCCTGGGCCCCTTGGGTCCAGAAGGGGGCCTGCTGACAGTCCGGGCAGGGGCCGGTCTCAGCGTCGTGGAGGGGCTGGTTACAGAAGGGACATCGGGGTGGGAAGAGCAGGTTCAGCAGTTGTTTGCGCAGAGACATGGTTCTCCTCCTGTTCTGGGGCGGCCCGGGACAGCCGGGCCCGCAGCCCGCTGTACCGCCGCTGCTGGCGGTCGTTGGCGGCCATCCGGGCCACCACCTGGTCGTCCCCCACCAGGATGAGCAGTTCCCGGGCCCGGGTCATGGCGGTGTACAGCACCCCCCGGGTGAGGAGCATGGGGGCGGCCTCCACCACCGAGAGGATCACCGCCCGGTACTCGCTGCCCTGGGCCTTGTGGACGGTGACGGCGTAGGCGGGCTCCAGCTGGGTCATCATGTCGGGGGTGTACTGGGCCAAATGGCCCTCAAAGTCCACCGTCACCAGGCCGGAGGAGGGATCGATGGCGGTGATCTGGCCGATGTCCCCGTTGAAGATTCCCATGCCCACCTCCTTCCCGTCGGCGGAGGCCCAGAGGACGTCGTAGTTGTTCTTCACCTGCATCACCCGGTCCCCCTCCCGGAAGAGGGTGGGGCCGAAGGCCTTCTCCACCTTCCCCGGGGCGGGGGGATTCACCGCCGCCTGGAGGGCCCGGTTCAGGGCGGCGGTGCCCGCCGTCCCCTTCCGGGTGGGGGAGAGGACCTGGATCTGGTCCGGGGGGATGCCCATGTTCTGGGGCAGCCGCCGGCGGCAGAGGTCCACGATGGTGTCCACCGCCGTCCCGGGGTCCAGGCGGCGGAGGAAGAAGAAGTCCCCCTTGGGGTCGTTGGTGAGGGTGGGGCAGTGCCCCTCGTCCACCGCCCGGGCCCCCCGGATGATGGCCGAGGCCGCTGCCTGGCGGAAGATCTCCGTCAGCCGCAACGTGGGCAGCCGGTGGGAGCGGAGCAGGTCGGACAGCAGGTTTCCCGGCCCCACCGAGGGCAGCTGGTGGGGGTCCCCCACCAGCACCAGGCGGCAGCCCCCGGGGAGGGCCTCCAGCAGGGCCTGCATCAGCACCACATCCACCATGGAGGCCTCGTCCAGGATCACCGCGTCGGTGTCCAGGGGCTCCCGTTGGTTGTGGGCGAAGGTGAGGCCGCCGGTGTGGCTGTCGTACCGGGTTTCCAGGAGGCGGTGGATGGTGGAGGCCTCCGCCCCGCAGGTCTCTGCCAGGCGCTTGGCTGCCCGCCCGGTGGGGGCGGTGAGGGCCGTGCGCAGCCCCAGGTGGTCAAAGAGGGCCAGGATCCCCCGGAGGGAGGTGGTCTTGCCGGTGCCCGGCCCCCCGGTGAGGAGCATCACCTGCTGCCGGGCGGCGGTTTTCACCGCCTCCACCTGGAGGGGGGCGTAGGTGAGGCCCTGGTCCCGCTGGATCTGCACCAGCAGCTCCTCCAAGTCGTCTGGGGGGCAGAGCTCCCCCCCGTCCATGGCCAGCAGGGCGTGGGCCACATAGGTCTCACAGTGGTAGAGCTTGTCCAGGTAGCAGGCGTCCTGCCCGGCGATGGCGTCCCGGACGATCCGCCCCTGGTCCAGCAGGTCCTGGAAGCAGGCCTCCACGGCGTCGGCCTCCCCCCCCAGCAGCCGCTGGGCCGCGGCCAGGAGCTTGGCGTAGGGGAGAAAGACGTGGCCGTTGTCCAGGTTGTGGGCCAAGGTGTACAGGATCCCCGCCTCCAGCCGGAGGGGGTCCTCCGGGGAGAACCCCAGGTCCATGGCCAACTTGTCCGCCGCGGGAAAGGAGACGAACAGGGGGTCCTCCATCAGGAGGTAGGGGTTGGCCCGGAGGGCGTTCAGGGCCAGATCCCCATACCGCCGGTACAGGGGCGTGGCGATGGACAGGGGCAGGCTGTGGGCGGAGAGGAAGTCCAGCAGACGGCGCATGGAAAGCTGCAGGCAGAGGGACTGGTGGATGGTCTCCGCCCGCTTGGGGGAGATGCCCCGCACCTTGGTCAGCTGCTGGGGGTCCTCCTCGATGACGGTGAGGATATCCTCCCCAAAGACGTCCAGCAGCCGCCGGGCGGTGGCGGCGCCGATGCCCTTGATGGCCCCGGAGGCCAGGTATTCCAGCAAAGCCTTCTCCCCCACGGGCATCCGCCGCTCCACGATCTCGGCCTTAAACTGCTCCCCGTAGGTGCTGTGGCGGGTCCACTGGCCGTGGACGGAGAGGCCCTCCCCGGGGTTTATCCCGGGCATGGTGCCCACCACGGTGACCTCCTCCCCCTCGTCGGTGGTTTCGAGGCGCAGGATGGTATAGCCGTTCTCCTCGTTGCGGTAGATCACCGCGGAGACGGTTCCGTCCAGGAAGATCAGTTCAGAGGGAGAAGTATCCATGGTCACCTTTCCTTTGTAGGATGTACGTGGCCTCCTCTGCCGGGCAGAAGAGGAGGGTGGGGTCCCGCCGCTGCAGGGCCTGGACCAGGGCCAGCCCCTGGGGGGTGAGCCCCGCGTCCACCACCAGGGGGATGAAGGGGGCCAGTTTTTCCCCCTGAAGCCACCGCAGGTGGCGGAGGGTTTGCTCCAGCCCCTCCCCGTCCCCGGCGGCGGGGATCACGGCGAACACCGGCATGGTCCCCGCCTGGGCGGGGGAGAGCAGCCGAAGGAGCAGCCAATGGCCCAGCAGCACCAGCAGGGCCGAACCGAACAGCGCCAGCAGAATTTCCACAGAGAACACCTCCGCCCCATGCTATGCGCCAAAGGGACGGGGGGAACCTTGTCCCGGGCGGTTTATTTCTCCAGCATCCGCTTCAGGTACTGGCCGGTGTAGGAGGCTGCACACTGGGCCACCTCTTCGGGGGTGCCGGTGCACACGATGTGGCCCCCGCCGCTGCCCCCCTCGGGGCCCAGGTCGATGACGTGGTCGGCCCATTTGATCACGTCCAGGTTGTGCTCAATGACCACCACGGTGTTGCCCCCCTCCACCAGGCGGTCCAGCACCTCCAGGAGCTTGTGGACGTCGTAGGTGTGCAGGCCGGTGGTGGGCTCGTCTAGGATATAGATGGTCTTGCCGGTGGACCGGCGGGACAGTTCCGTGGCCAGCTTCACCCGCTGGGCCTCTCCCCCGGAGAGGGTGGTGGAGGACTGGCCGATTTTGAGGTAGCCCAACCCCACGGAGGAGAGGGTTTCCAGCTTCCGCCGGAGTTTGGGGAGGTTGGCGAAGAACTCTAGACCCTCGTCCACGGTCATGTTCAGCACGTCGTGGATGTTCTTGCCCTTGTACTTCACTTCCAAGGTCTCCCGGTTGTAGCGCTTGCCTTTGCACACCTCACAGGGGACGTAGATGTCCGGCAGGAAGTGCATTTCAATCTTCAGCAGGCCGTCCCCGGCGCAGGACTCGCACCGGCCCCCCTTCACGTTGAAGGAGAACCGCCCGGGGCCATACCCCCGGGACTTGGCGTCAGGGGTGGAGGCAAAGAGCTCCCGGATGTCCCCGAAGAGCCCGGTGTAGGTGGCGGGGTTGGACCGGGGGGTCCGGCCGATGGGGGACTGGTCGATGGCGATGACCTTGTCCAAAAATTCCTCCCCTTCCAAACGGTCGTGCTTGCCGGGGCGGACCTTCATCCGGTTTAAATCGGCCCCCAGGCGCTTGAAGAGGATCTCGTTGACCAGGGAGGACTTCCCCGACCCGGACACCCCGGTGACGCAGGTGAAGGTCCCCAGGGGGATGGACACGTCGATGTGGTCCAGGTTGTTCTCCGCGGCCCCCCGGACGGTGAGGCAGTGGCCGTTGCCCGGCCGGCGGCGGGGGGGGACGGGGATGGTTTTGGCCCCGGAGAGGTACTGGCCGGTGAGGGACCGGGGCTCGGCCATGATCTCCTCCACCGTGCCGGCGGCCACCACCTCCCCGCCGTGGACCCCGGCCCCGGGGCCGATGTCCACGATGTAGTCGGCAGCGCGCATGGTGTCCTCGTCGTGCTCCACCACGATGAGGGTGTTGCCCAGGTCCCGCAGGTGCTTCAGGGTGTCCAGGAGCATGTCGTTGTCCCGCTGGTGCAGGCCGATGGAGGGCTCGTCCAGGATGTACAGCACCCCCATGAGGGAGGAGCCGATCTGGGTGGCCAGGCGGATGCGCTGGCTCTCCCCCCCGGAGAGGGTGCCTGCCTGGCGGCTGAGGGTGAGGTAGGCCAGCCCCACCCGCTGGAGGAAGGTGAGCCGGGCCTTGATCTCCTTGAGGATCTGCTGGGCGATCTGGGCCTGGGTCTCGGTGAGGGTGAGGTGGTCCACAAAGTCCAGGGCCTCGGTGACCGACTGGTGGCAGAAGGTGTCAATGTCCATCCCCCCCACGGTGACCGCCAGGGCCTCCTTCTTCAGCCGGCGGCCCCGGCAGGTGGGGCAGGGGCACTGGCTCATGCACTCCTCCAGCTCCTTCCGGGAGGCGTCGGACTGGGTCTCGGTGAAGCGTCGCTCCACGTTGGTGAGGATGCCCTCAAAGGCCTGCTGGAAGGAACCCATCCCGTCGGCCCGGTGATAGGTGAGCTTCAGCTTCTTCCCCTTCGTGCCGTGGAGGATGACCTCCTGGGCCGCCGGGGGAAGGTCCTGGAAGGGGGTGCGCAGGTCAAAGTGGTACTCCTTGGCCAGGGCCTCGAAGTACATCCGGGCGATGGAGTCCCCCTTCACGTTCTGCCAGCCGGAGACGGCGATGGCCCCGTCCAGGATGGACAGGGCGGGGTTGGGGATCACCAGCTGGGGGTCGGCCTTCATCTGGCTGCCCAGGCCGGTGCAGGTGGGGCAGGCCCCGAAGGGGCTGTTGAAGGAGAACATCCGGGGGGAGAGCTCCTCGATGGAGATGCCGCAGTCCTCGCAGGCGTAGTTCTGGGAGAAGGAGAGGTCCTGGTCCTCCTTCACCAGGTTGATGAGCACCAGGCCGCCCCCCAGGGAGGCGGCGGTCTCCACCGAATCGGTGAGGCGGCGGAGGATGTCCGGCCGGATCACCAGCCGGTCCACCACGATCTCGATGTTGTGCTTCTTGTTCTTCTCCACGGGGATGTCCTCGGTGAGCTCATAGAGGACCCCGTCCACCCGGCAGCGGACGTAGCCGGACTTCCGGGCGTTTTCCAGCACCTTGGTGTGCTCCCCCTTCTTCCCCCGGATCACCGGGGCCAGCACCTGGATCCGGGTGCCCTCGGGGAGGGAGAGGATCTGGTCGATGATCTGGTCGATGGACTGCTGGCGGATCTCCTTGCCGCACTTGGGGCAGTGGGGGGTGCCCACCCGGGCCCAGAGGAGGCGGAGGTAGTCGTAGATCTCCGTCACCGTGCCCACGGTGGACCGGGGGTTCTTGCTGGTGGTCTTCTGGTCAATGGAGATGGCGGGGGAGAGGCCGTCGATGTAGTCCACATCGGGCTTCTCCATCTGGCCCAGGAACATCCGGGCGTAGGAGGAGAGGGACTCCACATACCGCCGCTGCCCCTCGGCATAGATGGTGTCGAAGGCCAGGGAGGACTTTCCCGATCCGGACAGGCCGGTGACCACCACCAGCTTGTCCCGGGGGAGGGAGACGTCGATATTTTTCAAGTTGTGGGCGCGGGCGCCCTTGACGTAGATGTGTGTCTGCATAGGGGATATCGCTCCGTTATCAATGGGATGGTGCCGTGGTGAGGTCGGCAATCTGCCCCTTCACCAGGGCGATGAGGTCGTCGGGGGCCACCTCCACCTGGAAGCCCACCTTCCCGGCGGAGCACACCATGGTGTCCACCAGAATGACTTCCTCGGCAAAATAGGTGGGGAAGGCCTTGGCCATCCCCACCGGGGAGCACCCCCCGTGGACATAGCCGGTGAGGGGGAGCAGCTGTTTCTGGGGCAGCATGGAGACCGACTTCACCCCGGCGGCCTTGGCGGCCTTTTTCAGGTCCAGGGTCTCCGCCACGGGGATCACAAAGACGAAGTGCTCCCCCTTGGGCCCCTGGGCCACCAGGGTTTTAAAGACCTGCTCCGGGGGCTTGCCCAGGAGCTTGGCGGCGGTGACCCCGTCGGGCACCTCCCCCTTGGGCAGGGGGACCTCATAGGCGGTGCAGGGGATGCCGGCGGCCTCCAGGATGCGGACCACGTTGGTTTTTTCTTCTTTTGGATGTTTTGCCATACTGGGTTACCTCAAGATGTAGACGGAGGCCAGAATGCACACCAGGCCCAGCACCACGCCCAGGGTCATGGGCTCCCCAAAGGCCAGGATGCCCACCAGGGAGGCCACCACCGGCTCCACCGAGGCCAGGATGGAGGCCTTGCCGCTGTCCCCCAGGTCATTGAGGCCCTTGGTGTAGAGGATGTAGGGCAGCACAGTGCCGCAGACCATGAGCCCTAAGGACAGCAGGATCCCCTGGGGGGAGTGGAAGGTGGTGTACAGGTCCCCGGCGTTGGTCATAAACAGGGATCCAATCCCGGCGATGAGGAAGGTGTAGAAGGTGACGGTAAAGGGCTGGTAGTGCTTCAAAGCGAACCGTCCGAAGATGGTGTAAGAGCTGTAAAACAGGCCGCTGCCGATGCCCAGCAGCAGCCCATCGGTGGTGAGGGTGAGCTGGCCGTTGAGGATGCCTGCCACAAAGCAGCACCCCAGAAAGGCCAGCACCAGGGCTAGGAGCTTCCGCTTGGTGATCTTATCCTTCCAGAGGATGGCGGAGAGGATCACCACAAAGGTGGGGGCGGTGTAGAGCAGGATGGCCGCCACCGCCAGGGAGGAGACCTGCTGGCTGCGGAAGTAGCACAGGGTAAAGAGCAGGATGCTCACCAGGCCCATGGCCAGGAAGAGGGGCAGGTGCCGCAGGCGGATGCGGAAGATGCTCCGGTCATAGATCAGGAAGAGGATGGCCAAAATCACGCAGGCCCCCAGGTTTCGCAGCATGACCACCGTCTCCGGGGCGATGCCCAGGGCGGAGAGGTTCCGGTTGAACATCCCCAGGCAGCCCCACAGGGAGCCGGCGATGAGGATGCACAGGATGGCCAGGCGGGAGGATTTCTTTTCCGGCTGGGCGGTGTTGGTGGCGGGGGTGTTCTCTTCCATGGGAATACTCCTTTCTCTCTGGGGGTGGGATAGGGATGGCTGGGGACAGGGGGACGCCTTAGTCGGTGGTCTCCTTTCCCCGCAGCTCGATGATTTGATCCCGCAGAATGGCGGCGTATTCGAACTCCAGCCGGCGGCTGGCCTCCTTCATCTCCTTTTCCAGGTTGGCGATGAGGTTGGCCTTCTCCTTCTGGGTGAGGGCCTTGGCCCCCTGGCCCTTCTTGCCCTTGCCGTCGGGGGCGTGGGAGATCTCAATGAGGTCCCGGACGGACTTGACAATGGTCTTGGGGACGATGCCGTGGGCCTGGTTGTAGGCGTCCTGAATCTCTCGCCGGCGCTGGGTCTCCTCCATGGCGGCGGCCATGGAGGGGGTGACGGTGTCGGCGTAGAGGATCACCAGGCCCTCCGCGTTTCGGGCGGCCCGGCCGATGGTCTGGATGAGGGAGGTCTCTGAGCGGAGGAACCCCTCCTTGTCGGCGTCCAGAATGGCCACCAGGGAGACTTCTGGCAGGTCCAGCCCCTCCCGGAGGAGGTTGATGCCCACCAGCACGTCGAAGGCCCCCAGGCGGAGGTCCCGGATGATCTCCATGCGCTCGATGGTGTCCACGTCGTGGTGCATGTACCGCACCCGGATGCCCGCCCCCTGGAGGTAGTTGGTGAGGTCCTCGGCCATCTTCTTGGTGAGGGTGGTCACCAGCACCCGCTCCTGGCGCTGTTCCCGGGCGTGGATCTCCCCGATGAGGTCGTCGATCTGCCCTTCCACCGGCCGCACCTGGACCACCGGGTCCAGCAGGCCCGTGGGGCGGATGACCTGCTCCACAATCTGCCCCGAGCGGCTGCGCTCGTACTGCCCCGGGGTGGCGGAGACGTAGATCACCTGGTTGAGCCGCTGGGTAAACTCGTCAAAGGTCAAAGGGCGGTTGTCAAAGGCGCAGGGCAGGCGGAAGCCGTAGTCTACCAGGGTGGTTTTCCGGGCCCGGTCGCCGTTGTACATGGCCCGCACCTGGGGAAGGGTCACGTGGCTCTCGTCGATGAACATGAGGAAGTCCTTGGGGAAGTAGTCCAGCAGGGTCATGGGGGGGGAGCCTGCCGGCCGGCCGGCGATGACCCGGCTGTAGTTCTCAATGCCGGAGCAGTAGCCCAGCTCCCGCATCATCTCGATGTCATACAGGGTGCGCTGGGAGATCCGCTGGGCCTCCAGCAGCTGGTCGTTGGCCTTGAAGAAGGCCACCCGCTCGTCCAGCTCCCGGTAGATCTCGTCGATGGCAGCGGCCATCTTCTCCTTGGAGGCCACGTAGTGGGAGGCGGGGTAGATGGCCACATGGTCCAGCACCCGGGTGGGGGTGCCGGTGACCACGTTGATCTCGCTGATGCGGTCAATCTCGTCCCCGAAGAACTCCACCCGGATGGCGTGGTCCTTGGCATAGACGGGGAAGATCTCCACCGTGTCCCCCCGCACCCGGAAGCGGTTGCGGTCAAAGGCCACGTCGTTGCGCTCGTAGCGGATCTCGGTGAGTTTGTTCAGCAGCTCGGTCATGGGCCGTTCCTGGCCGGTGCGCAGGGAGATCACCATGTTGGAGTAGTCGATGGGGTCCCCCAACCCGTAGATGCAGGACACCGAGGCCACCACGATCACGTCCCGCCGCTCAAACAAAGCGGAGGTGGCGGAGTGGCGCAGGCGCTCGATCTCGTCGTTGATGGCGCTGTCCTTTTCGATGAAGGTGTCGGTGTGGGGGATGTAGGCCTCCGGCTGGTAGTAGTCGTAGTAGGACACGAAGTACTCCACGGCGTTGTTGGGGAAAAACTCCTTAAACTCCGCGCACAGCTGGGCGGCCAAGGTCTTGTTGTGGGCCAGCACCAGGGTGGGGCGCTGGACCCGCTCAATGACCTTGGCCATGGTGAAGGTTTTGCCGGAGCCGGTGACCCCCAAGAGGGTCTGCTCGTCCAGCCCCAGCTCCACCCCCTGGGCCAGGCTGGCGATGGCCTCGGGCTGGTCCCCAGAGGGGGTGTAGTCGCTGACGACTTGAAATTTGGGCATAGAAACCTCCCAATCTGCAACAGTCTATGCCCCCCGGCGGGCGGGGTGTGCCCCTTGGTCCGGCGGGGGTCAAAGGGGCGTGAGGTAACGGCTGTCCCGCAGGGAGACCATGTCGTCATCGGTGAGGATGACGTGGTCGTAGAGGGTGATGCCGAGGGGCTTGAGGGAATCTTGAATGTATCGGGTGAGGAAAAGGTCCTCCTGGGAAGGGGTGGCCAGGCCGCTGGGGTGGTTGTGGGCCAGGACCACCACGGTGGCGTTCAAGGCCAGGGCCTCGGTGGTGATCTTCCGCAGGCTGATCTCGTTGGCGTTGGGGGTACCCTCGCTGAGGGGGCGCACACCCAGGAGCTTGCCCTTGCTGTCGAAGCAGGCCAGGAAGGACTTCTCGTTCCGGGTCCCAAAGAAGTAGGGGGTGAACAGGGCGTGAAGGGTGGCGCTGTCCGAGAGGATGACCTCCGCGCTGGTGCGGGAGGCCAGGTACCGGGCAGCGATGGCGGGGATCAGCTTGAGGAGGACCACCGTATTTTCCCCCACGCCGGGGACCTTGCGCAGGTCATCGGGGGAGGCGTCCAGCACCCCCGCCAGGGAACCGAAGGTGTCCAGCAGCTGGTGGGCCAGGGGGTTCACATCCCCCTGGCGGCGGGAGTAGAAGAGGAGGAGCTCCAGCACCCGGGGTTCTGAGACGTGGGCCAGGCCGCCCTGCAAGAACTCCTGTTTCATGCGGTCCCGGTGGCCTTCGTGGATGCCCATGGCGCCCTCCTTTCTGCCGGCGGCCGAGGAACCTTCTGGCGGCCGGTCCATGGGTTTGGTACCTTTTATCATACCGCGTTTTGGGCCGTTCGACAAGGGAAACCTCCGGCCCAAGGGGGGAAAATCGGAAGAAAGCCGCTGACAAAGGGGGAAAGTTATGGTATGATAGCCAGAAAGTGACTTGGGCCGGCCTCTGGGGCCGGCCGACCCAGAGAAGGAGGCGCATCCCATGCGCATGAGAAGAAAGAAGAATTTGATCCCCCGGATGGAGGCCTGCGCCGACTGGCTGATTCGGGAGCCCCAGACCCTCCGGGGGCATTGGCGGTCCCTGCTGCCGGGGGCCCAGGCCCTCCGGGTGGAGCTGGGCTGCGGCAAGGGCCGCTTCACCTGCGAGACCGCAGCGGCGGAGCCAGAGGTCCTCTTTGTGGCGGTGGAGCGGGTGCCCGACGCCATGGTGATGGCCATGGAGCGGGCCCGGGACCTGGGGCTGCGGAACGTGTTTTTCGTGGACGCCGACGCGGCGGGCCTCCCCGACTTTTTCGCCCCGGGGGAAGTGGACCGGCTCTATATCAACTTCTGCGATCCCTGGCCCACCAAGCGCCACGCCAAGCGGCGGCTGACCCACCGGAACTTCCTGCTCAAGTACCGCCAGGTGCTCCCAGACGGGGGGGAGATCCACTTTAAGACCGACAACGCCGGCCTGTTTGCCTTTTCTGTGGAGGAGTTTCCTGCCGGGGGCTTCCAGCCCACCCAGGTCACCGACGACCTCCACTGGGACGGCATCCAGGGGGTGATGACCGACTATGAGGCCAAGTTCCACGCCATGGGCACCCCCATCCACCGGTGCGTGGCAGTGAAGGGGGAGCTGCCGCCCCAGCCGGCGGAATCCCCCGCTCCGGCGGAAGGGGACAAGGCCGAATAACGGCAGATCCATAGGGACAAACAGGCCTTGGGCTGCGGGAGACCGCAAAGCCCAAGGCCTGTGTTTTTCAAGTGCAGAGGGGAGGCTGCCTCACATCCGCCGGCCGCCGAACATGCGGCGGATCTGATGCTGGAAGGTGTGGAACATGCTCCAGCCGGCGCGGCAGCAGGCGCGCCACGCCCCCCAGAGGTTGCTGGTTTGGGAGAAGTTCCCCTGGAAGTGGGCGGCGTTGGGCCCCACGTCCGGGCCGGGGCCGGTATAGGGGCCGCCCTGGTTGGGGCCCTCGCTGTCCCCGAAGTCCTGGTGGAAGGCGTCGCCCTCTCCCGTGGCGGAGCGGCCGGAGAAATCCCCGTCGTCATCCTCGTCCTCTGGGGACTGCTCCACCAAATCCAGCATCCGGCGGTACCAGGAGGAACCCTGGCGGTGCCAGAAGAGGATGGGCCGGAAGGGGATCAGCGTCTGGGTGCCTGGGGGGTACTGGGTGATGTACCGGCGGAACCGCACCCGGTCCACCACATTCAAGACCACCCAGACCAGGATGATCCACCAGATGTTCACCAGCAAGGTGAACAGGACCCCCTGGAGCACATCCCCCAGGGAGACGCTCTGCTCCCGGCTGTCCCCAGAGAAGAAGGAGAAGCCGGAGGAGGTGTGGTCCAGCACCGGGAGGGCCGCGGCGCACCAGGTCTCCAACCCGTCGAAAAGGCGGAGGATGCCCTGGTCGCTTTCGCCCTGGAAGAAACTGGCATTCAGGTTGTTGGACACCACAGAGGACAGGGTGGGGGTGACGCCGCTCTCCTCCACATAGGGGCGGAGGGTGCCGCCGTAGACCAGGTACCAGGCCTGGTTGCTGGTTTCGATGACCAGCAGCATGTCCATGCTGCCCAGTTCGGTTTCCTCAAACCGGTTTTTGGCGTAGGTTTCGATGTCCTGGCCGTTGAGGTAGTTGATGGTCTGAATGGCCATGAGGCAGCCGTAGTTGCTGTGGAGGGACAGGTTGCTCCGGGCCAGGGTGTCGGTGGTGTCCATGGAGAAGAGGCCGGCGTCGTCATCGATCCAACTGAGGTAATAGTTTAATCCGCTCTCGCCGGCCTGCTGGGCGGGGGCATCGGAGATGTCCTGGGGGGTGTTGGGGGCGGCCCGGGTGTAGCCAATGACGCAGCACAGGGCAATGACCAACAGGGTAAGCAGGACGGCGACGGATGTTTTTCGGAAAAATTTCATAGGAACCTCCCAAACGAATGTGCTCCAACGCTGGGATTTTCTGGAGGATAGGGGGTAGGGCTCAGGTGCGCAGGGCCAGCAGCTTTTGCTTGAGCTCGCCTTCGATGCGGCCCAGCTCTGCCTCGGCCTCCCGCCGTTTTTGGGCGCCCTCGGTCTGGATGCGCAGCACCTCGTCCAGGGAATCCATGAGCTGCTGGTTGGTGTGGCGGAGGGTTTCCAGGTCCACGATGGAACGCTCGGCCTCCCGAGCGGTTTCGATGGTGCCCGATTTCAGCAGGTCCGCGTTCTGCCGGAGGAGGTTGTTGGTCATCTCCGTCACGGCGTTCTGGGCGGCGGTGGCTTGGCGGGCGTGCTCCAGCCCCAGGGCCAGGACCATCTGGCTCTTCCACAGGGGAATGGTGTTGACCAGGCTGGACTGGATCTTCTCGATCATCAACGTGTCGTTGTTTTGGAGCATCCGGGTCTGGGGGCCCATTTGCAGGGAGATCATCCGGGTCAGTTCCAGGTCGTGGAGTTTCTTTTCAAAGCGGTTGCACAGGCTGACCATGTCGTTGTAGGCTTGGGCATCGGCCTGGGTGCCGCTGGCCTGGGCCTGCTGCTGCAGCTGGGCCAGGTCCTCTGCCTGGATCTGGGCCAGCCGCTTTTTCCCCGCCAGGATGTACATGGTCAGCTCCTGCTGGTACTTGGCGTTGAGTTCAAACATCTGGTCCAGGTTGGCCACATCTTTCATCAAGGTGATCTGATGGGCCTCCAGATTTTCCACAATCTTATCCACATTGGCCGAGGCCTTGGCATAGCCGGCCTTCAGGGTGGCCAGCTGGTTCTTCTTCCGCCGGAAGAAGCCGGAGAGGCCCTTCTTCTCCTCCCCCGGGTCGAAGTCCTGGAGCTGGCGGACCAGGTCGGACAGGGTGTCGCCAATCTCCCCCAGGTCCTTGGTGCGGATCTGCTGGAGGGTGTTCTCGGAGAACTCCGACACGTTTTTCTGGGCGGCGGCGCCGTATTGGAGCACCACGTTGCTGTCGGTGATGTCGATGGTTTTGGCGAAGGCCTCCACCGCCTTGCGCTGGGCGGGGGTGAGCTTGGCTTCGTCCAGGTCGGTGTCCGGCACCCCGTCCTGGGGGGCGCTGGCGGGCTGCTGGGGGGTGTCGGCCCCTTTGGGCGGGGCCGCTTGGGCCTGGCCGCCCAGGGGGGAGTTGGGGTTGAGGGTCAATTCGGGAATGAATTCGTCTGCCATGGGGCAAGTCCTTTCTCAGTGGAGGTCCGGCTGGTCGCCCGCCAGCCCCTCTTGGGCCAGCAGGGTTTCCATGACGGTGATGTCCGAGGCGATGTCCATGGCCTCATCCCGGAAGAGGGCGTCCAGCTGCTTGTGGAAGGCCATGACAATGGTGTCCATGATGGTTTCAATCCGGTGCATGGTACCGTCGATGTTCTCCCCCGACACCCCGGCAGCGCCCATGCGGTCGTAGGCGTTGAGGATCTTCAGGGTGGTGGGGAGGTAGTAGTTCATAAATTTGCGGATCTGGGGGAGTTTTTCCGGGTGGGCGATCACCTGGTCGATGATCTTGCCGGTGGCGTCCTCCAACTGGTCGATCCGCCGGGAGATCTCCTCGTCCTCGATGGCGTCGTTGAGGCGGCGCATTTCCTGGATGGCCCGGTCCCGCTCCAGGACCAAAGCGTCAATCTTGGGGTCCCCGGTGGAGGCAGGCTCCTCTGGGGCCTCCTCCTTGGCCGCCTCGGCTTCGGGGGCGGGCTCCTCTTTGGGCGGGGCCTCCGGTTCCTCCTTGGGGGGATCGGGGAGCTCGTACTCCACCGTGGGGAAGATCCCCTTGGCCACAATAAAGACCACTGCCGACAGGAGGATCACCGTCACATAGTCAGACACCCGGTACAGCGGGTGGACCAGGGTGAAGATAATCCAAACCACAGCAATGGCGTAAATGGGAATGACCGGGCGCTTTTTATGTTTGGCCATGGGAAAGCTCCGTCCTTTCCAAGGAATGAAATGGTTTTCAAGTATTTATACTATTCTACCTTCCCAGTGATGCTCTGTCAAGGACTGCTTTCCGTTGACAGGGAGGAAAAAGACAGATACAATGGAAGGGAAACACAGCAGCGCCTGCTTCTGGCTTTTGGAACGGGGGGCCGCCGGAGTGCCCCCGGCAGGGCCGGCACCCGTTCCAAAAGGTATCATGATGCGGCGGGCTACCGGGCCGTCGCCGCAGAGGCAGGTCCGGGGAGGGAGGGAGGCCCCACGGCGGTCCCGGGGCTCCTAGGCGGGGAATCCCCGCCGCCGCTTGCCGTATCCTATGCGGCGGAGAAACCATGTGTGCCCCCCAGCGGGCCGCCCTCCGCGGATGACAAGAAAGGAATGACACGCTATGATTCGGATTGCCCCCTCCATCCTCTCCGCCGACTTTGCCCACCTGGGCCGGGACGTGGAGAAGGTGAAAACCGCCGACTGGCTCCATGTGGATGTGATGGACGGGATGTTTGTCTCCAACATCAGCATCGGGGTGCCGGTGGTCAAGTCCCTGCGGAAGGCCACCGACATGTTTTTGGATGTCCATCTGATGATCGAAAAGCCCGTGCGGTACATCGACGCCTTCGCCGACGCCGGGGCGGACCTTCTCTCGGTCCACCTGGAGGCGGACATGCCCCCTGGCATCCAGGCGGCCCTGGCCGCCATGGAGAAGCGGGGGGTGAAGAAGGGCATCGCCCTGCGGCCCATCACCGGGGCGGAGGCCGTGCTGCCCTATGTGAAGGACGTGGACCTCATCCTGGTGATGACGGTGGAGCCAGGCTTTGGCGGCCAGAAGTTCATGGCTGACCAGCTGCCCAAGATCGCCGCCATCCGCCGGTACATCGACCAGTACAACCCGGACTGCCGCCTGGAGGTGGACGGAGGGGTTGACCCCGTCACCGCCCGCCAAGTGGTGCAGGCCGGGGCGGATACCCTGGTGGCCGGCAGCGCCATCTACGGCGCAGCCGATGTGGAGGGCGCCATCCGGGCCCTCCGGGGGGAATGATCCCCCATAAACCACGCAGCCAATGCCGGTCTGGCCTGGGCGGCGAAGCCGCCTGGGCCAGGCCGGTTCCCTGTCCCGCCCTGCCGGGGCGGGCAAGTTTGAGAAAAGGAAGGGTTGACCCATGGAATACTTTCCCCCCGCCTTAGAAAAAATGGTGGAGCAGTTTGCCCGCCTGCCGGGCATCGGGCATAAGACCGCCCAGCGGCTGGCTTTCTTCGTCCTCTCCCTGCCGGAGGGGGAGGTGGAGACCTTTGCCCAGTCCATCCTGGAGGCCAAACGGACCATCGCCCTGTGTCCCGTCTGCCAGAACCTCACCCAGGGGGAGGGGCCCTGCCCCATCTGCGCCAGTGAGAAGCGGGACGGCAGCCAGGTGTGCGTGGTGGCCGACCCCAAGGACGTCATCGCCATGGAGCGGGCCCGGGAGTACCGGGGGAAGTACCACGTCCTCCACGGGGTCCTCTCCCCCATGAACGGGGTGGGGCCGGATGACCTGCACATCAAGTCCCTCCTGGACCGGGTGGCCCAGGGGGAGGTGCAGGAGGTCATCATGGCCACCAACCCGGACACCGAGGGGGAGGCCACCGCCATGTACCTCTCCCGGCTGCTCAAACCCTTTGGGGTGAAGGTCACCCGCCTGGCCTACGGCGTGCCAGTGGGGGGCCACCTGGAGTACGCCGACGACGCCACCCTCATGCGGGCCCTGGAGGGCCGGCGGGAGATGTGAGGGCCGGCCACGCTTTCCCAGTAAAAAAACCGGACCCAGTCCCTTCTCAAAAGGGGGCTGGGTCCGGTTTTTCGATGTCAGCGGGCGTTCTGCCGCAGGACGGCCTCCATGGCCTTGCCTTTGGCCAGCTCGTCCACCAGTTTGTCTAGGTAGCGCATCTCCCGCATGAGGGGGTCCTCCACAGCTTCCACCCGCACGCCGCAGACCACGCCTTTGATCTTCTCCCGGTTGGGGTTGGGGTGGGGAGCCTGGCGGAAGAAGTCCCCATAGGTCAGGTCCGTGTCCATGGCCTGGAGTAAAAACTCCGGGGAGTACCCGGTGAGCCAGGCGGTTACCTGGTGGACCTCCTCCTCGGTCCGCCCTTTCTTGACGGCCTTGTCCAACAGCAGACGGTAGATTTTCCCAAAACGCATGCGAAAAACGGTCTCATTGCTTGCCATAACGTGGGCTCCTTTCTAGGAAGGTAGAGGGGGAACCGGCGGGAAGGGCGGCGAAGGCCTGCAAATAGGTGTGCAGGGCTTCCGGGGTGTCTGCCAGCGCCACCGCGCCGGCGGCCTGCATGGCCGCAGCTTCCCCATACCCCCAGGTGACCCCGATGGTGGGGATGCCGTGGTCCTTGGCCCCCAGCACGTCGTAGTCCGTGTCCCCCACCATGACGGCCCGGCCGGGGTCCCCGATCTGGGCCAGCAGGTGGGCGATGACGTCGGCCTTGGTCTCCCGGCCCACGGCGGGGTCGGCTCCGCAGATCAGGGTGAAGTGGTGGGCCAGCTGAAAGTGCTCCAGCACCTCGATGGCGGTGACCTGGGGCTTGGAAGTGGCCACATACAGGGAGAAACCCTCTGCTTGCAGCCGGGCCAGCAGGTCCGCGATGCCGGGGTAGGGGGTGTTTTCAAACTTGCCGATGGGGATGTACCGGGCCCGGAAGATCCGGATGGCCTCCTCGATCCCCGCCTCCGGCACCCCGAACCGGGCGAAGGTCTGCCGCAGGGGCGGGCCCACGAAGGCCCGGAGCTGGTCCCGGTGGTCCACCTGGATGCCGAAACGCTCCAGGGCGGGGAGGGCGGAGTTCATAATCCCCGGGCCGGAATCGGTGAGGGTGCCGTCTAAGTCAAAGAAAATGGCGTTGCGCATGGTGGTTGTCCTTTCGTGCCGAATTGCTGCCCGTATTATACGACACAATTCCAGGGATGGCAACCGGCTGCCGGGCAGGAAAACGCCCCGCCGGTTGGCCCGGCGGGGCGCAGCGGGCTCTTATGGTTCCTGCGGCTGGGTCATGAGGGGGATGCCAGGGAGGAAAAACTCTGAGACGGCAAAGATCACCGCCTTCCCAGACAGCTTCACCCGGTCCCCCTCCAGGGTGCCGTAAAGGGTGCCGCCCCGGGGGGAGGCCTGCCAGGCCACCAGGGTGTCCTTCCCCAGGACCCGGGCCCAGTAGGGGAAAATGTGGCAGTGGCCGGAGCCGCACACCGGGTCCTCCGGCACCCCGCACTTGGGGGCGAAGGAGCGGGAGACGCAGTCAACGTCCCGCCCCCGGGCGGTGGCGTGCTGGAGCAGGCCCTCCAGCTCCTTTAACGCCTCCTGATCCGGGGCCAGGCCCCGCACCGTCTCCTCCCGATCAAAGACGCACAGCAGATCCCGGCCCAGGTAGGCGGCGGCAGGCCTGGCCCCGAAGGCGGCAACCATGGCCTCGGTCACCGGGACGGGGGTGAGGGCGTAGGCGGGAAAGTTCATCTCGTACCGGTCCCCTCGCTTCTGGACGGGGAGGGGGCCGCTGCGGGTGTGGAAGGTGACCTGCTGCCGGCCGGGCTCCAGCTCCGTAAGCACCACGTGGGCCGCCGCCAGGGTGGCGTGGCCGCAGAGGTCGATCTCCCCGGCGGGGGTGAACCACCGCAGGGCATAGTCCCCGCCGTCCTTCACCAGGAAGGCCGTCTCGGAGAGGTTGTTCTCCCGGGCCACCTTTTGCATCAGGTCCTCCGGCAGGGGCTGGAGGCAGACGGCAGCGGGGTTGCCGGAGAAGAGCTGGTCGGTGAAGGCGTCTACAATGATTTGACACTGGAAGGGATTCATGGGGCATCCTCCTTTTCGGCGTTCTTTTGAAACACATGGACCCGGAAGGAGACGGTGGTGTCCAAGCTGGGCAAGGCGGCCAGCCGGGCCGCCCCCTCCTTGGGGGTCTTCCAGAAGTAGGGGGTCATTTGGAACAGGTCCTGGATGGTCTGGGGGTCAGGCAGGTGGGCGGTGAAGTCCACTTCCTGGATGGCCCGGTAGGCAAAGCCGGGGTAGGGAGTCTGCTTCTCCTCATTGGGGTAGGGCCGGTCGTAGAGGACCTGCTTGAGCTCCCACAGGTGCCGGGCCCCGGGCACCACGTAGAGGAACCAGCCCCCTGGCTTCAGCACCCGCCAAAACTCCGTGAGGGCCAGGGGGGAGAAGCAGTCCACCAAGAGGTCCGCCACCCCGTCGGCCACCGGCAGGTGGTACACCGAGGCCACGGCGAACTCCCCGTCGGGGACCCGCTTGGCCGCCCGGCGCAGGGCGTGTTTGGACAGGTCCACCCCCGCCAGCCGGGGGGACTTCCCCGCCTGGGCCACCAAAGTTTACTAAGATTAGAAAGAGCATCAATATTAATAGCACCACTTCTATTA
>ERZ772821.1006-NODE-1006-length-18771-cov-21.242733_pt1 | contig 18771 bp, 20 predicted proteins | sample MGYA00580859_ERZ772821 | MGnify/ENA primary metagenome ERZ772821 (study PRJEB29015, sample SAMEA2737674) | human gut metagenome | biome: human gut; feature: human-associated habitat; material: faeces | place: China | collected 2012 ...
GGGGGTCCTCGCACAGACCGAAGATATAGTCCAGGGACACATTAAAATAGGTGGCATACCAGACCAGGATACGGTAAGGCGCTGCCGCCCGGTCAGTTTCGTAGCGGTTGATGGCAGCCTGATTGGTGTCGGCCAGTGCCGCCAGCTGGGCCTGGGTCAGCCCCGCGTCCTTGCGTAAAACGCGCAGTCGGGTGCCTACGGATACATCCATGGAAAGACCTCCTGCAAAATTCGTCAATTCAAGTATAATCGAATTTTAGATTTATTGCAAGAAGTATTGTCCACTTAGGATTCCGAAAGCACCCGATACAGCGACTTTACTGCAAAGCGTCCCTTTTGCTCAACCGATAAATCAGTATGCCGGATATCATACCGCACAACACCATCGAAATCACACTGAGCAGGATTTCCGCCGGGGTGGATTCATAATACCCGGAAAGTGTGAACGCAGCCACCAGCGGATACAGTTTGGATATGGTTCCCAGGTTTCCCACGAAGATCGTGATAAAGGAGTAAACTTCCGCTGCCAGAAGGCTGAGCCAGTAATCCAGCTTCTTTTCGGTAATGAAGCAGATAATGGGCAGCACTGCAAAGAAAACGCAAATTCCATCCACCAGATAGATTTTGAGATAGAGCCAAAAAATTGCTGCCGTAAGGACCTGGGCGTGAAAAGCCATTTCTATAGCAAAGGCTGCCAGAAACAGCACAAGATAGGTTCCCACGCTGAAAACCAGAATCACCATGACCTTGGCCACTACCATCTTGCCCATATTGACCGGAATGAGCAAAAGGGACTTCAGCACATCTTCCTGGCTCTCCCGGCAAATGATATAACTGCCGAACAGCGCAATGATGCCCGGCAGCGCATACAGCGTTCCCAGGGACTGGACCCCGGTCAGATACCATTCAGGTTCCATGCCATAAGCTTCATTTCCTCCGGCGAAAAAGCCTTGTGCTGTCACAATGACCAGTACCATACAGAGCCCAAACAGTGCCACAAGCAGCATACGGGAACGGCGAAGTTTTTTCAATTCTGTCCAAATCATAACCTGCATTGCGTTTTCCTCACTTTTCCGAAAGTCCATGATAGGCGTAGATTCCAGAAGCCACCGCCCATCCTCCAAAACAGAGTACGGCAAAAAACGGCTGATAGGCACAGGGCATTACTATATTGGGCAGATCTCTTGAAATACAAAGAATGGCACAGGCAGAAGGAATCAGGTACGGGTTCGTTTGAGCCGTGATAAAGCCCAGAAAGGCATAGATAATCGCTGCGCAGCAAGGCAGAAGGTACCCCTTGTGTGATACCGCCAGCGCCAGAATCGGGATAACCGCCACCGCTTCCAAAACTGCGGCTTCGATTCCTTTATACAGAATGAATGCCATCATTTCTCCGTTCCAGGAAAGGAACCCGAAAGCCAGCCCGAACGCAAAGGTAAAGCCTACCGCCAGCATCATAAAAGCAAGGGACGCCGTCAGAACGACCACCCACTTGGCAAAGAGATAGCCTCCCTTGCTCATAGGGATGATCCACAGTTGTTTCAAGACGTCACAGCGCTGCTCATTATATACCAGCATAGATGCCAAAACGCCCAGGATGGCAGGCAGAATCAGAAAAATATTAAAGGAAAACAGCGCCTGCTTGTATAAACCCATATCCGTCAGATAATCAGGATGGGTGGCAAAGTAGGAGAAGGTAATTGCCGGCAGCACAAGAGAGAGCAACGGCAAGACCCGTAAAAGTTTCCAGCGCCGCAGTTTGGAAAACTCGACGCGCACCACATTAAGCAATGCCTTCGCCTCCCGTGATTTTCTTGAAATAGTCTTCCAGCGTATCGTCTTTTTCTGCCAGTCCCGAAAGCCCCACGCCCTGCAACGTGAGTTCCCGCACAAGTGCCTCCCGGTCGATGGTGGTTTTAAAAATTTTGACGCTGGTTGTATCCTGAATGGAGTATTCCCCGACCTGCAGAGCCATCTGCTGTTCCAGAATGCGGGCTGTTGCCGCTGTATCGGACACCTGCAGCAGAATATATTTCTGGTTTTTCTTTTTCAGTTCCTCCATCGTTTCCTCTTCCAGCAAAACACCGTGATCCAGAATGCCGATATCATCGGCCAGCATGGAAATTTCCGAAAGGATATGGCTTGAAACCAGGATGGTCTTTCCCTCTTTTTCGCTGAGGGAGCGGATAAAGGCCCGTACCTCCGCAATCCCGATAGGGTCCAGGCCATTGGTAGGTTCATCCAGGATCAGCAGCTCCGGGTCATGCATAATGGCGTTGGCAATCCCCAGACGCTGTTTCATGCCCAAAGAATACTCCCCAAAGAGCTTTTTGTCCTTATAGGGCAATCCCACCACCTGCAGGGCGTGCTCCACTGCGTCAGGGCGGATCGTTCCCCGCAGCTTGGCGAAGATTTCCAGATTTTCGGTCCCCGTCAGATTGGGATAGAAACCAGGTGTTTCGATGATGGCACCAATACGCTGAAAGACACCGCGCTCTCTGCGCTTCACCGGCTCTCCAAACAGCAGCGTTTCGCCGGAGGTAGCCGGCATCAGCTGTAAAATCAACTTCATGATGCTGGTTTTCCCAGCGCCATTCCGTCCCAGCAGGCCATAAATGTGGCCTTTGGGGACGTGCAGGCAGACATCGTTGACGGCGACCTGTTCCCCGTATCTTTTGGTCAGGTGCCGGGTTTCAATGGCATACGATTCTTTCATGGTAAACCTCTTTTCCTTGTTCTGGTGAGGGAGATTTCTTGGAACTTGTGTTCAGTATACGCTCAAAATCTTACTTTCGCCTTATCAGAATCTTAACGAAATCTTGTTTTTCCCTCAAAACAGAGAAAAGGCTGATTCCGAAATTTTCTCAAAGCCCGGAACGTGATACAATACATACAGCAGCCGCCTGTTGCTGTATCTACGAACTTCCAGACTGAGGACGGACCTATGAAATATATTCTGACAATTGACGATGACGAAGCACTGTGCAAGCTGGTCAAAAAGTGTATCGAAACAGCGCAAGTTCCCGTATATGCTTTTCTGCGCGGGGAAGATGCGCTTTCCTTCTTCTATCAGAATCAAAACGACTGTGTTCTGGTCATTCTGGACATCATGCTTCCCGGCATGGATGGATACAGCGTTCTGGAAAAGGTTCGGGCTGTGAGCAACGTGCCGGTCCTGATGCTTACCGCCAAAGATCAGGAAGAAGATAAGGTTGCCGGACTGCAGAACGGTGCAGATGACTATCTGACAAAGCCCTTCGGCCTGGCAGAATTGACGGCCCGCGTGAACTCCCTGGTGCGCCGGTATACGAAGTTCAATCCCCACCATGAAGAGAATCAGCGCCTTCGGTTTCACGATATGACCATCGACCCGTCGGCGCATTCGGTGGAAGTACAAGGAAAGCTGGTATCTCTGACCGCCAGAGAATTTGACATTCTCCTCTTTCTGGCCCAGCACAAGGGGCGTATCTTTACCAAACAGCAAATCTATCAGAATATCTGGAAAGAGCCTTATTACCAGGATGATGGCAATATTATGTCGATCATCAGCAAGCTGCGCAAAAAGATTGAGCCGGACCCCGAGCACCCCTTTTATGTACTGACGGTGTATGGCGTGGGTTATCGCTTCAATGAAAAGGCATAAGGGAGAAGATCTATGCTGTCCGTGATTTGTATTCTGTGTGCAGCGCTTGCTCTTTGGCTTGCTGCAACGCTTTTTCTCTGGCACCGAGAGCTTCTGGAAATCCAGAAAGCTCTGGAAGATATCGGAGCCGGAAACCTGAACCGCAGGATTGTAACCCGCGGTCCGCAAGCGATTCGATCCATTGGCTACGGTATCAACAAGATCGTACAGCAAAGCCAGCAGAGCGCCATCCAACAGAAGCGCCACGAGCAGGCCTATAAACAGCTGATCACCAATCTTTCCCATGACATCAAGACACCGCTTGCCTCTCTGACAGGTTATCTGGAAGCCGTAGAAAACGGACTTGTGGTAGGCCAAGAGAGGGAAGAATATCTGCAGACCGCCTATGAACGGGCCGGTGCCCTGCGTTCCTTTGTGGAAAAGCTCTTCGAATGGGTCAAACTGGATGCAGGTGAACAGAAACTGCAGATAGAGCCGCTGGATCTCTGTGAGATTTCACGGCAATATGTTGCCGAATGGATCGGTTCGCTGGAAAGCAGCGGTTTTTCCTATGCGATTGAGATCCCGGAAGAAGCCTGGCTGGCAGATCTGGATAAAAATGCCTACAAGCGTATCGTAAATAACCTTTGCGAGAATGTGCTCCGGCACAGTCATGGCACACAGTTTCGTTTCTGTCTGATTCCTGACGCCCGACAGGCAATGATCCGTATTTCCGACAATGGCACAGGCATTTCTGCCGACGATCTTCCTCATGTTTTTGACCGGTTATATCAATGCGATCCTTCCCGAACAACTCCCGGAAACGGCCTTGGCCTTTCCATAACCAAGGAACTGGTCGTTGCTATGGGCGGCACCATTCAGGTACAAAGTTTTCCGGGCCACGAAACAACATTCACCATCTGTTTTCCGAAAGCAAAAGCGTTGCCATAAGGCAACGCTTTTTTTGCCGTCGGGCATTTCTCTTACCGGCGTTTTTCCTTCCACTCCTCAAACAGCCGTTGTCCCTCTTCCGACTGGTAAAATGCCTGGATCTTGGGCAGCAGGAACCGGGCAAACCGTTCCAGCTCCTGCTGGGGTACGCCATCCTCCCGGTGCTTGGCGGACGCCGCTGCCTGTGTGGTTTTCTTCTCCTGCCGATCTTCCGTAGCGGCTCCTTTCTGCAGGGCTGCCCCCTGCTGCCTTATGATGTGTTCTGTCATCGTTCCTGACCCTTGGCCCGCTGGCGGCGCTGCTGACGGTTCAGCCGCTTTTCTTCCTGTTGGCGGCGGCAGATGCCCAGCACAAACGCCTGCACCTGCTCCGGTGCCACCCGCATGGCTTCCCGGTAGGGTCGGGTTTCGGTGAGCACTGCATCCAACTGTTCCTCACAGCGGCGGAGGCGCTGGCGCACTTCCTGTTCCCTCATCGTGCTTTGCTGCAGCTGCATCCGCAGACTGCGGTTCTCTGCCTGCAACTTGCCGCTGGCTTTTGCCATCTCACACAGCGTCTGAAAATCTTGCACCGGTAGTTCCACCCGCTTTTCCAGCACGCCTTTGGTTTTGGCCCGCTGCTCGATGTCCGCCACATCGCGGATCGAGCCGGAAATGTTCTTTACCTGGGAGATAAGCTCCTTTCGCTGGCCTTGCAGTTGTTTGGTCTGGTCAGACAGTTCTGCCACTGTCTGGCGGTCCTTCTGGACCTTATACTCCAGGACCGCCAAATGTTCAGCATCGCTGCCCTGTACACCGCGCTCAAAGTCGGTAAATCCCGCCTGCCACATGTGCTCGAAGAATTGCGTTTGCAGCAGGCTGTAGGAACTCACCAGTCGAGGCTTTCCGTTCTTTTTCAGCACAGGCTGGCCCTGTTCGTCGGTCATGGGGACCATCGGCCACTTTTTGCTGTGGCTCACCTGCATGATCGTCTCCCGCACGGTGCCCCGCAGCGCCGGTTCCTTGCACCGCTTGGACCAGCGGATCTGTTTTTCCACCACCGGCAGGTAGACAACATGGAGGTGATAGTGGAACACATCCCGTCCCAACCGGTCACTGGCTTCCCGGTTGCGCTCGTCGGCGTGCATGACCGCCGAGATAATGTACTGTTCCCCGCCCGCGATCTCCTTGGCCAGCTCGTACACCTCGGCGTAGAATTTCTTGGCGTACTCATAGCCGCCATGGGTCTCGAAGTAATCGGTGTTCACATCAAACACCAGTTCATCAAAGATGTAGGCGTCCGGTTTCAGTCCCCGGGTGGAAACGACGCCCTCTTCCACCATCCGGTCAAATTGCTGGGCGTAAGTAGCTGCCTCGCAGGCCTTGAAGGTCACATTGTTGTGGCTGTATTCCAGCAGCACATCCGGGTTGGAGTACACTTCGTTCTTGCGTTCGTTGTGTCGCTCCCGCACCGAGATGGCATTTTTACGGTAGCGCTCATTGCGCACCACGGTCCGATGGATTTTACTGATAGGCGGCTCCTTTCTTGGGTACGGTTCTGCTGCGGATGGGGTACGCAGATGCTTTGGAAAGCATCTGACCCACTATGACACTTTCCGGCGCTGCCGGCAAAGTGCCAGTGGGCCCGCTGCGGCGGGAGGGATTGGGATACGGCTGCCAACCAAAACCGGTGTGTGCCATCCTCCCAGTTGAGCTGCCGTCGTAGCGGTTACTACGCCTGTGGTTGCCTCTGGAAGCCAGACACCACAGCCCTTGTCCACCTTTTGCAAAACGCGGGGTGTGGAATTCTTTCTCTATTTCTCTTTTAGTTAGATATTTCATTCTATCTTTATCGTGTCGGTTTTTCCGACGGGTCAGTGTCGTCAAATCCGTCAACTGCCTGTCCATTTTTCCGACAGGTCGGGGCGGAAATTCCGACGGGCGATTACAGCTCGTTAGGTTCCTTGGGCCGGGGCAGATTGAGATAATACCGTCGGGCCTTTCCGTTTGACTGTCCCGGCACCGATTCCAGCAAACCGCAGCGTTCCAGAGCGGCGAACAATCCGGCAGCCTTCTCCCGCTGGCAGTGCAGCAATCGCCCCGTACTGGCCCGCGAGAGGCTCACACAGGGCCTGCCGTCGGCTTTCCAGTGCCCGGTGGTATCCTGGGCCGACAGCCGCAGCAGCCCCAGCAAATGGCCGTACAGCAGCTTGCTTTCGCCAGGAAGTTCCCGGTAAGGTTCTTCCGACAGGAGACTGCTCGGGATCATCAGAAAGCTGTCGATGCGGTTCAGGTTTTCCTCTGCGGGAACGAGTTCATGGTTCAGATGGCACCTCCTTGTGTTATGGGTTGGTGGCGGACTTTGGCTTCTGGCATCCCTCTTTTCCGGTTGTTTTTGCCCTCGGAAAATGTTTGATGGTTTCATCATAGATTCTTCCGACACATACAGCATACAACGGCTTGCGGTCCGTTTCAAGATGTGTTAGACTGTTTTCATGTCGGATGATTCACACACTTTTCTCGGCTGTTTCTGAAACACAGAAAAACACAGAGCCTTTTTACGCCCACTATGCTCCAACACAGGATGGTGACGAATTTTGAACTACCAGACGTACCTTTTCTTTGAAGGCCGCACCGAATATATTCAGGGCTACGACACGCCCCAGCATACATATCCGCTGGGTTCCCTGGTGTTCGGTGTCCTGGACCTGGATGCCGCCCCCTATCTGGAACGGGGCCGCACATTGCTGGAAAAATTCCGGGGCGTAAACTTCCCGGAAGATCAGACCATGCAGCAGAGCCTGGCAACGCCTGACACCTGTGTGTACTATCAGGTGGCTTCCTTTTACCATGATTTTGCCGCCGCTGTGCGGCAGGTCTCCCCTGCTCTGTTTGATCTGGTGGAAGGTTACACACTGGCTACCTTCCGTCGCAATGAACGGGAACTGAAAGCGACACAACATAGCCTGTGGAAATTTATACAGACTGGAAAAAATGACAGTTCGTATACATTTGATGAATTGCGCGCCAGAATGTCCCACCTCGGCGAGTTGGCCTTAACCAGTGACATCATGGAAGGGTTCTGCCGGAACTTCCCGGAGTACACCGACCAGATGAAGGTCTTTATCCAGCGTGATACCGGGGACGCCTCTCTGTGCCGGACGGCGCTGTCGGTATTGGAATCCTTTGTGACCTTGCTGCAGCAGTTGCTGGACGGCAAAACAGATCTGCAGCAACTGATCGAGGCTACACTGGTGGACGAGGACGGACGTCCCAGAACGGAGCATGGCCAGCGCCCTTCGGAGCTGCTGGTGGAACTGGCGGAAAATGGCGATTCGACCTACCAGAAATACCACAAGCTGGAGGACGACATCCATATCCAGACCCGGTACAAACGGCCCACAGACAACAAAAAGGGCGACATTTCTGCCGCCACGTTCTACGCGAGCGATACGCTGCCCGCGTTACTCTTTTTGGAATTTGTACAGATGTGCGCCCAGGATCTGCCGGTTGCCGTCTGTGAGAGCTGCCACCGGATGTTTGTTCCCTTCTCCAGCCGCGCCAAGTATTGCGAGCGGGTGCTGGACCCGGAAACCGGCGCCACCTGCAAGGACATTGCTGCCAAGCTGGCCTATGCCGAGGAGCTGAAGGCCAACAAGGCCAAGGAACTTTACAACAAGATGCGCAACCGCTACCAGATGCGCTGCTCCCGTGCCCCCAGCAATCAGAAAATGCGAGATGACTACAACGCCTGGCGCAAGCAGGCCCAGATAACGCTGAGTAAGTATCAGTTAGGAGAGATAAGCTGGGGGGAGTTTGAGGATGTTATATGTTGCAACGAAAAAGGCAACTACAATTAAATCTATCAAGGCAACAGTGATATCAAAAGTTTTCTCTTAATAAATAGTCTTTTTCCAAAACAAGGAGGTTTGAATATAATATGCCCAAGCATGGTTTTTCATTGGACACCGTTCCGCCAATTCTTATTAACACTGTCGATAAACTAGGCTGGTCACTTTGTATTGGTGCAGGGACATCTACTCCCCTGTTTCCTGATTGGTATTCATTGGTCGAAACACTATCCACAAATATATTGCCACCTGAACTACACTTAACACACTCGGACCTAACCAAAACAGGCTTTTCCGCAGATGCTTTATTACAAGCGGTCAAAAATCTATCCGAATATAAATCTGATAACTTTTCTACCGCTATTAGTTCTGCACTTTACCAAAATTTCAAATCACTTGTTGATCCAAGCGAGTGGAGAGCAATTTGTGATGTATTAAACTCAAATTACTGGGAACAGACCAAACTTGATGCACGACGTATATTCGTAAAATATCGAAATACTTTATTAAAAGATTTAACATGCACAAAAATATCATATATAGTCATTAAAGCTATAAAAGCAAACAACGCCCCTTCCTCAATACTTTCTTTTAATGCAGAACCAATAATGTTCCATATACTCAACTCTCTTTTGTCTCAAGAAAAAGCTCGTGATTCAAAGCATTCAAAAATTCCAAAAGACTTGCGCTTCAGCAAGGTTCTAGGTATAACATCAGACTTAAGCAAAAGCCGTATACCTTACTATTTTTGTCATGGCCTTTTACCTGTTGAAGATTGTCCCCATGAATACTCCTTTTCCGTTGAGAACCTTGTTTTCTCTGAGGAGGAATATTTAAGATTGGCGAATGAAGCATTTTCGTGGCAATCGTCAAGCTTTTTAAACGCATGTCAAAATCATAATATTGTTTTTATTGGGGTGTCTTTAACCGACCCAAATATGCGTCGATGGTTAAGCTGGGTTAATCATCTTCGCTTAGAAGATATTAAACACCACGATGCCTCTGTAAAAGATAGCACTCAACATTATTGGATTACCAAAATTCCAAAAAATGATAACGAAGCTCGTTGGATGGAAGCATGTGTTTCACATCTAGGTGTTCGAATAATCTGGATTAATGATTGGAACGAGGTTGACAAAGTATTGTCCAAAATGCTTGGACTTCAGGACAGAAAAGCGGCAAAGCCAGCAACCACAAAATCTAGAAAAGGTACAGCCCGAAAAGGTAAGAATTGGAGATCAAAAAACATCTCAACCTCTTCTTTCGCAGAGTATCACAAAAAGCATCGCTAATTTTTATCATTAATCCCGGTGGCAGTACTTGTTAGCAATTGCACACATCACAAAAAAGCTGGACCAAATACTCTCTCTCTCATTTGGTCCAGTCTTTTTGTTTTGTAATTCCCTCTATATGTGTATATAAAAAACAAATCCGAACGCACCTTCGAAAAGAAGTACGTTCGGATTTGCTTGGTATGGTGCACCATCGGGGACTCGAACCCAGGACCCACTGATTAAGAGTCAGTTGCTCTCGCAAGTAGCAAGTTCTCGTGGTGTAGAAAACTCTGTCACCTAAACCGATTCTGGTTTTTATATATACGGTTTCAAGCTATGCTGCTTTTACAAAAAGAGACCGCATCCTTAATGACTTTCTCATCAAGGGTGCGGCCTTTGTAGTATCAGCTTCTCAGTTGCTCCTTGTATTTAGCGCGGTCTGCCTGCGCTACGCCCAGCATATCCATCGCCTTATCAGCTGTCAAATTGGCGTTTTTCATAAGGTTCTGGATTGCTACCAGTGTTGCTCGGTTTTCACCTTGAGCCACACCTTGCTGCAGTCCTTTCGCCACGCCTTTTTCCATTGCCCTCTCAGCAACACCTTGACTTAAATTGCACATATACCGCACCTCACTTTCCAGTGTTTGTGTCATCGGAACTTCAAATTCCGTTTCCAAGATTTCTTTCTTCGTTTCCGGACTCTTTTCTTCGGAAAGAAGCACCTCCAAGAACTTCAGCAGTCCGCCGTAATTCTTGTCGTCCTCATCGCCCAAACAAATCATTACGGCGCTCATCAGGTCGTAGTTCCGTACCTGCTCCACAGCCTCACCAATGATATGCTTCTCCTGAATCGAGTACTGCGTAATCGTGTTGCGCCGTTCTTTCGGCGGGTTCATGCACACCCAGATGGAGTACACCTTCTTGATTTTCCCGTACTCACCTTTGGTAAATTCTGTGCCGTACTGCGCCGAAATCATTCTGCTGCAATAATAGATAGCACGTTTCAGCAGCGGATACCCCGCATTGTAGCGGTTCTGCGCCTCCACGTTCAGAATCAGACCAATCAAGCCGTCCTCGCTCGGTGCTGTAGCGTAAAAGCGGACATCGTAGCGGATTGTCCCCTCGGTTAGTGTTGCATCTTCGGTGTTAATCCCGTGAATAGCCGGATTTACACGGTTGGTTTCGTCAATATTGACGCCCACCGCGCCAATCTGCGGTTCACCCTCGATGTACTTTTCGGCAATGTCCTTGGTTGTGCAGTCGCGGTACTCCGGGACGCACTCTTTCATGATGACGGCCAGAATACTCTTGTTGGCAAGCAGGCGCTTGACACCCTCATCATAGCGGGCATCAATATCTGCTTGGGAGATGGTCTGCGCCAGATAATTTTCTTCCTGCTGCATTGGGTAAGCGCCTCCTTCCTTGTCTTTATTATACGCTGCTTCTTTACTTTTTGCAATAGTAACGCTCCTCACACAATAGCAACAGCCCGCTTGCACCGCAGGCGGGCTGTCATGGGTCAAGCACCAATTTCTTGGTTCGGTTCAATGGTATTATCACATTCCAGAAACTGCTGATAACTCATATTGAACTTTATGGTAACGGTATACTTTCTGCCCACCTCTACCCGGTCAATCAGCTGGCTCAGAATCGTCCGCTTGATTTCAAGCGGTGCCGAGTCAAACTCATCTGCCCAGCCGCGGAAGTCATCGTAGTAGCTGCGCAGCTTGCGGATTTCTGCAGCTTCGTTGATGCGTTCTTTCTGTAATTCTGCAAATTCTGCTTTTGCGTCATCCAAATCCTTTTGCGATTTACGGATTTGCTTTGCAATCATATCCTCGGTAAAACAGCTTGTCCCGTCAAGGCACTTCAGAATTTCACCCTCAAACCGTTCCAGCGCGTGCTGAGCCGAGCGCATTTTCTTTTCTATGGCTGCCCGTTTGACCTTTTGCAGATTTGATTCCTGCCGGATGCGCTGCTCGGCCACTCTGGAGTATGGTGTGTCCTTGATTTGCGCAAAGACTTTTCTCACCACTTCCAGCACAATGGCATCCACCGTTTCTGCCAGATACAGCGATTGTCCATCACAGTCCCGGCCGCCTTTATTTTTTTGCGCCCGCTGAAAACAGTTATATTTCGGCTGTACTTTTTCGCGGATAGTTCCATCTGCCAGTTTATATCGGTCTTTGTGCATAAAGCCCGACATCTTGGCTCCGCAGTGGGCGCAGTAGACAATCCCCGCCAGCAGAGTCGGATTCTGGCAGGTATGCGAAATTTGTTTTTCCTGCTTTATCTTTGTACTGCGGCGGCTGATAATGTCATTTGCTCTGTCAAAGGTATCCTTATCTATGATTTGCAGTTCCGGGATATACTCTGACCGGGCATTCTTCGTGATGATATATCCTGTGTAACCCTCGTGCCGGATAATCCGCAGTACATTGTTGGCTTGGAATTTGGCTCCCGCGCGGGTACGCAGACCGCGATTGTTCAGCATTTCGGCCAGCGCGTAACCGCTGGCACCCTCATTGACTACCTTATAAAACAGTTCTCGCACCCATGCTGCTTCTTCCTCATTGATGGCAAGGTCCATAACCGGCTTATCCCTCTTGTTGCGGCGCCCCTGATCTTCCAGTTGGTATCCGTAGCACACAAATCCGCCGGTATAATGACCGCTGGAAACAATCTGCCGGATTCGGTCGCGCGTTCGGATGGAAGTTTTCTCGGACTCCCCCGCTGCCTGCCAGAAACGGATGTAGTTCATCAGCTTATCGCCGTGGGTTTCGATTTTCTGCTGACCCTCATGGGTACTCCACATTTCGATGCCGTGCTGAACGAACCATTCCAGCACAAAAGGCGTTTCACTTTCGATTCGTCCGAGGCGGTCAAACATATACACCAGCAGAATGTCGAATTCACCGTTAGTCGCATCTTCTTTTAGCTGCTGGATGACATCGCGCTTAGCCGCCGAAACCTTGGAGCCGGAGATTCCTTTTTCGGCCACTTCCTTTATGACACGCCAGCCTTGCTTCTGAGCAAACTTCCGGCAGTCGATTTTCTGCATTGGGATATCATCGTGGTCCACCTGTCCTTTGGTGGATACACGGTAAGCCAATGCCGCGCGCGGCGCGTCAGGTTCTAGCCTCATCTGCTTTTCCTTAAAATAGGCATCGTCCAGCCACATCTGGTCAGCTACCGATATTTCGATAGCTTGACCGTTGGAATCTATACAAATCATTCTGTTCACCTCGCTGTTTGTTTTACGGAAATGGTTGGTGCATTTTCGCAAAACAAACGATACCCTATTATAATAATGAAATCTATTCATCAAAACGGAGAAGAACTGCCGCCAAGCAAGGCCATAAATCTACCAATTACACTGCTGTTCTTTTTGCTTGCGCAAGTCATAGGCGGACATTATCAATTCTTTGATGGGAATCATAATATCCGTATCACGGTTTTCGCAGAATTCAAGAGTAGCGGTATATTTACCACAGCTCACACGGATGCTCTGCACTCTCCCCTTTCCCTTCGGAGTTTCTTCATTTTGCATCTGCACCTGCCCTCACCTCACATACCGATTTTCTTGTTTTTGATTTTGCGCAATTTATCAGTCTGTTCTCCAGCCCCGTCAGATACAATTCATATTGCAGATTGGTTTTAGTGGTGATAAGTACCGCGCCATGCTTTTGCAAAAAGCGCAGGATTCGGTACAGCGTAGTCAAATCGTGGCTAAGCCGATCAAGGCTTTCGACCATGACCACGTTGACGCGACCCTGCTGCACGGCGGCCAGCATAGCGAACAGGCCTGGCCGCCAGAATTCATCTCCGCGTTTTTGCTCCATGCTTGAGTTGATAATAATGTACCCTCGGCGGTCGGCCTCACGCATGACCTCAGCCAGCTGGTTTTCCAGCACGGGCAGATTGGACGTCGCACTGCGGGCAAACGCCCAGACTTTGTATTCTGTCATAGCCACACCTCAGAATTGGTCCATCAGGGGCAGCCGCACATCAAAACGCGGCTTGCCGAACGAGGCTCTTGTGAACCTATCCCCGGCAAAGCGTTCCAGCCCACAGTTGATGAGTTCGGTGTTCAAATCACATTCGGTGGTAATCAGGTAGACATCGCGTCGGCGGAAAATCTCAATAACACCCACCAGCAGGTAGCTGTTGCGGCTGATCTGCTCCAAGTCGCGGACAATGACAGCCTCGACCAGATTGTTCTCCACCGCGTCCAGCATGGCCCGCAGGCCGTTACGGTCTTTGAGCGTGTTGCCGCTGCAATGGTCGAAGGACGTGCCGCGCACAAGAAATCCATGACCAGCCGCCTCGTCAATCAGGTCATACAGCCGGTCAAACGCCGTTGCCGCGTTGACAGAGGCGCACCGCACATAAATCCATGCCGGGTGGTCTTGTCTGTAAATCATCTGAATCACTCCTACAAAAAATAATCCGTGTGCTTTTGCTCCCGGATAAACTGTTGTACATCTTCGACTTTCTCGGTGGTTGGGCAAGTCGGCAAAGCGGCCAGCGCGGCATCATGGTACTTGCCGCCGATGCCCGCGCGTTCGTCCAGAATCGCTACCACACAGGAATCCTGTTCGGTGCGGATGGCCCGCCCAAAGCCCTGCCGCAGCTTCTGCTGCATTTCCGGCACGATCTCGGCCTGGATGTAACTGTGCAGGTCGGGGTAGCGTTCCCTCCGGGCCTCCCGTACCGGGTCGGGCACCGGGAACGGCAGCCGCACGATCACCAGTAAGGAGACCACGTCGCCGGGGAAATCCACGCCTTCCCAGCAGGGACCGCCCGCCAGCAGCACTGCGTTGGGGCACTGTTTGAATTGCTCTACAAACCGCTGGCCGCCCCTCGCCGCTTTGAACATAGGATACGACAACCGCCCCTCCAGTTGCTCGTACACATGGCCCATCTGGTCATAGGAAGTGAACAGCACCAGTGTGTGGCCGCACGCGGACCGCACAAGGCTCTCGATCTGCCCTGCCACTCGTTCATTCTGGGCTTCTTTTGAACAGTTGCCTACATCGGGACGGAGCGGAAAGTACAACATCGCGTTCCGTGGGTAATCAAACGGCGAAGGGACTTGCAGGGTATTTACTGGCACTCCATCGCGCAGTCCCATGCGTCGTGCAGTATAGTCAAAGTCCCGACCCGCAGCCAATGTACCGGATGTCAGGATGGCAGGTTTTTCCCGTTTCCACAACAGATCATACAGCTGGCTGGGCAGGTCACGGGGAACCGCGCAGAGCGAGACAGACTCACCGTTTTCCGCTATTTCTATGTATCGGATCATGGAATCATCTGGCCGGGCGAACCGCCCGGCCAGTTCTTTCGTTTCTGCCAGCTGGTTTTGCAAATGGTGCGGCAGCCGCGTGTGTTCTCTCTCCAGGATCTGTGTCACCACTTTCTGCATCCCTGCCAGCGCCGTGGCGCTGGCGTCCGTGATAGCGAACGCCCGCCGGGGTTTCCCTTCGGCGGGCGCGTTCAATATGCAGGCCGCCGCCAACGCCCGTGTTTGGGTTTGCACCTGCTGTGCGGCGTAGGGATGGTGTGCGCGGGCCAGTTGTTCCGCCAGTTGCGTAAGTTTTTGCACCGACAGGCGGCGGGTCGCCATTTGCTGCGCGGCGTCTGGCAGACAGTGTGCTTCGTCGATGATCAACGCCTGATAATCCCGCAGCAATGGGTTCCAGCCCTTTTGGCGATGAACAGCATCTGCCAACAGATAGTTGTGGTTACAAATTTGGATCGTAATAGTCGGGCCGTTGGATGCCCTGACATATTGCCGGTAACGACAGCTTTCCCATGCGCCGCACTGCCGGTCGCAGCGATTCGGCACACAGATATGCTGCCGGTCATACCGGGAAAGCCCTGCCACACGGTCGAGATCCAGGTATCGGTCTGCGGCTCGAAGCAATGCGGCCCGCCGGGCAAACGCTTCACCACGCTGCGCGATCTGCATCCGGCGTTCTTCCAGGCGTGCGTCACACACAAAACGCTCCTTTCCCTTTCGCAATACAGCATGTGCAGGTTCATCAATATATCCATATTGTATTAAAGCATTCGACAAAAAAGGAATGTACTGCTGCAGCAAAGCATCCTGCAAGGTCACGCTGGCCGTTGAAATAACCACCGGCTGCCATTGTTCGCGCGGGCGCTGCCATTGCCAGAGCAGGCATGCAATCAAATATGCGTAGGTTTTTCCCAATCCTACGCCAGCATCGCACAAGGTAACTTCCTTATTATATAGGGAGTCCAGCATGGCATGGCAAAGCTGGATCTGCCCCTCCCGCACGGTCATCCCGCAAGCAGGCAGAACGGTGCGGAAAATATACTCAGCTTGTTGATGCGCGGCATCGTAGCCGAGAGACTCCATAGAATTCACAAGCATCCCCTCCGGGGTAATCGTTGATGGCAAAATAATACGGCGTAGTCTTGCCATGGGTCCTGACTGCGCCGCACGGGTTCGACATCAACGGGCACGTTGATGTTCAAAGTTAGTTTCTCGATATGCCCTATTTGCAGCTCGCCCCCAGGCCGGGGAACACGGCAGGCGGACTGCTGGCAACAGCCGCTCACTGGCTCTGCCCAGGTCTAAGGATTGCAACCTGGGTTCGGCCACCCCGTCTGACGCGCGGGGCCGCAGGCGTATCATTGTCCCCTGCCCCCAGGTCTCGGCAATCCAGCCCGCCGGGGCTGTTTATGGGACAGATGGGATCGCTCCTTGCCGTCGCTGCGCGGTATGCCGATCAATGGCATAGTTGGTTCCGCATCGCGGGGCACGTCATGGCGCACCTTCCCGTGTTGCTCACTGGAGGCAGGAACGTACCTGCCGTGCTGGGTATGCAGTTGTCAAGGTGGTAATTGCCGGAGATTCCAGCTAAATGGAGGCAAAATTCTGAAGGATGCTTTCCGCAATAAATTGATCTTCGACGGGCAACGTCGGTATTATCCGTTCAAGAAAATCAATTTGTTTTGCCGTCAGCCTATGCTGTGCGGGGGTGTAGTCATCCATAAGATGAACACCGCCCGAACCTCGCCCGCTGGTCGTATAAATCGGGTAAGCAAGAGACAATTTCTCAATGTCGCTGTAGATTGTTCTACTCGTCACATCAAAACGTTTTGCCAGCTCGCCTATCTTTATATGCCGCCGGACGCAAAGCAGTTCAAGAATCTTCCGCCTGCGCCAAGCGGCCTGCACGGGCTTTCACCTCCTCCGTCTTTTTGCTCCGGATTGAGTATATTGCAAAATGCGGAAAAAAGACTTCCGCTTTTTCCCAACACGTGACGGTTTTTTCATTCTTCCTCAAAGGTTCTCCCCTTCGCCAATATGCCAGCTGTCGCGCAAGGAAGAAACTTTTACTGCTACGGTCTGCCTCAAATAGAAAAAGAGGCGCTTCTCTCTGTTCGTATAGAACAAACAGAGAGAAACGCCTCTCAGGGAATGTGAAACGCAGTTCACTTTTCGCACGAGCGGGGGCAAAAGAATCAGCTAAAAAGAATAAACGACAATAATTTCTATGGAAGTTCGTGCATTAATCATAGAGTAAATTCCAAGTTTGCGCAAACGCGACTTATGATGCATTAAAAATAAGAACCTTAGTTCCTTTTCACGCAAGAATAAGACCTGTAGAATTGGTATGAGGTGAAACATGATGCAGGAGCCAAACGCGACTTTAGCTACCTGGTTGCGAACCACTCGTACCGAGGCAGGACTAACCCAAGTTTTACTTGCGGAGAAAGCCGGAATAGAATCACGGACAATAATAAAAATCGAGAGCGGGCAAGGGAACCCAACTTTTTCAACGCTATACCCAATGATACGTGTGCTTCACAAATCAGCGGATACCCTGTTTTTCCCTGAGCAGCATCTTCACTCCCCTGAGAAAGAACGCCTTGCCTTTGTAGTTGCAGGATGTTCTGAACACGAAGCACGTGTATTGTTATCCATTTGCGAAAATGTACTGCAAACGCTGCGCCAAATTGAAAGCAAATCGAAATAATAAAAGCCTATATCCCGTTATCGTGGACGTAGGCTTGCTTTTTAGCGGAGGATAACTTTCTTATCGATGACCACGGCGGTTGCCTCAACGTAATTGATGAAAACGTGTATTTGACAATGTGGGCAGGCAAATGGGAAGTTCAATAGGACTGTGTTTTTGCAGACTTCTATTGTACTTTCTTTCCCACAATTGGGGCAGCGTAAGAAATGAGAATCAATCTGCCTTATAGTCATAGCTCAATTACTTTGCATCGCGCTGAGTTGGCGCGCGTTCGGGACGCCTTGGCTGGAAGCCGATAATAGGGCACACTGCGCATTTGTGTGTTTTGCGCTCTTTCTCACCAAGTTTGTCGAGGGTGTGACCAACACACGCAATTACTTTTCCTTTTGCGAACATTGTGAATACCTCCTGTTTTGGATAAATTTTCCTGCAACTACGGAAATGGCCGCAATAAGCAGACCCGTAACACAGTACGATGCAATGTTTATTTGCATCAAAACCATGGTTACAGCGATACAAGCCAGCAATATCGTCATTGCCCGGAGACGCCGAGAGTTCTCAAGATACTCTTCGCGGCTCAAATGAAGTTCAGGCTGGTTCACCGGGCCTGTAAATATGGCACACACTGAAAAAAGTAGTAACAATAACTGGATAGCATATTCCCCTTCGAGAAAATAAGCCAAGAAAATGCCTACCATCACAGTGAAAAGAGAAAAGAAAAAGCATCCCCGCCCTGTTTTGCAATGATAGCCGCCTGAGCGTCGTCGAATCAATAAAACAGACAAGAGGAGCACAATGATTTCAAGCGGTCTGGCAATTGGCAATAACAGGAAAAAAATCAACAACAATGCCGCATAAGAAAAGATTCGTGTTTCAACAAAATAGATGCACCAATCTATGTTGTCTTCTCCAATAAGGTTACGATTTGCGAAGAAGGCAACGATTTTTGTCGCCATTTTATGTTGCATTGTTTTCTACCCCATCCAAATACTATGTTATATTTTATAGTAATGGGGAACATGCTGCATTAAAAACGACACAAAAGCACTATAAATTGTAATAAAAAAACCATCCTTTTAAGCT
>ERZ772821.1028-NODE-1028-length-18514-cov-6.682486_pt1 | contig 18514 bp, 21 predicted proteins | sample MGYA00580859_ERZ772821 | MGnify/ENA primary metagenome ERZ772821 (study PRJEB29015, sample SAMEA2737674) | human gut metagenome | biome: human gut; feature: human-associated habitat; material: faeces | place: China | collected 2012 ...
GCCGGTAGCAGAAGCGGCGCTAAGAGTGCTGCGCAGACTGATGCTGTTCCCGCTGTCCGGCCTGGTTTCCGATGACTCGTTGTCGTACTCCCGGGGCGGCGAGGTGATGGCACTGCGAGGCGGGGCTTATTCCAACGGCGCCGGCGGGGGTATCAATGCGCTACTCGCTAACCGTGGGCGCACGTCAGTAGGAGCTGCTAACTCTGGTGTCCGTCCGGTATATTACAAGCCTTGAAATTAATGCGCCATACGGCGCATTGCTTTCCTCTTTCCCGTGGTGACAGAAGATGTTTATGAGGATTAGCTTTAAAAAATCGAAATGGTCCCTATTATTATTTACTAAAATGATAACAGTAGCAATGTTGACCCATTTATTTGGTATTGGATGGGGACTTCTGGCTGTTGCGATAATAGATTCTCTCCCATCCATTAAAATAAATACTAGTTAAGTTTTTTACTCATTTCACCAACGTAGTTGAAAGGATTTGCCTTATCAATTTTTCTAAGTGATATTGCAGAGGTAAATGTGATAAATGTATTTATTCCGAATAATGTCGAAGCCAGAACGGCAGATGTTTCAGAAAGTCCAATTTCTTTTGCGCCAACATAAGCAGCGCCGGCTTTAGTAGCAATCTCTGGGAGATTAAAGTTGAGTTTAACTTCTGATAAGTTGAATTTAATCCCTCTTTCTTTGTATAGTCTTATAATCTCAGCGCATGCTATGTCTATTTCATTTATAACTGTTTTTAATTCATGATCTTTGTTTTCAGCTTTCATAACCCTTATGTTTAATGTGTTTAGGGTATCCATGAGGTTTTTTAGATTGTCTTTTCGTTTCAGCCTGAATTCAAGAACATCATTGATATTAACGCTTTCGTCTGGCTCTGGGATTGCATTTACTAAGGTTAGCAATTCACCACCGTATTCACTGACTTCAATTTTGTTGTTTATTAATACCTTGCTGGCATCGCTTGCAATGAAATTTATGTCTTTTCTTGCGAGAGAGTCAATCAAGAATTTCATATTTGCATCGTATATTGTGCTTATTGTTCCATTGATAATGTTAAATTTTACCTCTATTAGGATACCTTCTTTTTTTAGCAATGAAACTCCAGGAGCACCATCGTATGATATATTAATGATATTATTGTTTGTTGTTATTATTTTATCCCAATATAACGCATTTATAAGCAGTTTTCTATAATCTAATCCTGCATTGGATATGTGGATGCTTTCGCTTGTCGAGTTTATAAACATATCGGGGAACATTAAAATATGATTTTCCATATACTCACCTATGAACATTGTTGCAATAATATAAATATATCTAATAAAACACATCATTTTACTAATTCTGATAATTATAGACATAAACAAGCTAAAACAAACATACATTCTATGTGCTTACGCAAAAATTAGAGTTGATCAAGACGCAGCGAGGGAGCACGTAAGAATCGGCGGCCGCCGCCGGGTAATGACTGAAGAAGTGGTGGAGCGGTGCCGCAGAATGCTGGAGAACGGCGCTACCCGGCAGCAGGTGGCTGATGTGACAGGCGTGGACGTGAAAACAATCTACAAGTACCTCCCGGCGACTTGAAGACAAAGATTTCACTACTTTTCCTGATATGTTACGTTTGGCTTAATCAATTCATTCAGCCTTGAAAACAGTTTGGTTTGTTCGTGAACGGTAAGAAAACAATAAGTTTTGAGCAATTTTTAACTATTAACAGCAATCTTGTTTCCATCTCAGATACATGGGCTGACTTGTGGGCGTTAATTTTTCACACGGGTTTAAGCGCTGGAAGGCTGCTGAGTATTCGATATGATGATATTGATGGTGACTTGATACTGATACGAAAACAGGGTCACCTGAAGGAGCTACGTGTTAAATCAACCCCTCCAGTGGAGGCGATGATTGCTCGTAGAAGAGAACGCTATCCAGAAGATGTTTATTTATTTCAGAGTCATTCTAACCGTGTGAAGTACCATCGCCGGCCGGTCACTATAATTGCTTTCAACGCCGCTTTACGTCGCGCCGCTAGATCATTACCAGACGTTAACGTAAGCAGTAGTAGCGCGAGAAACATACCGGACTAACCGCCTGTCCAGTCGCGTGTGGCCGATGTGACAGGCGTGGGGGTGAAGACTATTTACAAATATTTGCCAGTACAATACGGCGATAAAAAATCCCCTTGAGCAGGCACACTCAAGGGGAAAATACTACATAACATCATTGCTGTGTGCATCTTCGCACACGCCTATCTTCCAAGAAGACGCCTAAAGCTTCCAGATATTTCTGGTATGAGCAGTTAAAACATTGGGTTGGTAGCTGATGTGATAGGAGTGGGAGTGAAGACGATTTATAAATATTTTCCAGCCGGTTAAGTTTGCTTACCTGCGAACCGTATGCAAGAGATCGCAGGTGAGCAATTTGCTATGAAGGCATTGCCATAGCTGAAAAAATTTAACCTCGAATTGTTCGCAAAACCATCAAGCAGCTAAGGCCTGAAAACACTTTAAGACTTACCTTACTCGTTACATCAATGTGTTACGGCAATGACATAAATTGATAGCCAGAACCTATATTGATCTGTCGCTCTGTTAAAACTACTGTATATAAAAACAGTATTAATCTGAGCGAGTCAATTATGCAGTTTTACACGCCCGTTGAGTTACGTGAAATCATGCTGATCCCGTTGTACAGTGACCTTGTGCAATGTGGTTTTCCAAGCCCTGCACAGGATTACGTTGAGCAACGTATCGATCTGAACGAGTTGCTCGTTAACCACCCCTGTGCGACGTATTTTGTCAAAGCCGCCGGCGACAGCATGAAGGATGCCGGCATAGGGGAAGGTGATCTTCTTATTGTGGATAGCTCAAGGACAGCAGTTCATGGCGATATCGTTATCGCTGCAGTGGATGGGGAATTCACCGTTAAGAAGCTGCAGTTGCATCCGCGGGTTCAGCTTAACCCAATGAACCCTGCATATTCGCCGATAGTCGTCGGTAGCGAGGATACTCTCGATGTGTTCGGGGTTGTAACTTACATCGTCAAATCGGCTGGCTGAAATGTTTGCACTTTGCGATGTGAACTCATTTTACGCATCGTGCGAGACCGTATTTCGTCCTGACCTGAAGGGGCGGCCGGTGGTCGTCCTGTCAAACAACGACGGCTGCGTGATCGCTCGTTCGCAAGAGGCGAAGCCCTTCGTCAAAATGGGTGAGCCTTATTTCAAGCAAAAGGACATGTTTCGCCGGCACGGTATTATCGCGTTTAGCAGCAACTATGAGCTTTATGCCGATATGTCCAACAGAGTGATGACAACGCTGGAGGAACTATCTCCACGCTGCGAAATTTACAGTATTGATGAGGCATTTTGCGATCTGACTGGTATTCGCAACTGTCGAGATCTTACCGATTTTGGAAAGGAAATTCGTGAGACGGTTTTACGCAGGACGCACCTCACGGTCGGCGTCGGCATAGCCCAGACTAAAACCCTGGCAAAACTGGCCAATCACGCGGCGAAACAGTGGCAGCGGCAGACCGGAGGAGTGGTGGATCTGTCTAATCTGGAAAGGCAGAGGAAGTTGATGGCTTTGCTGCCGGTGGATGAGGTCTGGGGGGTTGGGCGCCGTATCAGCAAAAAGCTGGAGTCGATGGGCATCAAAACGATGCTTCAACTGGCGGATACAGATATTCGCTTTATCAGGAAGCATTTTAACGTCGTGCTGGAACGAACCGTGCGGGAGCTGCGCGGGGAGCCTTGTCTTGGTCTGGAGGAGTTCGCGCCGGTAAAGCAGGAAATCGTTTGCAGCCGTTCGTTCGGCGGTCGTATCACGGAATACCATGAGATGAGGCAGGCAATATGCAGCTACGCCTCACGTGCAGCGGAGAAACTCCGTGGTGAGCACCAGTATTGCAGATTTATCTCCGCATTTGTCAAAACCAGCCCCTTTGCGCTGAACGAGCCGTACTATGGGAACAGTGCATCGGTAAAGCTGCTAACGCCAACCCAGGACAGCCGGGACATCATCACCGCGGCGACGAAATGCCTCGATGCAATATGGCGAGACGGACATCGCTATCAGAAAGCAGGCGTGATGCTGGGGGATTTCTACAGTCAGGGCGTGGCCCAGCTCAACCTCTTCGACGACAACGCACCACGGAAGAATAGCGAGAAACTGATGGAAGTTCTCGACCATCTCAATGCGAAAGGCGGAAGAGGAACGCTGTATTTTGCAGGGCAGGGGATCCAGACTGCCTGGCAGATGAAACGGGAAATGCTTTCGCCGAGGTATACAACTCGATTTTCAGATATTCTTTCAGTACGATAAGAGTTCATGCCTAAAAATTAAATTTCAATCCAGAGGAATAAATGCAAGAAGAAAAACTAAAAAAAGCCATTGAGGAATGGGATGAGGTAATACACTATAACTTTCATAGTGGCATGATAAATGGAGCTAGTTTGGCCACAAGCGAGATAACATCTATTTTAGATAAGTTTAGTATGTGGTTATTGGCTGGTGTTGGCGGTACGGCTGCATTGATTATTGCGAATATTGATAAGGTAACTCCATACACTGGCATAGGCGGATTTAAATATATTGTTTTATTTTTGTGCGCGTCTGCGATTTTTGGTTTTTTAGCAAAATACTTTTCTATAGTGGTGCATTCGTCAGTTGCAGTTAGCATTCGTATGGCTCAGATTTCTGCAGAAGAGTTAAAGAAATACCATGAGCACTGTAAGGAACGAGATGAAATAGGGAGTGAAATAAATTATGTTAGTGATAGAAATGTAGATGTCAATGAATTCTATAATGATTACATGAGCTTATACCCTACTAGTTTCTTGAGAAAAAAAATAAAAAAGACATTTGATAAGATAGGTAAAGACAAGCTTCATGGTAATCGAAGTGCTGTGACATGCGTAGTTTATCAAAGTTTATGTTTAGTGTTGCAAGCACTATTTTATGTGGCATTTCTTATATCTGTCGCCTTCTTAATAAGCATCAAATAGAGATGCTATTTATGAGTTCGCTAGATTGGTTTCTCACATTGTCCACTTCACGGGAAACAGGATGCCATATAAAATGATCTGCTGACACTGAGCCATCGGCGGCGATATCAGAGGCTTCCTTTCCCCCTATATCCTGCCACATCCATTCGCGAGCTGCTTCCGGCGTCATGACCAGCGGCCGGCGGTCGTGAATATCTACGAGCCCTTGATCTGCTGCCGCGGTCACTATCAAAAACCCTTCGGCTTCATCCCCGCGCTCGAAAGGGATACTGCCGATAGCCGCCATGAAGATGGGCTGGCCATCAGCACGATGAATGAAATAGGACTGCTTCTTGTCTCCTTCTCGCTTCCATTCAAACCAGCCATCGGCAAAGCAGATCGCCCGACCATGCTGCCAAAGCGGTTTAAACATCCTGCTGGTGGCTGCGGTCTCCACCCGGGCATTAATCAGCGGTGGTTTATCCCACCACCCTGGCGCGTAACCCCATGGACCGGATCGAGGTGCAGCTGTTCATCGCGTTCGCTCAGGAGCAAAACTTTAGTCCCTGGCGCCACGTTGTACCGGCCGATTGGTTCAGGGTCATAAGCGATATCCCGCTCGGCCTCTTCAGCCAAATAAGACAGGTACTCTTCACGGGTTTGTGATTGAGCGAAGCGTCCGCACATGGTTACCTCCAGTCAGATGCCAGACTTAAAATTATAGGTCAGAAGCATAGAGCCATTACCTCATCCTGACAGGACATTATTTGATAGCTATCAGTATAAAAAATAAACTGATAAAGGTGCTGATTAGGCATTATTGAGAGAATGTCTTCCCCAAAACGATATGCAACTGACTGAATTATATGAGATTGTATTTATGCTTAAATCAATGGGATTTTCATAATAAAAAGAAGTTAACTTTATGATTTTTATTGGTAAATGCACCCATTGAAAAGGATGCTTCTCCCATATCTTCGGCGGCGGCTATGCGGCAGGCTATTACGCCTATCTGTGGACCCAGATGCTGGCCGACGACGGCTATCAATGGTTCGTGGAGCAGGGCGGTTTGACCCGTGAGAACGGTCAGCGTTTCCGTGAGGCGATTTTATCACGCGGGAACAGCACTGATTTAGCTGAACTGTATCGCCAGTGGCGCGGACACGATCCGCAGATTGAGCCGATGCTGAAAAATCGCGGGTTGAGTGCGTAGGACAATTTTAGTCTGACAAGATAACCGGGCGCGCTGCCCGGTTTTTTGTCTGATCTAGTCGTAACCTTATATTTCTTTTACCTCACGCTGCCTAAATCTCTATCGCTCTCTCTCCCTTTAAGCATTAACGTGGCTTCTTCGATACGAATGAAGCGCCCGGAATCATCTATTTCAGCGAACATATAAACTTCCATGTCCACCTCTTCTCCGCTGCGCCTGGTGCACAGAACGCGATGCCTTGTGGCATAAAGATTCCCGTTACGAAGTTCGTCATGTAACTCAATTTTAGCGAAGGCGATAATTTCCCGGAGTCTACGCGCATGCTGAGCAAAGCCATCTAATCCTTCCCACTTGTTATCAGTGCGCTGCCGATAACCGGGACTAAAATAGCGACTGAGTATCCGATCCAGTGGTATCTGTTGGTGGTTGATAATGTCATCCAATACCCTAGTAATAGTAATCATTTTGATGGTTAGTCCTCTGTGAAAGCGATGAATACTTTACAATCGACTAACTGGCTTCAGTACGGTATAAAAGACATTAAACACCTCAAACACGCCAATATGCACGATCCATTGATTCCATTCGAACCGGTATTTTCACCCCAGGGACCCACTTTACTCGTCGCGGTACGTCAGTCTGAGGTAATACGGGAGACTCCACGTCACCATCACAGCTGTGGGCAGTTAATCGGTGCCATACGTGGGCTACTTACGGTCGATGGCGGTGATTGTCGCTGGGTGGTACCGGCAACACATGCCGTCTGGATACCGCCAGGTGTTCCGCACGGCCTGCGCTCGCACGGTCCATATTCAGGATGGAGTGTTTATGTTTCTGCCAAAGCCTGTGGCGAGCTACCTGATAAGCCATCTGTTCTCTCAATGACAAATCTGCTGCGTGAAGCGATAACGCGAGCGGCTGCATGGCAAGGTGTAGAGCTTACTGCGTCCCAAAAACGTTTAGCTGGCGTTATTCTTGATGAAATTGGTTCCCTTCCCAGGGTTAATCTTGGGCTTCCAATGCCGCAAGATAGCCGATTGCTCAGAATCGCGCAGGCGCTGTCAGCAAACCCGGACGACGGGCGCAGGTTGGAAGAATGGGCAGCCTGGGCCGGCATGTCATCACGCACGCTCACGCGACGATTCCGAGCCGAAACGGGTTTTAGCTTCAATGAATGGCGACAGCGGATACGCTTACTCAGGGCTCTTGAGCTTCTGGCTGCCGGCAAGCCAGTGACGGCGATAGCGCTGGATCTGGGATATGACAATGTGAGTGCCTTCATAGCCTTGTTCCGTCGGATGTTCGGCACTACTCCAGGGCGGTATAAAATTTAATTATCTCTTCGCTGAACATGATGCGTTATCCGCCGCTTTGATTACGTTTGTCATGGGATGAGAGGGGCAAGTAATTCGGGCCCCTGATTTTTCACATTGCCGACCGCCCGCGTTACCGGGTGCCAGGTAAAATCGTCGGCGGAAACGGCTCCGTCGCTGGCTATCTCCGCCGCTTCCGCGCCGGTGACATCCTGCCTCATCCATTCCCGGGCGGCTTCAGGCGCCAGGACCAACGGCCGACGGTCATGAATATCGACAAGACCGCGATCGGCGGCGGCCGTCACGATCAAGAATCCTTCGGCATGGTCCCCACGTTCGAACGGAGTCCGACCAATCGCGGCCATAAAAATTGGCTGGCCATCCTTACGCTGGATAAAGTATGGCTGCTTTGTATTTCCTTCCTTTTTCCACTCAAACCAGCCGTCGGCGAAGCAGATCGCCCGTCCGTGCTCCCACAGCGGCTTGAACATCCTGCTGGAGGCTGCAGTCTCAACCCGGGCATTAATCAGCGGCGGTTTATCCCACCATCCTGGCGCATAGCCCCAGTAAACGGCATCGAAATGGAGTTGCTCATCGCGTTCATTGAGGAGTAAAACTTTTGTCCCGGGCGCGACGTTATAGCGCCCGATAGGCGGCGGGTCCCAGGCAATATCTCGTTCGGCCGCTTCAACGAGATGCGCCAGGTATTCCTCCCGGCTTTGCGCTTGCGCAAAACGTCCGCACATAGCCACCTCCAGCGTGATGTCTGACTAACAGTATAGATCAGCTGCAAAACGGTGTTTTCACCTGCCCAAATACCACGCTCCTTCCACGTTAGTAGACCATTATTTCAGGCCGTCATCTTGCCTGACGTCGCGACAGTACACGCTGGGCGTTAGGCCTGGCATTGTCCGTTTATGCTTCATCGTTATTACCCTAACGCCTGTCTGATAAAGGAAATCGTTTTTACTCTTTTTATTATCTTTCAGAATTATCGCACAGAGTTTTACCTTTGTTTGAAATGGTTGTCGCTGGGTTGTATTTGAAAATATCCACCCCTTATTATTTAAAAAGTCATCTTTATCTTTTAAAAGGTTGTTATGAGTAACTTACTATTATTAGTCCTGGCGGTGGTGTTATTGTTTACATCTTTGTTTTTGGCCTGTCCTATGTTAGAGAAAGAAGAAAAATGAAGATGCGCTTTAATAAATTCCGACGTTAACCGATCCTTCCTGCGGAAAGCGCAAGAGCAACAGATGAGAATCTCGTTAACTCTTGTTTGGTAGCTATTTGGAATTTTTTCATAATATTGATTTTGTGAGAGAAGATCGTCTTATGACTGATGCCCAGTTTTTGCGCTATCTGCTGATTGTTCATTCCCGTTCTGATCGCATTGATAATATAAAGTTGTGATTTGGTCAAGGTTAACCGAGGGCATTTGACACAGCGTCTGCTGTCTTTTTCCAGCCCACCGCAACTAGATGTTGTCGACTCCGTCAGACGTTTTGCAATCTGATTTTTTACGCGGCGCAAGTCGCTGTTCATGCTGATAAAAGTGGCATCGCGTAGACAAAGTGGTAACTGTTCAACCTGCAAAGCGCTGTCGGTGGCGACGAAAATAAAAATAGACGTGTGCGGAGGAAGTTTTTTGAAAAACGGGTGGCATAGATAATGTTCACCAGCGGCCATTTCTGTGAACAGCATATCAATCGGATCTAATATATCTGTGGAACAGTCCACAACGGAATACGGTTCACGGATGTGTTCTTCTTTCGCGATCTCGCTAAGCAGTTCGCAAATTCCGCGATTAAGAAATATGTTTTCAGTGTTAATTAAAATATCAGGCATAGTCATGGCGATCGTGAAAGTTGTCATGCATTTAAAGTGGAGAACATTAAATGCGTATGCCTTTAGGATATTTCTAATAATCAACAAATGCAATAAGTCTAATTTTGGACTTTGAGCTGGCGAGTAAAATTAATGGTATATTAATCAATGGCTTATTTTTTAGCGTTGCGCGGGCATGACCGCTAATTTGGCACAAACTGCTTAAATTGCTTATATTGCATGCGTTAATTCTGGTCTCAAATATATTAATCAGAGTTACTTATTCACTGTATGAATTGCTTTTTCAAAAATACCTTTTACAGGCGCGGGTCCTTGAGGAGATTGCGCCTGAGCGAAACCTGGGTGGTCATTGATAAAAAGGGGCGGGGTAGACCCGCCGCTGCGGAGGGTGAACAGCAACGGCGTACAACAGAATCAGTTATCAGGATTGTTGGAAATGCTTTTCCACACCATTCCCAGGCCGATCAACATCGACGCGAAGAGGGCGAACAGGGTGGTTGAGATAAAAATGCTGGTCATGGCGGTGCCTCAGAAAGTGCGTATGCAGATCATTAGGCACGGTGTCGGATGAAAGGTTCCTTACCCGGCCGGGTATATTTTCACCAGCGGCGTCCGGTTGACGGCAACAAGGCGAATGCCACGTCGAAGCGCCGCTGTTGGCAAGGGGACCCTGACAGGCAGCCGGGTTGCTAAACGCACTGTTCATGGGGAGAATACACGACGGCAAAGGGGGAGCGATTCGGACGTTGACATCCCCTTAAACAAGTTATATATACATGTCGCTTCTGTTTATTGAATGTTAAACAGCATCAGTTATGGGACTCAGAAGCGCCACAGCCCCCGCCGTCGGGCGGGGGTAACTTCGCCACCGGCATGCTTATTTTTCACTGAGGCTGGCGAAGAAAAATTTTTTATTTCGGGTCTTGAAAAACGCGCCTTAGATATTATTTTATATAGCGGACAAGCAATGCTTGCCTTTATGTTGAGCTTTTGAATGAATATTCAGGAGGTTAATTATGGCACTCAAAACCTTGTCAGCACTCCCGGTATTTGCTGATTCTCTTTTTGCCGATCGCTTTAATCGTATTGACCGTCTTTTCAGCCAGTTAACGGGCGATACGCCGGTGGGCACTTTACCGGCTTATGATTTACAGAAAGTCGACGACAGCAATTTCCTGCTCTGCGTCAGCGTGCCTGGCTGGAAAGATGATGAGCTGGAAATAGAAACCGTAGGGGGAAATCTGCATATTTCCGGGAAACGCCAGGAAACCGATGCCTCGACAGACAGCGGTGAACGCTGGATTTATAAAGGTATCCGCCGCGCTAATTTCCAGCTCAGTTTCTCTCTTCCTGAACACGCCCAAATTAATCAGGCGCAGCTGGATAGCGGCATCTTAAAAATAGCCATCCACCAGGAAATCCCGGAGAGCGAAAAACCGCGTAAAATTGCGATCGAGAATCAGGGGCGCGTGATAGAACATAAAGTTTGATTCACCGTTGTTCCGACGATGTTACCTTAAAGGCCCGCCCTGCGGGCCTTTATCCTTTCCCCCTGAAAATATAAATGGCCCCCCGACGACAAAGAAATCGATATGCTATTCTGTTAGCAGACGCAGTGAGTCTGCTATTTCTTTCAATTTCGGCGAGGAGGAAGAATGACTGACGAGATCGATAGCGACGCAAACAATACGCATGAACTAACCGCTGAAGTGGCTCGGGCGCTGATCGCGCGCGGTTGGCGACTGACCACGGCGGAGTCTTGCACCGGAGGGAATCTGGCGGCAGCGCTCTGTGCCCAGGCGGATACCGCGGCATTTTATGATACCGGCGTAGTGACCTTCAGCGATGAAGCCAAGCGCAACGTGCTGCAGGTTCGCGCGGAAACCCTGGCGGTACACAGCGCCGTCAGCGAAGCCTGCGTTCAGGAGATGTCCTCTGGTATTCTGGCGCTCGCCGGGGCCGATATCGCCATCGCCGTCAGCGGCTACGCCGGACCGGAGGGCGGGGAAGATGGTACCCCCGCCGGCACGGTATGGTTTGCCTGGAATTTTCGCGGCCAGACTGAAACCAAACGGATGTGCTTTGCCGGCGACTGTGAGACCGTGGTGGCGAAAGCGGTACGATATGCCCTGGCGGCGCTGAGCGAAAAGCTTGCCCACTGGCAGTGACGATGCCCGGGGGCGCGGCCTTACAGGTCCATTGCCTGGCGCGCTACCGGCCAGCAAATCTCCCCGATGCCGTTAAGGCAGGGTCGGGAAAAGAGAAAGCCCTGAAACAGGCGTATGCCCACCGACTGAAGCCAGCACCACTCCTCCAGGGTTTCGACACCTTCAGCCACCACCGTAATGCCAAGATCCTCGCAGCAGCGGACGACCGAGGCGACAATCGCCTGTTTGGTGCCGCTAATATGGATATCGCGCACCAGTTCCGCATCCACTTTGATTTTATCAGGCTGAAAACGGGTCAGTAACGACAGGCCGGAATAACCTGCGCCAAAGTCGTCGATGGCCAGCTTCATGCCCGCGACGCGCAGGGCTTTGAGCACCTTGCGGAACTGGTCAAAGCAGGTGATCACCTCTGTCTCGGTCACCTCGATCAGTACCTGATCCGGTCTGAGGCCGGCCGCCAGCAGGCTGTCCATCAGCCAGCCTACGGCGTCAGGGTGGTGATACAGCGATCCGGGCAACAGGTTAATCGCCAGCTGATGTTTCCCGAGCGGCAGCTGGCCTGCGAGAGCGAATGCATACGCTTTGCTTTCAAGATCAAAACGGTAGCGATCCTCCGCCGCAATGGCGGCAAACATTTCCACGGGAGAGCCGCCGGTTGGGCTGCGGATCAGAGCCTCAAAGGAAGAAACTCGCTTTTTAGCCGGCTCGACAATAGCCTGCAGAGCAAACTGGTAAGGTTGACCGGGCAGGTGCTGCGGCGCGGCCGTACCTGACGCGGGCATCATCATCCAGCGAGAGGGCTGCAGCGGCTCGGGCAGGCAATAGCGGCCGCCGTCGGCAATGAAGGCGCTAAGCAGCCGGAACATCCGGTCGTTGACCGGTTCGGTGACCCCAAACGTGCTAAAGCGCAGAATTTCCTCCAGCGCGCCATCGGTTTCAAACAGCCGGAGATCCAGTATGCGCATTCCGGTGCCGTGAAAACGTCGGTAGGCTGAGTAATCGCGCATCAGCTCCACTACGTCGCGATGACGCGGGTCGCTTTGGATTTCGCTGAACAGCGACTCAAGTGCCTCCTCAGTCCCTTCCAGGACCTGGAAAAACTGCAGGCCGTTAAACAGCAGAATGCCGGTGATGCCAAGGGGCAAATTTTTACTGCTGGCGCGATGGACTAAAGCGTCGAGATCGACGGGCGGGCGGTCAGGATGAACCTGGCTGCGGTAAATCAGGGTGGTTAGCATAGTTGTTACGATCGCTCCCGCGGCGTAAGAACATCCGCGCTCAGCATGCAAGATGAGTATGGCCTGACCCTAAAGGAGGGCGAGGCTGATATGTACAAACATTCAACCAACCGTGATGTCCGCTACGCGGAACGCGAGCTTCACTTTGTGATTCCCTCCACTGTACAGGGAATTACACATTTGGCTATCTTTTTCTCATCCTCAATGCAAAAAGACGCTAACAGGCCTCTCATTCCCTCCTCAGACACTGGCGCTGCGTCTTATTTTACCTGTTAATATTCGCTACCAGGAATTATCCTACCATTCTATTTCCCACTCTCAAAAATGAGGCGCTGGTCTTGCCTGAATATAATCGAGTGAATATTATCACTCTAAATTAAATTCTTTTGTCAGGTTTGATATGAGCGACTTCTTTATTATTTTGTGTCTGATTTTATGTCCCATCATTTCTTTATGGAGTGGCTTTTCCTATATTCAGGAAAGGCGCAAGAGACGGTATGTTTTCCGTTCCAGAAGATGATTGTTTGACAGAATAAAACGACGAGTTGTATCAGCGTTTGGCGAGCAGTTGCACAAGGTTGTTAAACTGCTGACGGCTATTCAAATTAAATTTACTCATAATATTCTTTTTATGTGAATGAATCGTTTTGGGACTAATATTTAGCGCAGCGGCGACTTCATGCGGGCTCAGGCCAATACTGAACGCGTAAATGACTTTGGTTTGCGCGTCGCTGACCGACCTGCAGGCGCAATTAATGCAACGCCGCAGACGATTGAACGGCGGGTCTTGCCGCGGTAGCAGCGGACGCTCAATGGCGTTAGCTATCTCATCTTTCAGTCGCTGAACGCGAGCGTGAGGCGGCATAAATACCGCATGCTGCAGACAATTCGGTAAACCCTCATCTACGGTAGCGTGTTCATTGTCCGGGAAAATAAAAAGCGTATATTGTTCCGGGGCATGCTGAAAAAGATCCTGGCACAAGTACCACTCCCCCGCGACCATTTCCGTAAATATCACATCAGCTTGCGCCATCGATCCTGCATCCCATTGTTGAGAAAACTGATAGTGTGGCCGCCCGGCGGCCTTCATCGCTTCATCAACCAGTTCAGCAATAGCGACTCGCAAATAGTGATTTTTTATATTGAACAAAAAATTAGTCATATAACTTCCCTGTGGGCATTAAAAAACATATCTGGATAAATTAAAGAATATAATGATGATGCAGGTACTATTTTTAGCCGTGGTAATCTAAGGGATGTTTTCCATTAATGCAATATCTGGTGGGGAAAGTGAGATAACGGTATATTGATATGCGAAAGTTCCTAATAAACAAAACCTTAAGCATATATTTGTCACTATTTAAAGTCGTTTCCTGTTTTTTTATTTTTGCAATGCATAAAAAGCTTAGTGATAGCCGCGCTCTGTTGTTAAAATTAGCGGAGGACAAGAATACAGGATGTATGCCGTACTTATGAAGCAGATGCTCTATTTGAAAATGCTGGCGTGGCTGGAGGATAATATCTATTGTAACCCGGCGATCGATGACCTGGCGCTGTATATGGGCTATTCACGTCGGTTTGTGTACGACGTGTTTTACCAGTATGGCCAGTTACCCATCGGGCAGTATATTCGTCTGCGGCGGTTGACCATCGCAGCGGTCAGTCTGCGCTTAACACGACAACCGATCGCCGCTATTGCCTGGCAGTTAAGCTATGACTCGCCGCAGACCTTTTCCCGGGAGTTTAAGAAGCGCTTTTCGCTCTCGCCACGTGAATACCGTTGCGCGGCGCACTGGGACACGGCAAAGCTGTTGAAAAAGTTTCACCCGGACGGAGAGAGCCTACCTCTGGCTCGTTTTTTTTCTCTGCCGGAACAGGTCTATTACGGCTATCCGATGAAGTATGAACTGCGCCTGTCGGATTTGGTGTTGCAAAGCACCGCTAAGACGAGCATCAGACAAAAGGTTGACCGTTTTTTCACCGCTGGCGGAGGCTCGCTTTCCGTACTTTCCGACTACGCCGCGGCGAGTAAAAATGAGCTTAACGTCGAGGTTAACGCTTTTGTCGGCTGTCATGAGGCGGGAAAGCTGCCCCCCGCGCTGGCCATGAACAGCTCGCTGACCACCCGGTCAGGGCTTTATGTCGGGGTTGAATTCTACGGCAGTTGGTCACGTTATGCTCGTTTATCCAGCGATCTGTATATGGAGCTGCTGCCATCCCTGGGGGTAAGTCGTCGGGACGGCTATGACATTGAATGTTTTATAACCCGCCATGCGGAAGGCGAAGAGGCAGGGGACAGGCGCTATCGCGTACGCTATTTTATCCCGGTGACGCTGTCGGCAGCGGGTCTGCGGTCTGACAGCGGTAGTGGGTCAGGGCCTGTGCCGGGGCGAAGTTAAGGTGGCCGGAGCCACCCAGGTTAACATCAAAGCGCAAACCACAGCAGCCAGGTGATGAGAAAGCCCGTCACCCCCATGATGGTTGTCAAGACGGTCCAGGTTTTGAGTCCATCCGGCACCGAGAGTCCGAGATAGCGCGTGACGACCCAGAATCCGGCGTCGTTGACGTGCGACAGCCCGAGCGAGCCGAAGCAGGTCGCCAGCGTCACCAGCACCAGCTGCAGCGGCTCCAGACCGACAACCGCCTGCGACAGCAGACCGGAGGTGGTGAGGATCGCCACGGTGGCCGAACCCTGCGAGGCTCTGAGCACCAGCGATAGCAGAAAAGCGGCGGGCATCAGCGGCAGATGTATTGTCTCCAGCGCCTCGGCTAAGGCATTACCGATGCCGGAAGCGACCAGTACGCCGCCAAAGGCGCCGCCGGCGCCGGCGACGAGGATCACGTCCGCCGACGAGGGGATCGCGCTGCCGGTGACTTCGCCCAGCTTTTTCAGGCTCATCCGCCGACGGATGCCCAGCGTCCAGCTGGCCAGGCCCAGGGAGATCAGCAGGGCGACCGGAGGGGTACCAATGACGGTCATCAGCTGGCGAACCGCGCTTTCCGGCAGCAGAAGCGCCTGACACAGCGTCCCGGAAACAATCAGCATGATGGGCACCACGATCAGCCCACCGATAACCAGCGCATTCGGCGGCGGCAGACGGGTCTGCTGCGCGTTAACCGAGAGATCCGGTACTTCCGCCGTTTGTTGCTGCTCCAGCACGTTAATCGACAGATGATAATGGCGCCGATTGATAAACCGGGCGACAAAATAGCCCACGATACCGACGACCACCGACACCCCAATCCCCGCCAGCATCAGCCAACCGACATCGCTATGCAGAATGCCTGCCGCAGCCGCTGCGCCAGGATGGGTGGGCAGCGCCACGTGGACGGTTAACATCACGCCGGCCATCGGCAGGCCAAACTTCAGCGGCGACACGTGGGCGACTTTGCTGAAGCCGTAGATTAACGGAATGATGATGATAAAGCCGACTTCAAAAAAGACCGGGGTGCCGAGAATAAAAGCCACGATGGTTAAGGCGGCAATGGTTCGTTTTGCACCCAGTACGCCGGTCAACGTTTTCGCCAGCGATTCGGCGCCGCCGGACATTTCAATCAGCACCCCCAGCATTGAGCCCAGAATAATAATGCTGGCGATGTGGCCAAGCAGGCCGCCCATGCCTTTTTCAATGGTGGTTATAATTTTATCTGCCGGAATGCCGGTGGCGAATGCCACCAGCAGACTGACGATCAGGAGCGCCACAAAAGGATGTGCTTTCGCTTTGATCACTAACAGGAGCAACAGCACTACGCTGGCTAACGCAATAAGTAACAGCGCCGATGTCGACATAGGTTTGCCTCGGGTATTAACAGGTGTACAGAGAGTTATTTTTTTAGAAAACGGCGTTTATTTTTTCCGGTAGGGCGAGAACCACCCCAGCCCGGAAAGCGTGTCTGTCCGGGGGATATATTCGCAGCCGATCCAGCCGTCATAACCGGTTTTATCCAGTAGCGCATAGAGCCACGGATAGTTTATTTCGCCCTCATCCGGTTCATGACGGTCGGGCAGGGAGGCAATCTGAATATGGCGATACTGGCCGGCATATTCGGTAATAAGATGGCTTAAATTGCCGTCCACCTTCTGCGCGTGAAACAGATCTAACTGCACCGCCAGGTTCGGCCTGTCGACCCGTTTCACCATCGCCAGCGTCTGATATTGACTGTGGTAGAGATAGCCCGGTTTGGTCTGCGGATTCAGCGCTTCGATGAGTATCCGCTTGTCGTGGCGGGCAAAGCACTCCGCGGCGTAGCGCAGATTATCGATAAGCACGGCCTCGCAGGCTGCGCGATCCGCTCCCGGCGGCACCACGCCGGCCATGATATGCACCTGCGGGCAACCGAGCTGGCAGGCATACTCCAGCGCCAGCTCAATATCGCGTCGGGCCTCCGCGCTTCTCCCGGGGATGGCGGCGAGCCCCCATTCTCCGGCGTTGACGTCGCCGGGTGGGGTATTGAACAGCACCAGCTGCAGCTGGTTCTCCTGCAGGCGCTGTCTGATTTCCCCGGCGGCATACTCATAGGGAAACAGAAACTCAACGGCTTCAAATCCCGCCCGGGCAGCGGCGGCAAAGCGTTCCAGGAACGGCAGTTCGGTAAACAGCATGGATAAATTTGCAGCGAATTTTGGCATGGTTTTATCTCAGTTCTTTCACTTCGTCAGCGGTCAGGTAGCGGATCTCGCGGTTGCCGAGGGTAAATATCAGCCGTGCGGTCTCTTCCAGTTCCTCGGTATTGTTGGTGGCTTCGCGCAGCGATGAGCCAGTAACCACCGGTCCGTGGTTGGCCAGTAAAAAGGCGTTATAGCGGGGCGCCAGCCCGGCCAGCGCCTGGGCAATACGGTCATCGCCCGGCCGGTAGTAGGGAACCACCGGGACGTCGCCGACGCGCATCACCACATAGGGGGTAAAGGGGCGGATACAGTTGTGCGGATCGAGCCCCTGCAGGCAGGAGAGCGCGGTCAGATAGTGGCTGTGCAAGTGGACGATCGCCTTGCAGGCCGGGTTGTGCAAATAGACCGCCCGGTGAAAAGTGACCTCTTTCGACGGTTTGTCGCCGGAGATCCATTCCCCTTGCAGCGTCACCACCGACAACCGCTGAGCCTGCAGTTCGCCGAGGCAGGCGCCGGTCGGCGTCGCCAGCAGGTTGCCGTCCGGCAGCAGCAGCGACAGATTGCCAGCGGAGCCGGTGGCATAGCCGCGGCTAAACAACGAGGCGCCAATCTGCACCATTTCCTCTCGCAGTTGTTGCTCAGTCATGACGAAACTCCTGCTGGGCACGGGCAAAGAACTGGATATCGCCGAAGTTACCTGACTTCAGCGCCAGGGAGAGCGGCTGGCGGGTGTCACGCACCCAGGGCACGCCAGGGGAGATGGTCGGCCCAATATGGAACGCCTCAACCCCCAGGGTCTGCGCCACAATGCTCGACGTTTCCCCTCCGGCCACAATAAAGCGGGTAAATCCTTTCGCCTTCAGGGCGGCGGCAAGAGCGGCAAACAGCTGTTCCACCCGTTCGCTGCTGGCCTTGTCGCCATACTGCGCCTGGATCCGCTGCAGCGTTTGCGGCTCGGTGGTGGCATAGATCATCGGCGCCAGCGGCGCATCGCGCTGCGCGTCCACCCAGTCAGTCAGCGTCCTGACGTAGCTCTCCAGATCGGTAAAGCAGGCGCTTAAGTCGACGGCGCGGGCGGGGGCCTGTTGACGATAGGCCGCCACCCTGTGCGAAGTCCGGCTTGCCGCC
>ERZ772821.1029-NODE-1029-length-18513-cov-14.941380_pt1 | contig 18513 bp, 17 predicted proteins | sample MGYA00580859_ERZ772821 | MGnify/ENA primary metagenome ERZ772821 (study PRJEB29015, sample SAMEA2737674) | human gut metagenome | biome: human gut; feature: human-associated habitat; material: faeces | place: China | collected 2012 ...
CCTCGCCGATGAGATAATACCTGCCGCCGTAGACCAGCATATCCGCCGTGAACAGCGGCTCGTGGTCATAGGCGGCGATGCCGGTGGGAAAGCAGCAATTGGCCGTTTTCATATTCCCGTACCCGTGGTCAATGCCGATGATTTTTGTGTTGTGGATTGTTTTCATCATAAGTCCTTTCCTGCGCATAGCGCATTTCAAAATATTTCGGATAACTCTTTTTCGGGCGGTTATCCATTGATCTCGTTTTGCCGTAAAATTTCTGTGTACAGCTCCTTTTCAGCCGGTAATACCGCTTTCAGAAAATAGTTGCAGTAGATACCGTACCGAGAAATGAGCTGCACGCATTTCGTTTCCTCACCGTCATCCAGCAGCAGACAGTTTTCCTTATAGCAATTACAGCAAGTTTTGCGTACAAGGGCGTTGATTTCTTTCCGCTGCTTCGGCGTAATTTTGAGTACCATAGACTAAACCTCCTTCCTGTTTTACGGGCAGCAAAAAAGCCGCCGAGTGTGACCTCGACGGCTCGATGACTGCCTTCTGTATATTGAATGGGGGAAACGGCAGAAAAAGGTATGTTTATAGCAACACATCCAAAATGCTGTTCGCAACACGAGAAAAATCCTTGAATATCAGGCGCTTTTCTGCTACAATTATATAGAACAAATGTTTCTGTTTGGCAATTCAGAGAAAAAACATCTTGGCTTTTTATCGCCGCAAGACCGGTTTGTGGGACACTTGGCTTGATAAAATATAGAAGGAGGCGGGATGTATGAGCGATGGACTTGGCTTTCTTACTGCCGTTTACCGGGACGGTCGTGTACATATAGGCGGCAAAAGCTACCCGGCGGGTACCTTTGCGGTGCAGCTTTTGAATCAGTATTATAAAGATGACACGGCGGCGAGGATCGCCGTGTTCCGGCAAAGTAACTGGAATGTACAGGAGCAGCTATGCGCCGGCTATCTGAACGAAACAGATTTTATTAAGGCCGGAAAGGAGATTCTGACAATTCTGCAAACCCTGCCGAAGCTAAAGCCTTTTTCCTCCTTGGACATTGCAGCGGAGAAGCAGCGAATTGCAGAGCTATTCACGGAAGGCAACGCTGCTGCCCTTTCCGACTATCTGCGGCGCAGGGCAGCAATAGCGCAATTCGATGATGTGTTCTCTCCCGGATATGATAAAGCACTGTTCAAAAGTGGTGAAACGATGTGCGCAACCGTTTTAATTACTCTCCGCTTTTATGATGCTATCCCGGAGGACATGTGCAAGGCGTTTGAACTGCTTAAGCGGTTTGTATCTCGTGTAGACGAAGCCGACCGATTTGACGAATACCACCTGCTGCCCATTGCAACGGAGATATTCGGGATGAATTCATTTCCCTTGCACACGGAATATATTGCTCTCCCAAAACGGCGGAACAGTCGCATCCTTGTCACTGCCCGAAGAATGACCTTTGAGAGCTATTACAGCTTTGTGCTGACGGATTTCTTTGAAGGGCTGCACCACGGACACTATCCAAGGCGATGCGAGGTTTGCAAGCAGTATTTCCTGATGCAGAGCGCACGGCGGCAGAAATACTGCACCTATGGCACGGCACCGGAGTTGTACCACGGCGAAAAGATCAGTTGCCGCCGGTACGCTATTATTCAGGGCAAAGCGGAGCGGGCAAAGGATAACCCGTTGAAAGCCGCCTATGACCGCCGTTGCTCGGCGATACGCTCCGAAAAGAGTCGGGGAACGATCTCTGCCGAGTTTGCGCAGGCGGCGCAGGCCATGGCGAAGCGGCGCTTGGAGCAAGCGGAGGAGGACGATGCATACGCCAAAGCAAATTACTTTACCGAATTGGAGCGCACTAAGCTGTACGCTGACACGGACAAAAGAATGAAATGACAGGAGGTGCATTCGGTGTCCAAAGAACAGAATGAAGTATTAGAGCAACAGCGGTACCTTTTGGAGCGCCGGATGTACCGCCTTGATCCTGCGCCGCCGAAGCTGTCGGCGCAAGAATACATCGTCCGTTATCTCACCACAAAAGAGGACAAGTATCTGACTTGGTACCTCCACGATCAGGAACCTGCGCTTAACAAACTGGCACAGGCCGCCTGCGAACGATACGCTATGACGGAGCATTTTGCGGACATCAAGTAAGCAGCGGTGTGCGGTATCCTGGCCGCCCTTCAAAAGTACGATCCGGCTGTCGGCGCACCGTTTGCCGCTTTTCAAAAGCGGCATATACAGTACGGTATTGATGATTATATCCGCACAGCGCAGAGCGGTGTTGTCACGATGACGGCAGATACCTATCCCGTCCTGCGGCGCATTATGGCAATTTACCATCTAAGCGGCGATGATTGCAACGACAGCAGCATTCAGCGAATTGCCGATGAAACCGGAATGGGAGAAAAGATCGTCCGCAAGTATATTGCGATAGGCACGCTGAACGAGCGCCGAGTAGATTTTTACCGGCAGTACGATGAGGACGGCGGGGAAACGGCGGAAGACATTTCGGTGGACACCACCTCGCAGCCGGACAAGCTGTATTTTCGGGCGGTGCTATATGACGCGCTGCATCAAGCATACGACAGCCTGACCTACCGGGAACAGCGCACGGTTGCCAAGCATCTTGGCTTCTGCGATACCTGCTGGTCGGTCAGGAAAGCGGTGCTGATAAACGGTGAAATCGAGTACAGGCCCATAAAACCCATGACCTTTGAAGAAATCTCCCACTCCGCCAGCCGCAAGTCGGATAAAGCCTCCGAGCGGACTTACAACAGAGCATTGGAAAAGATGAAGGAACAAATTCTTAGTAATCCGGAGTATCAATTCATCCTGAGTTAAAAAACATAATGTCTTCTAAAGATGATGTGCTTTTAATACAGTAAATAATTCAATTAGTTTTTCTATATGTTTATTTGCTGAAATATTATGAATAGATGTCACAGGTAGAATAGCAGACAAGAAATTGCCCCTCAAATGGGGCAATTTGACAAAAAAATAAAACTGTGCTATTCTTTGAATCGGGATCAGTGCACGGGTCTTACAAAACAATTTTACAATACCCCTATAAGAGATGCGCGAGGGACAAGCCCGATGACCGCACGGCAACCTCCCGGAGAGAAAGGTGCCAAAGCTTGTACGATAGGTTATACCAGCCCCGCAAGCTGGATTTTTTGCACCTATTTTCCGGGAGTACGGGGAAATGAGGTGTATTTTTATGAGCAATGGCATTCGTTACAGAGTCCAAACTCACTGGGGCTACTTCAGTCTGGATGAGGATTCTTATCAGGACTATCTAGCGGGTAAACTGTGGATCATCTGGAAACCCGGCAAGACAGAGACGCCCAAGCCAGAGGCAGAATTGACTCACCTGTCTGCCGAGGCGATTCGACTTCGTGAGTCGGCGCAAGCAGATGCCTATTCCTTGCTGCAAGTAAGATTCCCCGCCACAGCAATAACGCCTTATCAAAAACGCATGGAGAATGTGGGCATTGACGAATTGCTTTTGTCGGTGCGTTCCTCTAACGGATTGCACGGAGCTGGGTTAGACACATTAGGTGGTGTGATGAAGATCATGGAGCAAGAGGGCGGCCTGCGTTCCGTGCGGAATTTGGGAACCAAAAGTGAGGCTGAGATTCGCCGACACTTTATTAATTACTGCTACGGTCTGCTATCCGAAGGTGAAAAGGGGCAATACTGGCAGATGATTATTGATGGCAATCAGAAAAATGCACTTTAATTAATGGAGGGATAAAGAATGTTCGGAGCAATCATCGGCGATGTGGTCGGCTCAAGATTTGAGTTTGACAACTGCAAATCCAAGGAGTTTGAGCTCTTTACCAACACCTGTGACTATACTGATGACACGGTGATGACGCTGGCGGTGGCCAAAGCGCTGCTACTCTATGGGACCATCACGGATATGGACGCCTTCAAGCGGGAGCTTGTCCGGGTGATGCACGAGGTAGGACTGCCGCACCCGCACTGCGGCTATGGCGGAAGATTCTGCACATGGATGATGAAGAATTATACCGAGCCTTATGGTAGCTTCGGCAACGGCTCTGCCATGCGGGTGTCCCCGGTGGCGTGGTTTGCCGGTTCTCTGGACGAGTGTGAAAAACTGGCGGCGGCCACTGCCGAAGTGACTCACAATCACCCGGAGGGCATCAAGGGTGCTGTGGCAGTGGCAGGAGCCATTTATCTGGCGAGAACGGGTCACTCTATGGCAGAGATCCGGGAGTATACGGAGCAGTACTATCACATCGATTTTACCTTGGATGAGATCCGGCCGGACTACGATTTCGTAGAGACCTGCCAAGGCTCTGTGCCGCAGGCGTTGGAAGCGTTCTTTGAATCCACCGGTTTCGAGGACGCCATCCGCAACGCCGTTTCCATCGGCGGCGACAGTGACACCATTGCCGACATGGCCGGGGCTATTGCAGAAGCCTACTACGGCGCAGACCGGGAGATGAAAGACATCGCTCTGTCGTATCTGGATCTGGACCTGCTGGACATTGCGGAGGAGTTTGAACGGAGGTTTGTACTGCCTAATTCACACAAATAGCGGTTCGAAGCCGCCAGTTTTTGCAATGAAAACTGGCGGCTTCCCTCTGAAAATGTTACAGGATTTGCTTAAGATATTTGGGTATCAAATAAACACATCCCCACGGTTAATTTCCACATTGCTTTCTAAGCAAAGCAGTAATATTCGTTCAAAAGCACATAACAAACGAAACCGCCATTTCTTACTGCTTATTTGTTTGGAGTATTGCTTGAATTTCGGCCAAATGAGTCTGCGTAAACCGGATATCGGCATTGCCGATCGAGATTGTAATCGGTTCGCTCGTATGAACATTAGCAGACTTTACACTCCGGTAAAACTGCTCAATAATTTCTTTATTCGAGCGCATAGCCTCAAAGCGTTTGCTGCAATCCAAGCAGAGTGCAATCCTCATTTGCGGCCAATAATACTTCGGCTGTGCCCAGATGTTATTCACCTCAATGTACTCTGTAGATTTAACGGTACGACACATTTGACAGAAGCATCCGTCCGTATTGGATGCCGGGCGATATCGCTTGATTGTATTCTCTCGAATCTCACTGCTATTGACCGACTGCTCTTTTCCATTTGGCAGACGCACTTTATCAACCGTTCGTAATTCCTGAACCTTAATTATCTCACGGGCGCTTCTACTCTGGCTCTGAATTTGTGAGCGGAGATTATTATGGTTTTTAACCGGCTCGTTGGGAAAATCACTTTCGTCAAATACGCCGGTATAATCCGTGCGTTTGATACTGGACAATCCATATTTTTCGATGAGTTCTTCGGATATAAAGCCTTCAAAGATACACTGTTCAAGAATATGATAGCCATAGCGGATGTCGGGCATTTGCAGGTCTTCGATATCATCAGCAGTGATTTGGGTTCTTATACCTAAGTCCTCATAAGAAACCAAAGAAATATCTCTGCAGCCAATCAGCTTTGCCAGTTCCATGGCTTCTTTAGATGCAATGTGGGAGTTAAGCAGTTTTCCATAGAAGTACCCGCTTTCAAGTGTCGTAATAAACACATCTTCCGTGTGGTATTCGCCATCTTCTGTAAGCAAGGGGACCCGATTCTTATTTTGCAGGAGGACTCCAAGGGAAGCATTAAATTGACTGCGACTGCACTTCAACTCAGAAATTAGCTGCCGGTATTTTTCTGCGTTAGTAGCTGTTGATGTGAGGATGCCTTCCAACTTATCGTCGTAAAGAGATTTTTTGTATCTGCTATCAATAACCACAATATCAACGCCAAGAATTCGCTCCAGCGTGTTTTTGGGCAAGATCTTCGTATTTAAGATGCCGTATTCCGGTGTCGATACAGCCGCAGTTTCATCAACAAATATACTCATCTCATTGAAGGAAACATAGGAAATCTCTTGCGGTGAATATTTACCTTTTATCGGGATAATTTTTGTGCTCCTAAGCTGCTGTGAATATGGCCGAAGTTCAGGTGTTTCCGCAAGGTAGCGATACAGCGCTGTACGGTATTTGTCATCCTCAATATGCAGATGTGCCCGTTCGCAGAGAATTCTGGCAATTTCAGAAGTATCAACCTGTTTGCACTCCAGATTGCGAAGCTTGTTTTCGTTCTCTTCGTTTTTGGGATCATCGATAATGCTGCGTTTTGTCTTCTCATTGAGCTGTGATTTATCCAACATGAGATGAACAATGCGAGGATATCTATATGCCAGATCACTTGGTGCAGCAAAGTATTGATCGTCATATGTTGGAATAAATTGACACATCTTCAAATCATCCAGTATGCTGCTGTTATCAAGCCAACTGTCCTCGTCATTTTTGAATAGTGAAAACTTAATCTGGGAGCCATACTGTTGAGCTTGGAATCGGACGAATTGCAGCACATTTATACGTGATTTTCGAGCGATCTTTTTGAGAACGTCAGTATAAGCAATATACATCTCTTGCTTCAGCTTGATATTCCAAGCATTTTGCAGCACATTATCTCTGGATGCCGTAAGCTCAAATGGCACATCTATCGCCATGGGGACACCAAGCTCAATCGCAGTTGGCAGCCCGCAATAGAGATAGTAATGAAATTTGGCAATCTGCCTCTCCGAAACATAGAAAATAATTTCCTGATTTTCATGGATTGCCTTTGTCACATTAGCTCGTTCCACTAGTGCATCCACATCATCCACAACAAATGTGTGCTTATAGATATCAAAAATGTATTCTTGGTTTCCAATGCGAATCATGCGCTTGCCATCCGCATCTTCAATGTTGATTCTTATGCCGTTGATGTCAATGTCCTTCAGCTTTCTAAGGCAGAGACACAATGCTAAAACGGTATCAGTCGCAAAGGTTGTGGACAGCCGTTTCCTTAAGCTAAACACCATTTTTGTGCCGGTGAGGTCGGCGTCAAAAGGTGCAATCTTATCTGGGATAGTGGGTGTTTCCGCTTTCAGACGAAAATGAAACTCGTTACTATATATATCCACGCTGTCTGCTACAGCAAAGACGGTTTTGAAGCCGATGCCCTTTTCACCAATTTCAAAAGAGCCTGTTCGCAGCTGCTTCTTAGTTGATTCACCGATAGCAGTAATGGAGCGAACGTTTTTCTTTTGAAATCCGCACTCGTTGTAGGAAGTCGTGATGATATTTCCATCAACAGTAAGATTGAATGCCGGACATACACCTTCTGGGTATTGGCAATCATCAGCGTTTTGAATCAACTCTCGTATGAATCTTTGCGGATCCGAGTTCAGTTCCCGAATCACCTTGATATAGCTGTCATAATGCTTTTTCCCGAAGGCTGTTTTAATTGAAGAACGAACTTCACGAAGCAACTTCATAAATTCTGGAACAGACAGAGAGTCCTCTGCTTCATTCAATTTAATGGAAGCAGATCGCATTTTCATATTTGCAGCGAAGTAATCGTCCTTTTCCACATCATGACAAAATTGCGCAAAAGCATTTAAGGTATCATGACTCGATAATACTAAAACATTCTTTCCGACGAAATAAGGCGCTTTCTTATCAAGTTCCGCGGTTATGTAAGTATATTTTCTAAGATACAGATACCGTGCGACCACCTCATCCAAGAACGATTCATCGATAGGTTCGTCTGGCGAGATAATAAAGTGAACATCCTTGATATCCTTGGAATTGGTTACATCAAATTCCAGTGCTCTGTTCCCCTTAATTCGGAGGATGGCACTTTCATTAAACGCTTTAATACATCTGGGATGCCTAGAAAGCTCACAAAGCAGATCAACAGAAAGCTGCTTTTTGGGAAGGCGATTGACCAATTCAGTGTAGGAAATATCTGAAGAGTCCAAGATATCAAGTGCTTCCTGTACGTGTATTTTCATCTGCATCGCTCGTGTGAACAATTGATAAAGTGCATCCCTCATCACTTCAATCCCGTACAACAAAACATTGCACTTTCCGGGAGCAACAAACAGTTCCTTATCGCAATTCAGCAACAAATACAACGATATCGGATCGGTGATGTTTTCATCAGGATGGAAACTGAATACTTCTGCGGCACTCCTAAAGTGATTCTCCTCTGTGTATAGAATCTTATCCCGTAGGAAAGCCGCGCCTAAATAGACATCTGACTTAAGGCAAGCAAGCTTATCGTTGCCTCTATCAACTGCGAAAAAACACTTCCTTGCATGAGGAACATATGTCAGGATTTCGTTCTTAACCAGGCGGGCATAATCGATATAGATAGAATGAAGCATCTGCGCAAAAGTATCTCTGCTATGCCGAAACCATGCGTTCTCACCCTGATCATCGACATTTTCTCTGGAGCTATCCAGTTTGAATGGAATATGACACGACACCGGCGCGGTTGTCCGCACCTGCGTAGGAAGGAACGAATACAGTGCGCCGCAGTCAACCTCCGAAACATATTCGGGATTGGGGATAACCGCCTGTAACCGCATCTGTTTCTTCTGGAATGCAGTTTTAGAATCATAGCGTGAGACACACATCTCTCGGTTATACTCTATTGGCATTGTATACCGGGTACAAACTATCATCGTCTTTTGTTGACTCATGTACCGATGTCGTGCGCTCAAAGATGACGAAATTACAACGCCATCTTCACGGTCGAGCCCTTCCGGTGTCCTCGTTTTTTTCAATCCCTTAGAAACAGAAAACTCCAGTGAATCAAAACTGTCAAAGTACATTCTGATTTTCGTCAGCTTGTTAAGGAAAAGAATTGGATTTTTGTTAAACAAGGCGGTTGTCGTGCAGTATTCTGTAACAAGCTTATCATAAATCTTACGACAAATTGCGCCACGCTCTCTCGCAAGTGCCTTATCGTCACGATTAGCCGGGTTTCTGGTTTTCATAAACAGAGTAAGCTTCGTTCCGGATACACCGCTAAAACCGTCATACCGTTCCTCGGGCACAGTAAAATTATTCTCGTACAGCATGAAAGAAAACATGCCGCTTTGAACCAGAACCTTATCGGCAACGCCAAATACTGACTTAAAACCGATTCCTTTTTCGCCAATTTCAATTCGATCAGGAGATATATTCTTTGCAGCCTCTGCAATACCGGTAATTGAGAATACATTTTCAGGGCTAAAGCCAACCTCATTATATTCCAGCGTGATTGTTCCATAGTTAAAGTCAAAATGGATGCTCAACTCGCAATCTTCCGGATTATTATAGTCACAGTCATCTACATTCTGAATCAATTCAAAGAGAAACCGCAATTCATTTGTATAAAGTCCGTCCGCTCCAACAGATAGAAGCGACGCCAGAGTTGAGTTGAAATTTTCTCCGTTTAGCGAAGCTGTCTGGACAATCGCTTCTCGGAACTTTCGAAGCAAAGAAATGTATTCGCGGTGCTCATCGAGCGTTCCAAGGTCGCTCCTCTGAACAGATTTAAGGACAGTGCGCAGCTCAGGCAACTTGTTTTTATCCAAAGTTGTCCGTTCCTTGTCCAGATAAAATTCATTTGTTATCTGTTGAAAGCCCACAGCAAGGCTCCTTTCTATTCAATACGAATTACACCATTAGCAATAAGGGTAGTATGAATGTCTGATTGGGCAATCTGCTGCTTAATACTTGCAACTTTCGCTTCATATCTCTCCGTTGCATTCTCCAATTCACTCTGTTTCATCCGAATGATATTTTCATCATATGCTTCTTTAATTTGATCTTCAAGTCCACGCTTTCTGTGTTTGAAATTGCTTTCCAAGCTTCCTAATTTATAGGACGCTGACAGATTTGCATCTTCTATACATTCTTGGCGTTCCTTATTCCACATCGAGATATGTTTTGCCTCCAGTGCTTTCCACCTTGTCGTGAAATCATCTTTCACCGGAAAACCGGCAGAACCACTTGTAAGTATCTCAATAATTTCATTAGAGACATCATCGTTTTCGGAAATAGCCACCAGCCTAAACCTAGAGCGTACGCCTACATAGTTCCAAGCATAAACCGCAAATGCGTATTCGCCTGCGGGGATGGAATCTGAGGCGTAGCTAAGACTTACGTACGCAGGTGCGTTTACTGCAAAAAACATTGCGGCCTGCTTCACCAGGGGATGTATCGCTGTGATAAAAAATGTATTATTATCTTTGGAAGCGCTTTCCTGATTAAAGGTTATTGCATGAACCGGAACAGTACCTTTCAGATACATATCCCACTTTTTCCTCACGGCATTGGGGGTTCCGGTAAGCTTTTTGAAATCGTCACGCAATGTGTTACGAGCAGCAACAGACAATCTTAATGTCTTGACCTCGGAATCTCCCAGAATATAATTACCAACTCCAAGTCGCTCATTCAAATACATATTTACCAAGGACTGCAAGCCCTTAGGCGAAATCCAGGGGCTCTCTGCAGCCTGTATTTCTTTCGCCATGGTCTTACTTGACAGATCGAATCCAAAGAGGTCTTTCTCTTCATCCTCCAACCGTGAAAGCTCCTGAGCTCTGCGAATCTCATTATCAGCCATCTGCTCCAGCTTTTTCTTGCGCTCGTCATCCGTCAAATGCTGATCCATTGCAATGCGCTCAACCTGCTGCCCAATTTCACCGAGAATTTCTTCGCATTCTCCAATACTCTTTTCAAACACACCAATCCGGAGTAAGCAGCGATTATAGATATCTGCATCCACGGTGTCAGAGGTAATGAGATTGTAGATATTGACGAATTCACTTGACTGCCCTCGTCTGTCAATACGGCCAATCCGTTGTTCAATACGCATCGGGTTCCATGGCAAGTCATAGTTTATCATCATATTACAGAATTGATAGTCCAGACCTTCCGAGCCAACCTCTGTAAACAGGAGAATGTCAAATGCGTTTGCATCCTCTCGTGGTAATTCAAACCGATTCCTGATTGTACACCTAAGATCATCCTTAACGCTTCCGTCAATTTGCTCCACTCGATAACCATGTGCCTTAAGCTTGTCCTTTATGTAGTATAATGTGTGTCTGAATGTACTGAAGATGATAATCTTATTGTTTTCCTCCGCCTGTTTCTCGGCAATAATATCAAGCATACCTTGCAGTTTCGGGTCATTATTTGGGAGGTTATCGGCCAAAGCTAAAACACGGGAAGCCAGCATTTTAAGCGTAGAATTAGACATTTCATCAAATGTATCGATATCCACATCCGGGTCGTCAGCTAATTGAGAAAATCTTCTCTCGATAATACTCCTAATATACGGAGCCAATCCGAAAATGCAGCTTGCCGCCTGCCTGCGAATGGTACTCATCATGAAGGGAACGCTTCGAACATTGTGCAGTGTTGCCAAAGCAGCCCTTTCAAAGCTCAGCAGTTCGTCATGGAGTTTCTTTTGCTGATCAGTAAATTCACTTTCCAGTGTGAAGGTCCTTCTGATGCAGAAATCCTGGATATCCTTGCGGCGAGTACGATTGATCATAGTGTTAAAGCTATGCAGTGATTCCACATCTGTTATTAGTCGCACCCGCTCATCTCTGGATATTTCTTCCTGCTCCAAGCGAGATATAATAGATGGGAACAAGGGATTCTCACCAATCACGCTTTCTCCCCATTGCGTGCTGAGAATACCGTTGAGTTCTTCTTGGGCTTGAATCTGCCATCCTTCTTCAGCTCTGCGAATGGTACTTGCACACTTGGATATATAGGCATTAGGCTGTGCCATCAAAGTGAATACAGCCTTATCCATAACCACATCAGGACGCAGGACATTAAGCAATGTGAACAAATCGTCATCGCCTGTCTGTAAAGGAGTGGCTGTCAGCATGACAACCGCATCCGCATTATCGCAGAAATACTTCGTAGCTTTATATGCAAAAGCTTTTTCTTTTTCCATGCTGCCATTTCTGATATGGTGTGCTTCATCCACAATAACCAAATCGAAGTGTGGAGCCGGATCAAGATGCGCAAGTCCGGTTAAATCGACTTTTCCGTCTTCGTCACCATCATATACTCTGCTGTCGAAAATCGAATATGGAACAATAACTTTATTAAATCTTGTCGGCCATTCGCCGTCTCTATCTGTATCACTAATAATTTGACGAAGATCCGCACCGGTCAAAGGAACAAAGTCTTCATCGAAACGTTGCTTCATTTCAATTTCCCATTTGCGCTCAGAAACAAGTGGCTTGGGACAGATGATCATGATTCGCTCTAAATCCGTTCTTGCCTCTAACTCCTTGATAATCAATCCCGCTTCGATGGTTTTACCAACGCCAACGCTGTCAGCAATCAAAATGCGAGGCTCATCAGATTTAATCATCTTTAATGCAGGCCTGAACTGATACGGAACAAAATCAATTCGTGCAGCATTAAGAGAATACAGACTTCCAGAAGACGGATTGTTTATTTCAAACGCAGAAAGATAACTTTGCAATGTAGGCAAGTCTATCCAATTATAAGCCGGTGGTTCTTCAGCCAGAGCAATTTGCCCAGTAAAAAATGTCTTGATTCCTCCATCGACAAAAATGTTGTATTTTTGGATACCACCAATATCTTCTACGGAGACGACAACGCCTCTTATATCCGGCTGCGAAACCAATTTGACGACACTTTTTTCTTTGATCTCCCGCTTTTCCGGAGCCATAGTTCTTTTTCCGACGGCTTGTACAGAAGCATTGACCTCGGCTTCGAGTTTGTCTATATTTTCTGCCATACTTTTCAAATCAGCAATGACACTCTTGGGCCCACTCCACTGTTCAAGAAATTCAATCATCGTCAGGATATCTGTTTTGATGACTTCCTTTTGGGGCAGCATTCCAGAGCAATGCGCCCAGTTATTGCGCACTGCCATCATATTTCGCAAGCATTCCCTTTCCTTCGTTGGAAGGTAAGCAAAATCACGCATAGAATACCAGTTACGGTCTGCTATACGAAGCAAAGCGGCCAAATCGAACTCTTCAAGCTTGGTAATATTTTTTTCTGTTGCAATTATTCGCTGGTTATAACTGAGCTTATCTAATACGCACTCTTGCCACCAGTCTTTTGATATTTGACGCAACATTTTGTTCAGCCACACAGACAGATAAATCGTAGTCTGATGTAAGGCACTATTAATTATGCTGATTATCTGGTTGGCAGTCATCAAAATCCCCCTACTCTCACTCTCGATTAGATTTCTGTTTTCTTGTTTATCCGTAAAAAATAGGAAAAATTCCACATTGAATTATATCACAAAGGCTCAGAAAATCATAGCACCAGTTAGGCGCAACCAGCATTATACAACTCTAAAGAATTTATGTGTTGTAACAGACTATCGAAACGCAAGGTTGCCATTGATCACTGCAAATTTTAAGCATACCCATCCTTAATTGCTACAGATGGCATAATGTGCAACAGAAACTTAGAGAGATATTCCCATGCGTGATAACCAAAGACGCATGATGTTTAGTCAAGATTGCAGCACAGGAGAACCTGTGCTGCAATCTTGAGATTATACGAAAATCATTTCTGCGTTTACGAGTTCCATTGCAGTGTTTCGGACGTTGTTCATCCGCCCGACCCATTCCATTTGGTCGCTGGCTTTCAGCGTTTCCGTAATGCCCTCTGTATCTGCCATTTGTTTTACCAACCGAAGAAATAGTTTCTCTGCCTGCAGGTCAATATCTGCAAGATAGGCATTCAAATCACCTCTGGTCAGCAGATTGGCATATCGCACACGGTGGCACTTCTTGAGATAACGGAGATGCCGCTGTCCCCATATCCCGATTGGCTCTTGTTCCGGCTCATCCTCTCCGGCAATGAGATAATAATCGCCGATCAGCTCGTATTTCAACCCCGTGCGCTCGTCTGTGACGTACTTTTCCATAATCAAGCCCTCCGATCTGCCATCTTGAACTTCTTGGTTTTGGCATTTGTCACCTTGATAAGCACCTCGTTCACGGCATCGGTATATCTGCCCTCCGAAATAAGCCGATTGCGAAGATTGTTTAGGGACTCAATCATCAGTCGCCATTCTTCAGCTGTAAGCGCAAGATAATACTTCTGCTTCATCAGCCGCACCTCCTTTGACTTTTCTGTAGTCATTATAGCGAGACTGACAGCAGTAATCGAATGTACGGATATAAGAAAACCACCGAGAAAAGTCCGTAGTGGACTAATCTCGGTGATTTTCCTTGCCATTGCTACGCCTGATAACAAAGCTCTTTTAATACCTCGTTATCAGCTCGTAGCTTTTTGCAGCTTGTTTTTTCTCCCATTGCCGATTCAGCTGCGGCGATAATTTGATTTACTGCCTTATCAACGAAAGCCGAACCGTTTCCGGGCTTTTTCAGGCCCGGATTTCTTCTTTTGAACCATAGATTTTTATGGAGTTTTCAGAGCAACTGATCGGATTTGAACTGGAGGATCTCATGTCTTGGACAGTTTCCAACCTCCGGTGCCTTTTAGAGAGGACTTTTCTCTCCAAAAAAGCGGCATCATCGCAGAAAAAGAATCACAAATATTTGGGCGTCGTTTTGTTGGTCCTGACGGACTGAGAAAACGGCGCCCTTTTTCATTTCAAAAAGGGCGCTGGCTGCAGCGTCTGAAACGGCAGGCCGGAGAAGACCTCTCCGGCCTCATTTTTTTACAACAGGAGGATCGCTCACATGGACACCCAAAACACAAGCCGTCAGCTTCGCTACCTTGAAGAAGTCCGTATTCCCCTGCACCGTGCAGGCTTTGAAACCCTGCCGTTGGAGGGAGCGCAGTTGCCTGTCCTTTGGAACGGCGCACCCCTCTGCCGCATCACCGGCAAGGGCAGCGTATTCTATCGGCGAGAGGATGCGGACACGCCCCAGGCAGAGGATGCCCTATATCGCGTCGAGGACATCGCTGCGAAGACGCTGGAGTATATGATCGCTATGGAAGCCGCCCCGCAGCTCAAAGCCAGCGGACTGGATGAAGACTACCGCATCCTCGCTGACTTTGGCGGTACGGTGCTGGCAGGTGCTCCGAGCAAATACGGCGTTCAATTCGTCACATGGGATTGGGACTACCATACATTGGGGAGCTGATCCGTGATACGGATTGCCCCGCCGTGGAGGAGTATAACGACTTTGCCGAAGCCTTGGAGGACATCTGGCAACAGGACGGGATGCTTCTGACCTACGTTGCCGTGCTGGACGCCGAGCGGCCGGATACCCTGCGCGGAGCCTGTGAACTCCTGCGAAATCTGGACAACTACCAGCGCATCGTAGAAGGTGCCTACGGTTACGGTCAGCAGCGATTGCAGGAAACGCCGGGGCTGGATGATGAAGCCATCTATGAGCTGGATGGCTACATGGATTTTGAGCAATACGGTCGGGACTGCATGAAAAATGACGGTGTGACAAAAACGGAGTTCGGCCTTCTGCGCCGCTCGGACCCGCCGTTTCCAGAGCAACGGCAGGGGCAGAGGATGATGTAAGTAAAAGCGGCTCGATCCATTTGGATCAAGCCGCTTGATAAGCAGACAAATTGGAAGTTGTTATTATCTTATATATCTTTTATTTATATTTAAAATTAGTATTGATACTATTGTTGTTACAATTAAAGTTATACAACAACTTAACAAAGCAACGGTGTACAAGGGGCTACAAGCGATAAAAAGAAACAAGTGGTTTGATAGAGTGGAAAAAGTATCAGATTTTCCACTCTATTTTTACATAGTCGCTGGTTGCGCTGATTGATGAAATCAGGCTGTCAGCGGCTTTCCGCTTGTCCTCAAAGCTGATATGCTCCCAATCGTCCAGATACCCGGACAGTAATTCAATCTGCTGGGAGGACAGCGTTTCAACGGACAGGTCTGCAATCGCCTTGGACAGTGTTTTGCGGCGGTTGTCCAAATCCTCGATTTTTTTGTTGGCGTAGACAAGCAAGGTGGCGTTGGCCCCGGTCAGCGTATCAAGCAGTTTTTCAATCTCGGCTTCTACCTGTGCAAGCTCCACCTGATAGGCGGTAATCTTGGGATTGACTTTTCCCTCGCCGCCCCGAAGCAGTTTGAACTCCCGGAACTTTTCTCCCATAGCGGTGAAAATGAACTGTTCAAACTCATTCTTGCGGAGTGTGCCGCACCCCGGACAGCCGTATTATAGCCTGACATCAGCCGCCCTCCAATCTGCGAACCATTCGCAGATATTATAGCATTTCCCCCTTTGTCAATATCATCCCGCGATACCGGCGTCTTTCCGACAGTTCAAGATTTGTCAGCGTAAAAGAAAACAGCGTCACATCAAAGGCTTCGAACCGGTGGGCTCTTACGCGGTCAAAGCAGTCTGCGTTTCACGGCACCATCCACCGGCTCCAGTTCTTTTTCCAGCGTACAGGATAGATCCCATAGCAGCTGACGTTCCTCGTCATCCTCTGTGGTCAAGCTGCCCAATTCATCCCACCGCAGAATGATTCGATACAGCGCCAGAGCCTCCTGCTCCGTGAGTCTTAATTCCATAAGCGACGTCTCCCTCTTAGTTGCTTTTCAATGGAAAATCAGTGGTAAACGATACCGTACATTTCATCGCGTAGCCGCATCTCATTCTCAAACTGCTCCATCGCCTCCTGTCGGCTGGGGACTTGTGCAAGCGTGCAGGAAAACGGCTGGCCGAACAGGGGTTGGGACAGTGTCTCCGCCCAATGCGTCAGCACCTCCGGAGTGAGGGGGCGCTCCTCCCGGAGAAAGATCACCCCGTAATAGGGCGGTACAGACGGGGAGAGCAGCTGTGTCAGCGGGACGCCGCTCCGGACGGAGGCGTTGCAGAAATGCATCTCCGGCGAAAAAAGCGGATAGTACAGCGCCCCGACGAACCAGTCCTGTTCGCCGCTTCTGAGCCTCCTTGCCTGCTCCAGAAAGTGCGGATGATCCGGGTTATCCGGCTCCACAAACTCACCCTCCCGAATGGTCTGGTGAAGTGCGGGGAGGTTATGGAAATCAAAGTGGAAAAAGGGCACCTCTCCCGCCTCGTCCTCAGAAAGAGAAAACTCCGCCGCATGGAAAGGTTCCAGGTCCTTACAGCAGCGGTAATAGCCCCACCAGTAGTTCCAGTCATAAATATGCAGATATTTTTTTGCTTTACAACCCATAGATGTACTCCATTCTAACAATGTCGGCACAAGAGAAAATCACAGGAAACTCTCCACCCGGCACCGGCAAAAGCCCGTTCCAAGCCCGTCCTTTTTGCAAGAGGGGCGCTCACAGGCGGCGCGGTGCTCTTCTTATCTGCTCACCGGAATGGAAATCTCAAACACGGCGCCACTATCCCCGTTGTAGGCACGGATCGTTCCCTTATGCAGGTGGATGATCTCCTTGGCCAGGGCAAGGCCGATGCCGGATTTTCCGTTTTTTCCCATGTAGAAGCGGTCAAAGATATGGGGCAGATCTTCCGCGGCAATGCCGTCCCCGTCATCCTGTATCCGTATCGTCACATGACGCTTCTCCGTGCGGCAGGTCAGGTGCAGCTGGCTGCGGGCATAGCGCACGCCGTTGGATAGGATATTGGTGACGGCTCTGCGCAGCCGGGTATCGTCACAGCTAACCATAACGGGCGTTTCGGGGAAGTCCGGCGTGATGGTGATACCGCCGCCGGCGGCTATCGGCTCCACGGCGCGCATGCTGTCGTAGAGCAGCTCCCGAACATCCATCTCGGAAAGGGTAAGCGGTTGCCGTCCCATGTCGATTTTCGAGATGTCCAGGAGCTCGTCCACCAGTTCCGTCATGCGGTCGCTCTCCGCCAGGATCACCTCCGCCGCGCTGCCTGTGTCCATGACGCCCGCCTGTATGCCCTCCGCATAGCCCTGTATCGCCATAAGCGGTGTTTTCAGCTCATGGGAGGCGTTCTGAAAGAAGGTCTGCTGCCGCTCCGCCTCCTTTTCAATATCCCGGCCAAAGCGGAAGCCCAGCAGGCACATGACGGAGGAGATCGCCAATAGCACCGCAAAGAACGCCCAGTTCAGCGTTACGATATAGCGGGTGATGGGGCCGATGTCTATGTACATGATGTAGGCGTACGGCTTTTCCCAATCGTCCTGCTCCTCCTGCACGGACATGAATATCAGGTGATGCCTGTCCGTTTTGAAGGTATAGCATTGGTTGAGTGTGATATCCCGTCCGGCACAATATTCCAGCAATTTTTTCTCCAGGTGATAGCTATCCCGGTTCCATGTGTTAGGTCGGTATCCGTCATCCAGTTCCAAAAAGACGATGCTGGGGGTAAAGAAATTCCCCTCCTCCTCGCCCTCGTCATAGATCGGCTCTTCGTCGGTATAGGGGATGGTGCGGTTCTGGTACTGTGCCTCGCTGATGAGCGCCTTTTTTGCCTCACGCACAAAGTGGGCAGGTATGATGAGGTTCACCGCCAGCATGAACAGTGCAAAGAGCAGCAGAGCCGCACCGAGGATCAGATACACGATCCGCAGCTTGATGTTTTTCATGTGCGCTCCGCTCCTTTCAGCTTATAGCCAAAGCCCCATATGGTGCTTACGCTGACGGTGCTGCCCGCTTGCAGCAGCTTTTTTCGGATACGGCGCAGGGTTTCGTCGGTCACGCGGGTCTCCACCTCCGAGTCAAAGC
>ERZ772821.1044-NODE-1044-length-18277-cov-44.136428_pt1 | contig 18277 bp, 14 predicted proteins | sample MGYA00580859_ERZ772821 | MGnify/ENA primary metagenome ERZ772821 (study PRJEB29015, sample SAMEA2737674) | human gut metagenome | biome: human gut; feature: human-associated habitat; material: faeces | place: China | collected 2012 ...
AGGCGGGAATTGTGCGGTGTTGCCTAAAGAAAGCACTGTGCAGAAAAGCCGCAGCAGCGGCGTACAGGGAGCAAAACAAAAAATCCGGACGCTTTTTGGCAAGCGCCCGGATTTTCAACAAGTTCAGCGGTTATCGTGGATAACTTTGCCCTTTTGCACCACGGCAAGGATGTTCAGGTCATCATCGGCCAGAACCACGTTGCCATAGCGCCCGGCGGCCAAAGAGCCATAATCAGCATCAACGCCAATGCTCCGGGCCGGGTTTTCGGTCGCGGCGCGCACCGCACTTTCCAGCGGAACGCCCATCTCGCACACAGCACGGCGCATGCAGTCATACAGGCAGGTAGCGCTGCCGGCGATGGTATCGGGGTGCTCGGTCAGGGTGGCGCGGGGGCCGCGCACCGTAACGGCCTGGCCGCCCAGGCTATAAGCGCCGTCCGGCAGCCCGCAGGCCATCATGCTGTCTGCAATCAGGATCACATGGTCATCCCCGAAGGTGTTAAAGGTAAAGCGCACCACAGCGGGGTGAATGTGAACATTATCGGTGATCAGCTCCACATCGGCACCGTCTTCCAGCGCGGCAATAATGGGGCCGGGGGCGCGGTGGGTGATGCCGGGCATGGCGTTATACAGGTGGGTCATGTGGCTGGCACCGGCGGCAAACGCAGCCTTGGCGGTATCATAATCCGTGCAGGTGTGGGCAATCGAGATGCACACCTCGTTGTGGCAGTCACGGATAAAATCCAGATTGCCGGGTTCTTCCGGGGCAACGTCCACCAGCTTGATCAACCCGCCGCTGCGTGCCTGCAGCCGGCGGAACATGGCGGCATCGGCCCCCTGCACATACTTGGGGTTCTGTGCGCCGATCTTTTTGGGGCTGATGTAGGGGCCTTCCATGTTGATGCCGACAAGGTCAGCACCCTGACCGTTCTTGTGGGCGGCGGCCACATCCATAATGCCGTTCAAAATCTCCTCGCTGAACGTCATGGTGGCGGGGCAGATGGCCAACACGCCTTTGCTGGCCTCAAAATCGGCAATGGCCTGCAAACCGGCTTCATCGGCATCGCAGAAATCATGCCCGACAGCACCGTGGAAATGAATATCCACCAAACCGGGCAGAGCATAGGCACCGTTGGCATCCAGAACTTCCTCGCCCTCCAGCGGGGGCGCACCAAAGGCAATGCGGCCATCCCGGATGGTCAGATCCCCTGTTTTGAAGGTATGTTCCGGCGTATAAATTCTTGCATTTTTGATAATCATTGAGAAATTCCCTCTTATCAGTTATGCAGTAAGGGCTTGAGCGATACGCTTAGTCCAGCTTGGAAGCAGCTTCGGCATCCAGCACCAGGGTGAAATCCGGGTGCATCTGCAGGATGGAAGCGGGAACTTCCGGCGTGACGGGGCCGAAGAAAGCTTTCTTAATGATGTCAGCCTTGCCAACGCCGTTGGCAACCATCAGAACCTTGCGGGCCTGCATGATGGTTTTGATGCCCATGGTGTAGGCTTCTTTCGGGACCAGATCTTCGTTGTTGTCAAAGAAGCGCTTGTTGGCCTCAATGGTCTCTTTGGTCAGGTGGACACAGTGGGTGCCAAGCTCAAAAGCGGCACCCGGCTCGTTAAAGCCAATGTGGCCATCGTGGCCAATGCCCAGCAGCTGCAGATCCACGCCGCCCAGATGCTGGATGATTTCATCATAGTGGGAGCACTCGGCAGCAGCATCCATGTTGGTGCCGGCAGGCATATGGATGGCTTCGGGGCGGATGTTGACCAGGTCAAACAGGTTGCGGTGCATGAAGGACCAGTAGCTTTCGGGATGCTCGCGGGGCAGACCGCGGTATTCGTCCAGGTTGACGGTGTTTACTTCCGCAAAATCAAGGTCGCCCTTGTTGTACCATTCAACCAGCTGTTTGTAGGTGCCAACGGGGGTGCCGCCGGTTGCCAGGCCCAGCACGCAGTTGGGCTTCATGATGACCTGTGCCGAGATGATATTGGCCGCTTTGCGGGACATATCATAATAATCTTTTGCACGAATAATTTTCATGGGGAACATCTCCTTATTCTTTTTTTGTGCGCGGACAGCCATTACCTATAGTATAGCACAAACACCACAAAGAAACTAGAGATTGTAGAAAAAAGAGAGAAAAAACAAAGAAATATTTTAGGAAAATATAACAAAAAATCCTGGCTCCGGAAACCGGAACCAGGATGGGGAACGCTGCCTTACAACAGCTTTTGCAGTTCTTCGTAAACAAAGCGGACCTGCGTGCCAAGAATGACCTGGCAGGCCGTGGGGGTGGAGCGGATCACACCGGAAGCCCCGGCGGATTTGAGTGCCTTTTCGTCCACCTTAGCGCCGTCTTTCAGCTGGAAGCGCAGCCGTGTGGCGCAGCAGCTGGCTTTTTGCACATTGGTCTTACCGCCCAGCGCAGCCAGAATGTTGGCGGCGATGCCGGCATGGTCAAGGTCGGCTTTTACCACACCCTCGTTTTCCGCCTCTTTCTTTTTTTGCAGCGCGGCCTTGCTGGTGGAGCGCGCCACAAAGAAGCAGATAACCGCGGCCACAGCCAGCAGCACGGGGATCACGATCCAAACCTTGGGGGCGGCGGGGGCCAGGGCAACGCCGCCGGCAATCACGGCGGCGCACAAAATCAGGGCCAGCACCAAAAAAGCAGGCGACCGGCAGATGCGTTGGAATGAGTTCATGTTACAAAGTACCTCCTTGGGTAGTGTATTTTTGCCGCTGCGGCAAACCCGCAGGAGGCATTTATAGTTCTGATTTTAACATAATCAAGCAAGAAAAGAAAGAGTTAAACGCCAGCTTTTGCCCACCAAAACAAAAAAGCCGCAGGCAGGGCCATGGCGGCCAGCCTGCGGCGTGGAACAAAGGAACCAGAACCCTTGCCCTTGCTGTTACTTAAATTACAGCATCTTCTTCAGTTCATCGAACACGAACTGAACCTGAGGCCCGATGACAACCTGGCAGGAAGTCTTGGACGGGCGGATGACACCGGCAGCACCGGCAGCCTTGACAGCCTTCTCATTCACAGCGGAAGAATCTTTCACTTCAAGGCGCAGGCGGGTTGCGCAGTAGTCAGCACCGGTGATGTTCTCCTTGCCGCCGACAGCAGCCAGAACACCGGTAGCAATCGCAGTGTAGTTGTTGTTGGAAAGCTTGATGTTCTTTTCGCTTTCTTCCACATCGTCGTCCTCACGGCCGGGGGTCTTGAGGTCAAACTTGGTGATAGCGAAGTAGAAGACCAGGTAGAACACAACAAAAGCGGCAATGCCCAGAGGAATGATCATCCAAGTCTTGGCAGCTGCGGGCAGGGAAGCGGAGAAAACCAGGTCCGTTGCGCCTGCGGAGAAGCAGAAGCCAGCGCGGAAACCGGAGTAGTAGGTGATGATGGTGAAAATGCCGTACAGAGCAGCATAAACAACATACAGGGGGAAGCACAGGAACATGAAGCCGAACTCAAACGGCTCGGTAACGCCGCAGACGAAAGCGCAGATAGCGGCGGAAACAACCAGACCGATAGCAGCCTTCTTGTTCTTTGCGGTGCGGACCATAGCCAGTGCAGCGCCGGGGATACCGAACATCATGCAGGGGAAGAAGCCGGACATGTACATGCCAAGGTCCCAGCCCACGTCAGCACTGGTCTCGCCAGCCCAGAAGTGTTTCAGGTCGCCCAGGCCGATGGTGTCAAACCAGAACACGTTGTTCAAAGCGTGGTGCAGGCCGGTGGGGATGAGCAGACGGTTCAGGAAAGCATAGATACCTGCGCCGATGCCGCTCAAGCCGGCAATGCCGTTGCCCAGAGCAACCAGAATGCCGAAGATAACGGGCCAGACGAACAGCAGGATAACAGAAGTCACGATGGAAACCAAAGCGGTCATGATAGCAACGCTGCGCTTGCCGCTGAAGAATGCCAGCCAGTCAGGCAGCTTGGTGCTCTTGAACTTGTTGTAGCAGGTGGCGCCGATGACAGCGGCCAGGATGCCGATGAAGGAGTTGCCGGCGATCTTGCTGAAAGCAATGTAATCAACGGTGCCTTCTTCCAGGGTGGAACCAACAGCAGCGCGGATGGTGCCCACAACACCGGGGCTGAGCAGCTGCTGCATCATCAAAAAGCTGACCAGACCAGCCAGACCGGCGGTGCCGTCATGGTCGTTTGCCAGGCCGACAGCTGCGCCGATGGCGAACAGCCAAGCCATGTTATCGATCAGAGCGCCGCCAGCCTTGACCAGCAGGAAGCCGATCGTGTAAGCAGCACCGGTAGTAGGACCTTCAGCACCCATAACGGCGGGAGCCAGAGCGTAGCCAATACCCATCAGAATACCACAGACGGGCAGCGCGGCAACGGGCAGCATCAATGCCTTGCCGAGCTTTTGCAGCCATTTCATCATAAGATACATTCCTCCTAATACGGACGTATTTTGCCGGGGTGAAACTAATGCCCCCGGTGGGGATTGCAAAACCGCTCTGGTTAGCAAAATTCCCGTTCATGCAGTGGTAAATAGGAACATTGTTTGCGGTGTAACAATCTGTTAAATCTATTTTAACATATTTTCAATAAATTGCAAATGTATTTTGTCAAAATAGCACAATGCCGAAAAAACAAAGGTGACTTTGGTTATATTGCTAAAAATATAACGCATTTTGACCGAAACTTGAAAGAAAGACAGGTGCCCCGGCGCTTTAACGAAACAAAGAGATAGATAAAGATAACATAAAGTGAGCGTTTTTTGCTAAAATATTGCAACAAAAATACATTTGAAAAAACTGTACAAAAACGCATTTCTGTAATAGTTAGCAGCTGAAACGGGCAGCTGCTGGTGCAGGGCAAAAAACGTGCGGTGCGGCTGGCGGGCGGGGCGGAAAATGTGATGTCTGCCATGGTAAAACTTTTGTGCAGCAGGTACGGGCAAATCAAGAAAAAAGGAAATAAAAAATCCTGGGACGCCGTAAAAACGGCACCCCAGGCAAACGGAGTTGAAAATGGCAAAATCAGTTGTTGGCGCTGAACAGCTGGGGCGCAGCCTTGTACAGCAGCACCACGGCAATGGTGGTCATAATACCTTCCGGCAGCATGTAGGAGCCGTTGTAAGTCAGGCTGTAGATCCACGCGGGCAGACCATCGCTCAGGTTGCCCCAGATCAGCACGCCGGACAAAAAGCTGCACAGGAAACGCAGCACGCACACGGCGGCGGAGCCCACGGCCACGCCGACCAGCTTGTTTTTGAACGGCTTGGCAAACACGCAGGCAAGCCCCAGAAAGGAGAAGGCCAGCACATAATCCAGCAGGATCATGCCCACCAAAGGCAGCAGGCCGGGCGCCGGGGGCGCATAAAAGCCCAGCAGCATCTGCAGCAGGCTGTTCACAAAGCCGGTGAACAGGCCCCACTTGACCCCGTGGCGGAAGGATACCAGAATGAACGGCACCATGCTGAACAGCGTGATGGAGCCGCCGTTGGGCAGCTCATAGATTTTGATGTTGGCCAGGATGGTGCCCAGCGCAATCATCAGGGCGCATTCTACCATAATGCGCGTTTTGGTGTAAGAGGATGACATATACATACCACTCCTGAAAAATAGTACATAAAAACAAGAAAAGCGCCCGCAGGTACAGCGGGCGCCAAAAGCGTTGTGAGCAGTATATAACCGCAGCAAAACTTCCTACGCCGGCATTACCCGGATCAGGTATAGGGTGCTCAAAACACAGTTGCTTTGATCTCAGCCGGAGATGCCCTCCAGCGCCCCTGTTCTTATGTCCGGTTCCCAGTATAGCAGGAAATGCCGGTTTGTCAAGGCGGAAAACTACTCGATCTGCCAAATTCCGCCGCTTAACGGTGCAAGGTCCAGCGCCAGCCATCCGTTTGCAATGGAGCAGGGAGCATTATCCACCCAGCCCGCGGCAAACAGCGGCAGGGCACAGCTGCCCCAGCCCGGCTTTAGCCCAAACCCCTGTACGGCCTGTGTGCCGGTGTTCAGGGCGCACAAAAGTGTTTCACAGCCGGCCTGCAACGTAAAGCCCAGCACGCCGGTGCTTGCATCCTGCGCGGTCCAGGCAAAGCTTTGGGGCGCATACAGCGCCGGGTGTGCCAGGCAGAAAGCATTCAGCGCCTTACTGTAATCAGCCAGGGCGCGGTGCCCGGCGTCCGCCAGCATAGCCCAGTTCGGCTCCCGGCCATCGGTAAAGGCATCCGGCTGGCCGAACTCCACCCCCGCAAACAGCAGGCTTTTGCCGGGGCGGGCGGCCTGTAATAACAGCAGCAGCCGCATCTGGGCCAGCTTTTCTTCTACATTGCCATACAGGCGGGTGAAAATGCTGGCGGGGTGGTTTTCATCGTGGCTCAGCGCGTTGATGCCCTGCACCGCGCCAAAGGGGCCAAAGCTGCCGCACAACTGCCGGAACAGAGCGCTGCGCCCGCCGAACGGCGCGGCAAAATAGGCCAGCGTATCCTGTGTCCAGCCGATCTCCCACACATAGTCAAAGCCCAGCCCGCCGCTGGCGGTATCGGAGGTGGCGTTCATGGAACCGGCGCTGTCCTCTGCCACCAGCATGCAGCCGGGAAACCGCGCGTGCAGCCCGGCTGTCAGCGTTTTGAAAAACTCTGCTGCCTGCCAGCCGTTGGGGCAGTGGTACAGTGCGTTGCCGATGGCATCCACCCGCAGGCCGTCGCACCGGCACACCTGCAGCCAGAACGCCGCCGAACTGAGCAGAAAGCTGCGCACCGGCGGGCTGGCCAGATCAAAGTTCAGGCTGCCCCAGTCGCTGGGGCCGGATTCAAATAAAGGCGCACCGTCAAAACAGGCCAGGCGGTCGGCATCCGGCGCAAAATGGACCGGCACAAAATCCATCAGCACGGCAATGCCTGCGGCGTGCAGGGCATCCACCAGCGCGGCAAAGCCTGCAACCCCGCCAATGCGCTGGGTGGGGGCAAAATACCCGCACCCCTGGTAGCCCCAGCTGCCGTCAAACGGGTATTCTGCCAGCGGCAAAAACTCCACATGGGTGTAGTGGTGCTCCACAAGATAGGGCACCAGACTTTTTGCCAGCTCCGGCCCGGTGTAATAGCGGCCGTCCCAATGGCGGTGCCAGCTGGCGGCGTGCAGTTCGTAAATCAGAACGGGAGCATCCCGGCGGGCACCGCGCAGCAAGGGAGCGGCGAACGGGTAATTCGGCTCCGCCAGGCGGGAAGCCGTGCCGGGCAGAGCTTCAAACGCAAAGGCAAACGGATCTGCCCGCAGCTGCCAGCTGCCGTCCGGCCCCTGAATGTTATACTTGTACAGCTGCCCAAGCTGCGCCTGGGGCACACGCCCGCGCCACAGGCCGTCCTCACAAAAGGTGAGCTCGGCGGCGGAATAGAGATCCCAGCCGTTCCAGTCCCCCAGCAGCTGCACGCGGCGGGCGTGCGGCGCCCACAGGGTAAACAGCCAGCCGCGCCCCGGCCCCGCCGGGTGGGAACCCAGCAGGCGGTAAGCGTCAAAGCTGATGCCGCAGAAAAACTCTTCCACATCCGGCCGCATAGCTCTGCCCCCTTACCCTGCAAAATTGAACGTGTGTTAAACAAACTTATTATAACATAGGCACGGCCCTTGCGCAAACAGGGGGCGGCCCGTATAATAAAATGGTGTGTCTGAAACGTCGAAAATATCGTCTATTTCTACAAATATGGCGGGATTTTGTGTTAAGGCAGCACCGCATAATTCCCGCCTTACGGCTTAAGCACCGCTCCGGCGGCTGCGGCACGGCATCTGCGTTGCCAAAATGCTCGATAAGACATCCAGTATTATCTGCGCTTTTGGCTTAGCATCTGCCGCACCTCGCTCGCCGTATCGGCACTTAGAATTATGCGGTATTGCCTTAAAAGATCTTGAAATCCACAAAGGATTCCTGCGGCTCTTTGCCTTACATCCTGCTTGTGTTTGCGAAATATCCGTCATTTTTTGTTTTCAGATACACCTTAGAAAAATTATGAGATAAAAATTGCGATAAATAGGGGAAAACAAGATGCAGAAAAAAGTATCAGCCGCCGTGCGTGCGTTTGGCCGCGCCCACAAAGCCGGGCTGGCCCTGCTGGGCGGCGGGGTGGCGGCGCTGGGGGTGTTCTGGGCCGCACGCCGCAGTGCCGTGGCCATGCAGTGGTGGGTGGAGTATGTTTCCATGCCGGTCAAGCGGTTTGTTTCTGCGCTGGTGGAGCCGCTACCCTTCAGCTTTTGTGAGCTGGCTGCCACGGCGGCCATTCTGATCTGCCTGGTTCGGCTGGTGCAGCGCATTGTGCGGGCTATGCACCGCAAACAGGCAGGCTTTGCCGCCTGGGTGCTGCATGTGGGCACCGCGGCGGTGTGGATCTATGCCGGGGTGTGCGCTTTGTGGGGCACCCAGTATTATGCACCCAGCTTTGCCGCGCAGGCCAACATGCAGGCCCCGGCCCTGAGCGTGGAACAGCTGGCCGCCACCACCGTGTGGTTTGGCGAGCAGGTGAACGCCGCCGCCGATACCGTCCCACGGGACGAAACCGGTCTGTTCGCCGTGAGCAAGGAGAAAATTTTGCTGAACACCGGCCATGTGTATGACGGCATTGTGGCGGAATATCCCTTTTTGGCCGGGCCGCACCGCAGCCCCAAACCGGCGTTTTATTCCAAGCTGATGAGCGCGGCAGGCTTTACCGGCTACCTGTGCCCCCTGTTTGGCGAGAGCACCCTGAATGTGGACTGCCCGGCGGTGTTTTTGCCCGCCACCATTGCGCACGAGTTCAGCCACCAGCGCGGCGTGGCGGCCGAGCAGGAAGCAAACTTTGTGGCGATCCGGGCTTCCACCACCTGTGGTGATGCGGCATATGAATATTCCGGTTGGCTGATGGGCTACCTGTACCTTTCCAACGCCTGGTACAGCGCTGACCCGCAGGCCGCCAGCGAAAATTACCGCACCCTGTGCGATGCTGCCCGCACCGACCTGGCCGACAACAACGCCTATTGGGCCAAGTGGGAAGGCCCGGTCAAAGAGGCAGGCAGCACGGTGTATACCGGTTTTCTGCGCGGGTATGACCAGACCCTGGGCATGAAAAGCTATGGGGCCTGCGTGGATTTGTTGGTGGAGTATTATTATCCGATGGCGCAGGGGGAATAAGTTTATAGTGCGATAACAGAAAAAGCATATGCCGGGCGCGGAATGCGCGGGCATATGCTTTTTGTGATGATGGAAATTTAAGCGGGCGACGGAGTTTGAGGTGGGGGGGGATTAGACAGGGCCCGACATGCAGGCATCGTCCCCTACAAATGGTTTGCATCGTTTGTTGCAAACAGCAAGGTTTCTCCGCGGCAGGATGAGGGCATCCCGCCCTACAGCACATTTATTGGCAGGCAGCACATAATAAAATGCTCTGTAGGGAACGGTCAAGACCGTCTTCTGCGAATGTTGTATCCTGTGCTACAATCAATTACACGGATTCTGCAATTTTGCCGCAGAACCGCCGCGGTGCTCGACCAGAAACCGGTGCTGCTTCTCGACGACGTGATGGGGGAGCTCGACGCCGATCGACGCCGCGCCCTGCTCGCCTTCGCGCTCGAGGATCTGCAGACGTTCATCACCACGACCGGGCTTTCCTATTTCGGCGGCGATCTGCTTTCCCGCGCCGATGTCGTGGAACTTCCGATAAAGGCGTGAGATGCGTTGATCGCTTATGATCAACGATAAAATGAAGAAGTTGTTGAAATAACCCGCTATCTCCCCGCAAAACGGCTGAGAAAGCGTCAGAACGCTGTAATCCGAGCTTTTATCATGCTGGATTATGCTAGAATTATGCGGTTAGCTTCGCACCCTCTTCCCCCTGTCCCCGGAACCCGTTGTCGCCGGGCGGACTGCGTCCGATAGCGCCGGGGGAGCGTGCGATCGAAGAAGCGAAGGAGCGTTCTGTGGCGAACAAACCAGGGCATTACGGTGCCGAGGACATCCAGGTCCTCGAGGGTCTCGAGCCGGTGCGCAAGCGCCCCGGCATGTATATCGGATCCACCGGTCCGCGCGGCCTGCATCATCTGGTGTACGAGGTCGTCGACAACTCCGTTGACGAGGCGTTGGCCGGCTTCTGCACCCATATCGAGGTGTGGATCCATGCGGACAACTCCATCACGGTCGCGGACAACGGCCGAGGCATCCCCGTCGAGAAGCATCCCAAGGAGAAGATCCCCACCGTCGAGGTGGTTCTGACCATCCTGCACGCCGGCGGCAAGTTCGGCGGCGAGGGCTACAAGGTCTCCGGCGGCCTACATGGCGTGGGCGTGTCGGTCGTCAACGCGCTCTCCACGCGCGTCGAGGTCAACGTGCGCCGCGATGGCAAGGAATACGCCATCGACTTCAAGCGCGGCAAGACCAACACCAAGCTGCATGAGATCGGCAAGGCAAAGGGCACGGGCACCAAGACGACGTTCTGGCCCGATCCCGAGATCTTCACCGAGACCACGATCTTCGATTACGACACCTTGGCGGACCGCTTCCGCGAGATGGCGTTTTTGAACAAGGGCCTCAAGATCATCCTGCACGACGAGCGCTCCGACCCGCGCGCGATGGAGAGCGAGCCGCTCGCCGAGCCGCGCACCGAGGTGTTCCAGTACGCCGGCGGCATCATCGACTTCGTGAAGTACCTCACCGAGGGCAAGGAGACGCTCAACAAGCCGATCTACTTCGAGGCCGAGAACGCCGATGGCGTCGTCGAGGTCGCCATGCAGTGGACGTCCTCGTACTCCACCAGCATGGTCATGGCGTTCGCCAACAACATCAACACCCATGAGGGCGGCACCCACCTCGACGGATTCAAGCAGGCGGTCACCCGCACCATCAACGAATACGCGCGCAGCAAGGGCATCCTCAAGGAGAAGGACTCCAACCTTTCCGGCGACGACACGCGCGAGGGCCTTGCCGCCGTCATCTCCGTCAAGCTGCATGATCCGCAGTTCGAGGGGCAGACCAAGACCAAGCTCGGCAACACCGAGATCCGCCCCCTGGTCCAGGGCGCGGTGACCCAGGGTTTGGGAGAGTACCTCGAGGAGAACCCCACCCCCGCCAAGCGCATCGTGGGCAAGGCGACCCAGGCCCTCAAGGCCCGCGAGGCCGCCCGCAAGGCGCGTGAGATGACGCGCCGCAAGAACGTCCTCGATTCGTTCTCGCTGCCGGGCAAGCTGGCGGACTGCTCCTCGAAGAACCCCTCCGAATCCGAGATCTTCATCGTCGAGGGTGACTCCGCAGGCGGCTCCGCCAAGCAGGCGCGCGACCGCAAGACGCAGGCGATCCTGCCGCTGCGCGGCAAGATCCTCAACGTCGAGCGCGCCGGCCTCCATCGCTCGCTTTCCAGCGACACCATCAGCTCGCTGATCACCGCCATCGGCACCAACATCGGCGAGGATTTCGATGCTGATCAGGCGCGTTATCACCGCATCATCATCATGACCGATGCCGACGTCGACGGCGCCCATATCCGCATCCTGCTGCTCACGTTCTTCTACCGCTACATGCCCGAGCTGATCAACCGCGGCTACATCTACATCGCCTGCCCCCCGATCTTCGGCGTCAAGAAGAAGAACACCCGCTCCACCAAGATCGAGCGCTACATCTACGACGAGAGCTCGCTTGGAGCCGTGCTCGCCGAGATGGGCGGATCGGACAAGTTCGACGTCCAGCGCTACAAGGGCCTCGGCGAGATGGATCCCGATCAGCTATGGGAGACGACTATGGAGCCCGCTTCCCGCACGCTGCTCCAGGTGAGCATCGACGATGCCGCCGAGGCGGAGCGCACGGTGAGCAACCTGATGGGCGACGCGGTCGAGCCCCGCAAGGAGTTCATCCAGAAGCACGCCAAGGACGTCCGCTTCCTGGACATCTAATGAGAAAAAGGGACAGTCACTTTTTCTCATTTCGCAGGTGAGAGTGAAATCAAGCCATCAACTCTGTTGAAAGGATTCGCATGGCTGACGATATCAAAGACAACAATTCCTCCCCGGATCAGGACGGATCGCTCGATGAGCTGCTCCGCCGCGCCGAAGAGGATGCCGCCGATCGGGAGGGGGTCTCCGAAGAGGAGCCTGCCGCAGAGAAGCCCGTCGGCGCAGCGATGTCCGACGAGGCGCGCGCGCAGGCGATGATGGTGGACATGCCCAACCCTCACGGCGCCATCGTCGAAAACGCCAACGGCGGCGAGGGCACCATCGTGCGTACCGCGTATCTGGGCAAGGAGATGCAGACCTCCTTCCTCGAGTACTCGATGAGCGTCATCGTCGCGCGCGCCCTGCCGGATGTGCGCGACGGCCTCAAACCCGTCCATCGCCGCATCCTGTACGCGATGAACGAGAGCGGTTACACGCCCACCCGTCCCCATATGAAGTCCGCCCGTACGGTCGGCGACGTGATCGGCAAGTACCATCCGCATGGCGACTCCGCGGTGTACGACACCATGGTCCGCCTCGCCCAGCCGTTCAGCATGCGCGTGCCGCTGATCGACGGCCATGGCAACTTCGGCTCCATCGACGGCGACTCCGCCGGCTATGCGCTACACCGAGGCGCGCCTGGACAAGGCGGCCATGGAGCTGCTGCGCGACCTCGACAAGGAGACGGTCGATTTCCAGCCCAACTACGACGAGAGCTTGGAGGAGCCGACGGTTCTGCCCGCGCGCTTCCCCAACCTGCTGGTCAACGGCTCCAACGGCATCGCCGTCGGCATGGCGACCAACATCCCGCCGCATAACCTGGGCGAGACGATCGACGCGACGTGCCTGATGCTCGACAACCCCGACGTCACCACCGACGAGCTGATGAAGGTGCTGCCCGGTCCCGACTTCCCGACCGGCGGCATCATCATGGGCAAAAAAGGCATCCTCGACGCGTACGAGACCGGCCGCGGCTCCCTCACCATCCGCGCGAAATGCACGGTGCAGGAGGGCAAAAACGGCAAGAGCACCATCGTCGTGAGCGAGATCCCCTACCAGGTAAACCGCAACCGCCTGCTCGAGAAGCTCGGCGAGCTCGTGCGCGACAAGAAGCTTCCCGAGATCAGCAACATCCACGACGGCGCCGACCGCCACGGCATCGACATCATCATCGAGCTCAAGCGCGACGCCATCCCGCAGGTGGTGCTGAACAAGCTCTACAAGCACACCCAGCTGCAGGTCGGCTTCGGCGTCATCATGCTGGCGCTCGTCGACGGCGTCCCGCGCGTCATGTCGCTCAAGGAGATGCTGCACTACTACATCCTCCACCAGGAGGACGTCATCGTGCGCCGCACGCGCTACGAGCTGCAGAAAGCCGAGGAGCGCGCGCATATCCTGCAGGGCTACATCGTCGCGCTCGACAACATCGACGAGGTCATCTCGATCATCCGTTCCTCGCAGACCGACAAAGAGGCGGCGGAGCGGCTCACCGAGCGCTTCGGTCTCACCAAGAAGCAGACCGACGCCATCCTCGAGATGCGCCTGCGCCGCCTGACCGGCTTGGAGCGCGAGAAGATCGAGTCCGAGCTGGCCGAGCTGCTCGAGAAGATCGCCTACTACAAGCGCGTCCTCGAGGATCCCGCCCTGGTGCGCGAGATCATCAAGGAGGAGCTGCAGGAGATCAAGAAGAAGTTCAACACGCCGCGCCGCACGCTTCTGTCCGAGGCAGCCAAGGATCTCGACGTCGAGGACCTCATCGCCGAGGAGAACATGGTGGTCACGGTGACCAAGGCCGGCTACGTGAAGCGCCTCCCGGTCGCCACCTACCGCCAGCAAAAGCGCGGCGGCAAGGGCATGCAGGCCGTCAACCTCAAGGACAACGATTACGTCGAGCACCTGTTCGTCGCGTCGACGCATGCCTACATGCTGTTCTTCAGCACGCGCGGCAAGGTGTACCGCCTGAAGGTGTACGAGCTTCCCGAGGCTGGCCGCCACGCGCGCGGCACCGCGATCGTCAACCTGCTGCCGCTCGAGAAGGGCGAGAGCATCTCAGCCGTCATCGCCACCAAGGAGTTCCCGGCGGACGAGTACCTGATGTTTGCCACCTCCCACGGCATGGTCAAGAAGACCTCGATGGATCTGTACGACCGCACCCGCCGCGACGGCCTCATCGCCATCAACCTAAAGGACAACGATGAGCTCATCAGCGTGCGCCGCGTCGCTCCGGGCGAGAAGGTCATCATGGTGTCCTCCGCCGGCAAGGCGATCATGTGGGATGAGAGCGAGGTCCGCGCGATGGGCCGCGACACGATGGGCGTGCGCGGCATGAACGTGCCGCCGATCGCCAAGGTGCTCGGCATGGAGATCGCCAGCCCCGAGACCGACCTGTTCGTCATCACCGAGAAGGGCTACGGCAAGCGCACCCCGGTTTCGGAGTACCCCGAGCATCATCGCGGCGGCCAGGGCGTGTTCACCATCACGATGACCGAGAAGAAGGGCCTCCTCGCGGCGATGAAGATCGTCTTCGAGGATGACGAGATCATGATCATGTCCGAGGAGGGCGTGGTCGTGCGCACCCCGGTCTCCGGCATCTCCGAGCTGGGCCGCTCGACGCAGGGCGTCCGCGTCATGAACGTCGCCGACAAGGATCGCGTGACCGCGGTCGCCATCTCCAACCGCGGCAAGAAGAAGCGCGGCGCGAAGGACGACGACAACGGGGACGGGACGATGACCGAAGCCGACATCGACGAGATGGAGGAGTAAGCGGCTGATTCAGGTTCGTTTTGCCGCTAAAACGTTTCACGTGAAACCGGAGAGGGAGCTTTCAAGCTGAACTCCGATCGGGGGGCTGGAAACAAGGGTTTCCAGCCCCGCTTGCTTTCACGGGCTTCAGTCTGCCAGAAAAACTATGATGCAGACCCGAAATAAGCCCCTCATCCCTCGGGCTTCTTCTTGTTTCTTAGCTCGAACATGAATTCGGGATCGTCAGTCCAATAATGCGATGTTTTGTATAGATCGGTTTACCGGAATCGCCGTTTCAATGGGCATTTCAGTATGAAATGAAGGGCAAATCATCAATTCGGCATAGAAAACTTCTCTATAAGGAGAGACTTTCTATGCAAAACGTCTCATCGTTGGAGCGAGAGCGTCGATTCAGCGTTCCTCTTTGAAATCTTCGGGAGCGAGATTCTCCAAAAACTCGTGGAACTCGGCGATCTCCTCCTCATCCTGCGGGTTCTTGCGGAAAACATAGGGGAAGGATGCCTTTTCCAACACCTCCTCGTCGATGAAGATGGGAGCCTCCTGCCGGATGGCGAGGGAGAGTGCGTCGGAGGGTCGGGCGTCGAGTTCGATCAGGCGGCCGTGTTGGCGCAGCGTCAACCGTGCGAAGAAAGTGTTCCCTTTCACCTCGTTGATGAGAACGTGATCGATGCGGGCATCGAGGTTGGTGAGTGCGTCCAAGAACAGGTCGTGCGTCATCGGGCGGGAGAAGCGGGCCTTCTCCAGGGCGATTCCCATCTGCGTCGCCTCCGCCGTCCCGATCCAGATCGGCACGACGCGCCGCGTGCGTTGCTGGGTCGCCTCCTCCTCGGGTTGCAGCACGATTATCGAGGGCGAAGGCGGTGCCGTCATGATGAGCGTTTGGATGGTGACGGGGATCATTGGTGCTCCCTCTCGTAGGCGGATGGGATCGAGGTGATTATACGTCAACGTGCTAGGCCGGCATCCTGGCCGACGTGCGAGCGGGGGAGCGGGATCGAGCGGTTAGCACGCGGTGTGCACCCAGGAACATGCCCTTTGGACGCCGTCTCCATCATGTCTCAAAATCGCTGAAAAAAGTTCTTGCCCCCTCGCCGGAACTGCGTTATATTGTTCAGGCACTTTTTTGCGGGCCCGTAGCTCAGTTGGTTAGAGCGCACGCCTGATAAGCGTGAGGTCGCTGGTTCAAATCCATTCGGGCCCACCATTTTAGCGATAAACGCTCCACCGTGAGCCGAGTTTGCCGGTGGAGCGTTTATTTTTATCTAAAGCAGGAAGTGCCGGCCGGATGGCCACCCATACGGGGCATTAGCTCAGCTGGGAGAGCGCGGGCTTTGCAAGCCTGAGGTCAGGGGTTCGATCCCCCTATGCTCCACCAAATCCAAAAGCCTGCCGATCACGGCGGGCTTTCTTGTTTGCAAGGCTCCCGTGGATCGAACCCGTGAGGGGAAAACAGCCCGGTGGGCTGTTTTCTAAGGAGGGCGAAGCCCGACGTGCCGAGATGCGACCGCAGGGAGCAGATAGCGATCCCCCTATGCTCCACCAAATCCAAAGCCTGCCGATCGCGGCGGGCTTTCTTGTTTCAGAACGTGAACCAGATGCCGGTCAGCAATCCGTGCGCCACGCCGAGAATGGCGATGTGCGCCGGATAGTACACGTAGAAGAACCACTTGAGGGGCCGTCCCCGCTTGCCGTTGTAGGAGCACAGCAGCAAACCGGCGGCTCCATTGCCCAGGGCGTACAGCAGCGCCGGCAGGACGGCAGGGCTTCCCATGACAAGCTCGACCAACGCCGGCAGACCGAATCCCGCCATCGGCAACGCTGAGGAATAGAGCGCCTGCTGGCGTCGTGTCGGCATGAAAGCCGCGATGAGGATCATGGGGACGCCGATGAATCCCCAATCGCACGCCCCGCTGACGACGACGCCGGCGATAACGGCCGCCCACCATGCGGCACGACTTTCCAGAACATCGTGGAGATGCAGCAACAGCAATCCCAACAACAGCGTGACCAGCACGTTTCCTTGCGCCGCGAGGAACAGGCTGAAGGGGATTTGCGAGATGAGCGCGAACACCGCCAGCCGGATCTCGTATTTGGAGATGTTCGACGTGTGCCGCCAACCCTCGGCGATGAGGAACGCCATGATGGGGAAGGTGAAACCGCCCGCTCCCTCGAGAAGGCACAGCAAGGGGAAGGGGAGCGAATCGGCGAATATCCACGACGCGTGGTTGCAGGTCATGCCGATGATGGCGATGACTTTCAGCGAGAACGATGAGATGCCGCGCGTGCTGCCCACGAAACCCCTTCCTCCTATCGGCGACACGGAGAAAGTATAGTGGACGCGTGGTACCATGCAATCCGCCGCGCTCGCAAGCGGCAGGCATGAGGGAGGGCTTTCCATGGCGGCATCAGGCATATCGCGCGCTTTCGAAACCAGCGGGGAGGAACCGTGCTAGCATCGCTGCCTTCGGCGCTCGTCATCGCCGCCATCGTCGCGGCCGCGCTCTTCGTATTCAAGAGATTCGCCGCCCTCCATCCGAACCCGGTCGCCCGGATGCGGGCGGAGGATGAAAAGCAAGGGACGTCGATCCTCGCTTTGGCATGCATCGTGCTATCCGCGGCGATTCCCCTCGCGTGCTTCATGAGCGTCGGCGCCGATTACCCAGTGCTCGATTACGTGGACGCGCGGTCCATCGACTCCGCGCCGCTTGCCGTGACGATCGCCGCATACGTCCTCATTTGCGTCGCCGTGGGGTTTTATGAGGAGGGCGCGTTCCGTGTGATCCTCCAGGATCTGTTCACGCGCGGGTTTTCCTCCAACAGAGCCCGTCCGGAGCGCTGCGCGCTCTACGCCGCTCTTCTGACCAGCGTCCTTTTCGCGGCGCTTCATGCCGCCTCGCCCCTGCCCGCGGACGGCGACTCCGCCCAAATCGCCTTGCAGGCGATTCTGAAGTTCCTGCAAGGAGCGCTCTTCGGCTTGGCGATGGCGGGGCTGCTGGCGAAGACGGGCAGCTTCGCGCTGATCGTCGCCGTGCATGCCAGCTACGACCTGCTATTCTTCCTTCCGTGGGCGATCTCCGCCGGGACGTTCCCCTCGACCTACCTCACCGGGTTGCCGATCGACACCCTCGCGCTCTGCGCCAACTGCGTCTGCTTGGTTCCCTCCGCCATCGTCGGCATCCGTCAACTTGTGTGTGGGGGAGCGGTGCAGCGCCGCATAGGCTGAGCTCGCTCGTGCTACAATCGAGGACTGCAATCGTCACCGACCTGGTTGGAGATCATGAACCGAAACGAAGCGCTGCGCATCCTGGGCCTCGACGCCGACGCGTCCGCCGAGGACATCAAGGCGGCGTATCGCGAGACGGCGCAGATCCTCCACCCTGATCGGTTCGCGGGGAACAAGAAGCTGCAAGATCGCGCCACCGAACAGTTCAAGAACCTGCAGGAAGCATACGACGTCCTGATGGGGAAGCGCGCTGCCAGAAGCTCCGCCCGCGCGGCAGGACGCACCGCGGCATCGGGTTCCTCCCACCAGGGGGGATTGTCCGAAGAGCGCGAGATCGAGGCGCGCTTGGCGGGCATCGCCGCGGCGCGCGTGCA
>ERZ772821.1051-NODE-1051-length-18130-cov-5.862296_pt1 | contig 18130 bp, 17 predicted proteins | sample MGYA00580859_ERZ772821 | MGnify/ENA primary metagenome ERZ772821 (study PRJEB29015, sample SAMEA2737674) | human gut metagenome | biome: human gut; feature: human-associated habitat; material: faeces | place: China | collected 2012 ...
TCTCCCTCTCTCTTATTCCCCGCTCCGTTGAGCATGAACATACTATACCACTACATTTCCGATTATGCCAATTCATAATACCTAGTGCCAGTTATAGTTTAAAGCTATGTTTTCATTACTTTACCTCATTAAAATCTATATCTCTTGGATTTCTTTTATTTTTGATTTTGCTATACTTACCATTTTTATTTGTCGCACGATAAATGTGGCAATTTAATACCACATTGGTTTTGTTCCAGCTTACAGAAACAATATTGTTTTTCATCTCCAACAAAACAGTCATATTTAACATTGTGGATTTATTCAGAAAAAAAAGCAGGAAAAAAGGTCACATTCCTTTCATCCTACTGCTTTGAAAGCGTAATATTCATTAAATCCTAAATCTTTCATAGTAACACCAGAATATCCTTGTTTCAGACAGGATTCAAATAGAGGAAGGGCTTCCTGTAAAAGCTTATTACCTTTTTCACTCATCTGTTTCAAAGTATAATCTTTCAGATTATTACCATAAAATCTAACATTTTCTTCCGTATCATTTTCCTCTTCACTAAAATAACCTACTACCTCATCAGAAAATTCTGCTGCCTGTACACCTGCAACCGGCTGAAGCATCATAATTCCTGATAAGAGCCACGCCATTATCTTTCTCTTCATAAAATTTTTCCCTTTACAAACGATAATTGAATACTTTCGTATTAACAATATCTTTTTTCCCCATATTTAACACTTCCCACATCATTAAAGATGTGGGAAGCCCTAATTTTTATTTGTATTTTACCGTTTTCGTTTGACCTTTTTGATCTATAATATATGCAGAATCTTTATAAAAGCTATATACTATACCCGAATATTTCTTTCCAACTGCCGATTTTTTCCCAGTTTTTATATTATATTTCCAAATCTGTGAATATGGCTTAGATGTTGTTCCTGAAAAACTAGCATAGTATATCAGATTCTTTTCTTTTGTAGTTTCAGTCGTAACCATCTTGCTTACCAATCTAAATTTCTGAGAAACAGGATCTAATATGTATATACTATGAGGATAACAATTATATTTTCCTGAAAACTTAGAATATCCAGAGTATGTGTCTCCTACAAAAATATATCTCCCATCTGACAATGAGCCCGTTTCAATAACATCATTTTTGTTATAAACAGGGTAAGCAATTCTTTTAGATGTAATCTTTTTTGTCTTCAGATTATAGGCATATAAATATTGTTTTCCAGATCCCATTGTGTGTAAATAAAAATTATTCTTCGAATATCCCACCAGATCACAATTTTTATTTATCGTACACAATTTTTCTGTTTTTCCTGTTTTGATGGTATATTTATATAAACTTACCTTCGTAGGTACCCTCTTATTACCCGAAGCATAATAAAAAATCTTTCCATCTGTCCATGCACCGGTACAAATCTTTTGTGTAAGGCGAACAGTTTCTCCATTCATCGGTTCATAAAACAACTGAAGTGCTGAATTTGCATAAGAAAGATATGCCTGTCCACTTTCAACTTTTAAATAAGCCATTGTTGGCACTTGCTGATATGTGGCTGCCTTTGCCTTTATCGGAAATAATAATACCACTGACATCAAAAATAGCAGAAATCCTGTTTTGATTAAAATGCGATTACTTTTTTTCATTTTTCCACTCCCACAGATCTAATTTATACACAGTACCGAATTTTTGTTTTCGCAGAGATCATCCTCTGATATATACATTTTGACTTGGATAATTCATCTGAGAATATCCCAGTTCTACCCATGTCTGAATACCGGTTTTATCCTGCACAAATAAAGCTGACAATGATGAACCTGTACAATCTCCTTTAAAAGTAACAACCGAGTTATTTTTTACTGTGGTTTTTACTCCATCATACAAATACTGAATTTTTTTCAGTTTCCAACCTTTATTGGCTTTCAGACTGATTTTGGCTTTCCACTGTTTTTTCTGTTTATTCCAGTTATAAATTCTGCTCCTGTTAAATTTTGAGGTAAGGTTTTTACTTCCAACCTTAAAAGATTTACAGGGATTTTTCCAGTTATATGCTACAATGGTAGTAGACAGTTTCTTTCCTGCATATTTAAAGGAAATTGTTGATGTTCCTGTTTTTTTGACCTTAACTGTCAATCCATATGAACCCTTATTCAGCACTTTTGCAACATCCGGATTGGAATTCTTCAGACCGGTTGGTTCCTTCTCATCAATAGAATTTTTTATATATATGGTTTTTCCAAATGCAGACTGGGGTGCAGAATAAATAGCTATATAAACTTTTTTATCAATACTGGGAACCGGTGACTTTGCATTTACAGAAACCAACTGTAATCCCAGTACACTGATGATCGTTAAAAGTAATAATACTGTTTTTCTTATAAAAGCATTCTTTTTCATATCTCTTGTCCTATCTTTTCAAATGGATAAATGTCTGGCAATAGTACCATCAATCGTTTCACATAACACTACTGCCCTAATAATTATCTACTCTAATAGAAACATAGGCATTATTTTTAGTATTCTTTAACTTGATAAAAAGTGCCAGGAAATCCTTTGGAAGCTTTTGTCCTTTTTTTATAGAATACATTTTTATGCTTCCGTTGTTAGCATTAACAAATCTGCTGTATTCTATCTTTTCTACTTTATATCCTGCCTTCAGACTATAAGTCAGTTTTCCGCTCAGTCTTCTTACAACCCCATATAAACTTGGTTCCGGCTTTTTTGCATAGTAGGAAGTCAGGTTCTTTTTCCCGATTTTCAGCGTTTTAAATGGATTGGCATATTTTACAAATGTATAGGTGCAGGTTTTTTTATATGTTTTTCCATTTACTTTTACAGTAACATTAACCTTAGCTGTCCCTTCCTTGATTCCAGTTACCTGATAAAATGCATTTCTTTTCGCGCCTCCATTACTGCCGGATACACGGGAAAACACCGTCATCACCTTGGGATTACTGCTTACCGCAGAGATTTTTATGTTTTCACGATTGTAATATACTGGTGTAGAATAGTTTGTCACATTGTCTACGCTACATCCCAATGTAACTTTCATCTTTGTTGGCATCTTCGCCAATGGATTCTTCTGTGCTGCCCAGACATTTACGGACATGGCAAGCATTGCTACTACTGCCGCAAAAATCATTAATAGTACATTTTTCTTTTTCTTCATAAATTTTTTCCTCCTTTATTTGCAGGTTTTTGTTATGTGAATTGACAGTTACTTCTCTGTTCTGTCAAGCCCCATCATATTTTTTCAGCATCCTGCTGAAGCATTCAGGTGTCATATTCAGATAAGACGCTATATCTTTTTTGTTCACCTTTTTTTCCAGCCCCGGATAGGTTTCCAGAAAATATTCATACCTCTGTACCGGATTACAGGCTAGAATCATTTTTCTGTATTCATATTCCCTCATAGATGCCACACTCTGCATCCGATTACAGACCAGAGCAATTTCTATATTCTCTATAGCCAGCTTTCGAAGAATATCCGCTGATATCCTTACAATTTCACAGTCCGTTATCAGCTCCACTGTCAGGAAAGAGGTTATCTGCTTGTCCAGATTCATAATCCCTACCAGAGCTTCCCCCGGAAAATGCGCAAAACAGTGAACCTGTTTTTTTCCGTCTGATTTTTCATAATATGATTTTACAAGACCACCCTTTTTATACAGAAAAGAAATCTCATCTACCTTCTCATTCTCTTTCATCAACAAAGTTCTTGCTTTTAAATTACAGATCTCCGAATTCTCCGCCAACACATCCAGCACAACTTCCGATTTTATTCCTATCACATTATAAAAAAAATCTTTCAGTTTTTTCCTCTTCATTTTTCCTTTTTCATTCATCACTCATACTTTTTCCTTTTTACACGCTCAAAATCAACAGATAAAACCATATTATTTAAAGTTATCATTTATACTGTTCCTTTGCAAACAAGATTTTCTCTAATTATACTTTATTGTCTGACAAATAGCAATTCCACCACTTGATTCAAATCAAGTAATCACAAATATTTTTCCAAAACATACCCTTCCTATTCAAAAAAGGGCGCTGCCCAAGCAGCCGCCCTTTCGTTAAATCACATCTTTTTTAGAGACTACACTCTAATCTTCTTCACTTCCCACTTCACAACCTACCCAATCAGGCAAATCCGCAAAGTTAATACTGTCCTTCCTCTGGGAGCCTTCCGTCCTAGAAAGAGTTTATTTAAAATATTCCACCCCAGACTCAAAGATCTTAATATCCTGCTCACCATAGATATTAATAGCAACACCGTCCCCGCGACGTTCGCTATGTGCCATCTTACCAAGGATACGTCCATCCGGGCTGGTAATACCTTCAATGTTCATATAAGAACCATTGACATTCCATTCTTCATCAACACTGAGCTGTCCATCCGGAGTTACATACTGAGTTGCAACCTGTCCGTTTGCAAACAGCTTCTGCAGCCATTCTTCATTTGCAACGAAGCGTCCTTCACCATGTGAAGCCGGGTTACAGTATACACCGCCAAGCTGTGCCTTCTGCAGCCAAGGAGATTTATTACTAACAACCTTAGTATAAACCATCTTGGAGATATGGCGTCCGATAGTATTAAATGTCAGTGTAGGAGAATCTGCTTTCTGTCCGCAGATTTCACCGTAAGGTACAAGACCAAGCTTGATCAGAGCCTGGAATCCGTTACAGATACCAAGTGCCAGACCGTCTCTCTCATTGATCAGCTTCATAACAGCTTCTTTGATCTTCGCATTCTGGAATGCAGTTGCAAAGAATTTCGCAGAACCATCCGGTTCGTCACCTGCGGAGAATCCGCCCGGGAACATGATGATCTGTGCCTGATCGATTGCTTTCTCAAAAAGCTCTACAGAGTCATGGATATCTTCAGCAGTCAGGTTCTTGAATACTTTTACATCCACCTCTGCACCTGCACGCTCGAATGCACGTGTGCTGTCATACTCGCAGTTTGTTCCAGGGAATACAGGAATAAATACACGAGGTTTTGCAACTTTGTTCTTGCATACATAGATGCTGTCTGCACGATAAAGCTTCTCATCTCTGTCAGCTGCCTCTTTATCATTCTCAGAAGAAACTGTCTTAAATACTTTTTCCAGAGTACCTTTCCATGCATTTTCAGCTTCGTCTACAGTGATCACTGTATTTCCATAGGAGAAGTTACCGTCAGCAGTTACTTCACCGATCACTGTATAAGTGATGGAAAGCTCACCAACTTTACCATCCGGAACTTCCAGGATAATATCACCAAATCCAGGTGCAAAGAAATCTCTCGGATCAAGGTTATTCTCGATTTTCACGCCCATGCCATTACCAAATGCCATCTTTGCAACTGCAGCTGCAATACCATGGCGGTCAAGTGCATAAGCAGAAACAACCTTGCCGTCCTGCATATCTTTATGAAGTTTTTCATACTGATCCATGATTCCTGCATAATCCGGCAGATCATACTGATCCTTCGGCGCGCGAAGCCATACCAGTTTGTTTCCTGCTTTCTTTAATTCCGGTGTGATCACATCCTGGATCTTCGCAACGTCAACTGCGAAAGATACCAGTGTCGGAGGTACATCAATATCATTGAATGTACCGGACATACTGTCCTTACCACCGATAGATGGAAGTCCAAATCCCATCTGTGCTGCATAAGCACCGAGAAGTGCTGCGAAAGGCTGGCTCCATCTCTTAGGATCTTCTGTCATACGACGGAAGTATTCCTGGAATGTGAAACGGATTTTCTTATAGTCACCACCTGTAGCCACGATTCTTGCAACGGACTCTGTCACTGCATAAGCAGCTCCGTGATATGGGCTCCAGGAAGATAAATACGGATCAAAGCCATAGCTCATCATGGTTACAGTATCTGTTTTACCATTCTGTACCGGAACCTTTGCTACCATGGACTGAGTCTCTGTGAGCTGATATTTACCACCGTATGGCATAAATACACTGCCTGCTCCGATAGAACCATCGAACATTTCCACAAGTCCCTTCTGAGAGCATACATTTAAGTCTGCCAGAGTTTCCATCCATTTAGCTTTTACATCAGCTACATCCGGGCGCTCTTCAAAGAGATTGCCTTCTTTGTTAGGGATTTCTACTTCTACAGTTGTCTCCTGATGTGCACCGTTAGTGTCAAGGAATGCACGGGAAATATTTACAATTTCTTTTCCTCTCCATACAAGTACCAGACGAGGATCCTCTGTTACAACTGCAACAGGAATTGCCTCCAGGTTCTCTTCATTTGCATAGCCAAGGAAAGTATCTACATCTTTCGGGTCAACTACTACAGCCATACGTTCCTGAGATTCGGAGATTGCGATCTCAGTTCCGTCAAGACCTGCATATTTCTTCGGAACCTTGTCAAGGTCTACTCTAAGACCTGCTGCCAGCTCACCGATAGCAACGGAAACACCGCCTGCACCAAAGTCATTACATTTCTTGATAATATGGCTGACTTCTTCACGGCGGAACATACGCTGGATCTTACGCTCAGTAGGAGCATTACCTTTCTGAACCTCAGCGCCGCACACTTCGATAGAAGCTTCTGTATGAACCTTGGAAGAACCGGTAGCACCACCGATACCGTCACGTCCTGTACGTCCTCCAAGTAAGATAATGATATCTCCCGGATCAGAATTCTCACGGATAACCGCACGTCTGGGAGCAGCACCCATAACAGCACCGATCTCCATACGTTTCGCTACATAGTTAGGATGATAAACTTCTTTTACATAACCTGTTGCAAGACCAATCTGGTTTCCATAGGAGCTGTAGCCATGAGCTGCGCTTCTTACCAGTTTCTTCTGCGGAAGTTTACCCTTGAGAGTTTCTTTTACAGAAACAGTAGGATCTGCCGCACCTGTTACACGCATTGCCTGATATACATAGGTACGTCCTGAAAGCGGGTCACGGATTGCACCGCCAAGGCAGGTAGCTGCACCACCGAATGGCTCAATCTCAGTAGGATGGTTATGTGTCTCATTCTTGAAGTTGATCAGCCATTCCTCTTCTTTACCGTCTACGTCTACAGGAACTACAATACTGCAGGCATTGATCTCATCAGATTCTTCCTGATCAGCAAGCTTTCCTTCTGCTTTCAGTTTCTTCATAGCCATCAGAGCCAGGTCCATCAGGCAGACAAATTTGTCCTTACGGCCTTTGTAAAGTTCTTCTCTGTCAGCAAGATATTTCTTGTAAGTATCTACGATCGGTGCTTTGTAATCACCTTCGTCAAATTTTACATCTGTCAGTTCTGTGGAGAAGGTTGTGTGACGGCAATGATCAGACCAGTAGGTATCCAGTACACGGATTTCTGTCATGGACGGGTCACGTTTCTCTTCTTCTTTGAAATAATGCTGGATATGCTGGAAATCCTTGAATGTCATTGCAAGATTTAAAGAATCATAAAGTTCCTTTAATTCTGCTTCCGGCATTTCCTTAAATCCGTCAAAAATCTTAACATCTTCCGGTTCCGGGAAAACAGTTACCAGTGTTTCCGGTTTCTGCAGACCTGTCTCACGGGAATCTACAGGGTTGATGCAGTGATGCTTGATAGCATCAAATTCTTCATCTGTGATAGTTCCTTCAATTACATAAGTAGTTGCGGAACGAATGATAGGCTGTGCATTCTCATCCAGGAACTGTACACACTGAACAGCAGAATCTGCTCTCTGGTCAAACTGTCCCGGTAAAAATTCTACAGAGAAGATGCGGGAGCCTTCTGCTGCCTCAAAATTCTCCAGATATAAATCATCTACAGGTGGCTCTGCAAAAACAGTTTTGCATGCTTTATCAAAAACTTCATCAGAAATATTTTCTACATCATAGCGGATCAGCACACGTACTGCTGTTACGGATTTAATTCCCAGATAGCTGCTGACCTCATGTTTTAATTCCTTTGCCTGTACAGCGAAGGCCGGTTTCTTTTCTACATAGACACGTCTTACGTTACTCATAGAAACTCCTTTCTTATGTATGCATTGTTTTAAAAATGCTTTAAAAGCACCTTGCAGCCCGACTCCAGTGAACCTGCTGCTTGAACTATTGCTTTCTTTATAGTATCATAGGAAATATCATTAGTAAAATTAATATATCTTATATTTTTTATTAATGTAACTAATTAATCACTATCCGTGAAATGTTTTGGAATGAATATGCTAAAATCCAGAGACATACAAGCTCTAAAGTTCCATTGCTGCCGACAATTTGTATCATCACATTATTTTATGAAAGGATTTATTTCTATGGATATTAATCTTGAACTATACAAAGTATTCTACTATGTTGCCACCACCCTCAGCTTCTCAGAGGCCTCCCGCCAGCTTTTTATCTCCCAGTCAGCAGTCAGCCAGTCCATTAAAACTCTGGAAAAGAAGCTAAATCATCCTCTTTTTATCCGCAGTACCAAAAAAGTATTATTAACTCCTGAAGGAGAACTTCTGCTCCAGCATGTAAAACCTGCGCTCCAGCTTCTGGATGAGGGAGAATCTCTCCTGTCCGGAGACAATCTGCTGAAAGGCCAGCTGCGTATTGCTGCCAGCGATACGATCTGCCGGTATTTTCTCATTGATTATCTGCAGAAATTCCATCAGACCTATCCTGATGTCCGCATTAAAGTCACAAACAGTACCTCCATCGGCTGTGCAGAGCTTCTGGAAAAGGGTCAGGCAGATCTGATTGTATGCAACTGTCCCAATTCCAGGCTTGGCAGTCATTTTCAGACACGTGTGCTAAAAGAATTCCACGATGTATTCGTTGCCAATACGGATTACTTTCCTGTACACACTGTTCAGACCGAACTGCAGGAGCTTCTGAACTATCCGATCCTGATGCTTTCCCCCAAAAGTACCACCAGCGAATATTTGCGGGAAGCATTTACAGCCCATAATCTCAAGCTTCTTCCTGAAGTAGAGTTAAACAGTAATGACCTGCTTCTGGATCTGGCACGGATCGGACTGGGAATTGCCTGCGTTCCTGATTATATGTTAAAAGAAAATGATCAGCTGACACCACTCATGTTAAAAGAGCCTCTTCCCGGACGTCAGCTTGTACTTGCTCAACATGACAGTCTGACAGTCTCGCAGGCTGCTGAACGCTTTATTGAAATGTTTACTTCCATATAATAAAAGAAGTCCTCACTCAGTACTGAAACAACAATTTTTATAATCGCGTTTCTTACTGAATGAGAACTTCTTTTTCTTATTTCGGCATTACAGCCAGCGCATCAGTAATATACTGATTATCGATTGCTGCAAAGAATCCGCCGTCTGCCTTGGTTGCATAATCCATATCAATCGGCATTTTTCCAAGTACAGGAACCTTCAGCTCTGCTGCGATTTCATCAATATGGCTCTCACCAAAGACTTTGATCTCTTTTCCGCAGTCCGGACATTTCACATAGCTGTAGTTCTCTACGATTCCAAGTACCGGTATCTTCATCATCTCAGCCATATTAAAGGCTTTCTTAACGATCATCTTAACCAGATCCTGAGGTGATGTTACGATCACGATTCCTTCGATCGGCAGAGACTGGAATGCTGTAAGCGGAACATCACCTGTTCCAGGAGGCATATCCACAAACAGATAGTCTACGTCGCCCCAGATAACATCTGTCCAGAACTGTTTTACCATATTTGCAAGAACCGGACCTCTCCAGATTACAGGAGTATCCTCTGTAGGAAGCAGAAGGTTGATGGACATTACCTTGATCCCATTGGCTGTCACCATCGGGAAGATTCCGTCGTCATTGGCCTGTGCTGCACCCTTCAGCCCGTACATTTTCGGGATGGAAGGACCGGTGATATCTGCATCCATGATACCAACTTTATATCCCTGGGCAGCCATCATATTGGCGAGAGAACCTGTCACAAAGGATTTACCTACTCCACCCTTACCGCTGACTACTCCGATCACATGTTTTACATTTGAGTGAGCATTCATCTCTGCAAGAAGGCTCTGTGGTTTCTTACTGGAACAGCCTTCACAGCTTGACTTGTCACATGAAGTATTGCTACATTCTTTTGCCATAATACTTTCTCCTTTATATTTACGCACAGGATCTGTGCGCTGATTACTGATCTTATTTCATAAATCTGTCGATTGCGATCTCCAGCTCTTTGATCGCATCTTTATCACCATGCTCCACTGCATCTACAATACAGTGTTCGATATGATCCTGCAGTATGATCTTACCTGTATTATTGATGGCAGATTTCACTGCTGACAGCTGTATCAGAACTTCGCTGCAGTCCCTGCCGTCCTCGATCATACGCTTAATGGATTCCATATGTCCAATGGCTCTTGACATCCTGTTCAGTACAGCCTTCGTATGCGCATGACTGTGGTGATGTACATGTTCCTCATGAGAATGCTCAACTACAGTACCATCCTCCAGCACATGTACATGTGTTTTTTGTTCTTCGTCCATAACATTCTCCTCTCTGTTTCAGAACATGTTTATCTTATGCCGTAAGTAATATTATACCACATTTATCAAATTTCTGTAAAGGAACAACGCTGTTTTATTTGGGAAGTTGTAATGTCAAATATGATCGTGCCGTCTTCGAGGACTGTTTTTTCATAAGAAACTTCTTTTCCCTTGAATTTATTTCTGATATATTCCTCGGGATCATCCAGTTCCAGTTCCTCCACAAATACATCCCGCATCTGGTTCCGTGGACATTTATTAAAAATTTCCCATATCAGCTCATATTCTTTCATGATCAATACCTCTCTTATTTTTTCTCTTCCTGATTCGTCTTATTTCATCCTGCGTGGAATTTTTTCCATCTATTTCAGGATATTATAATTATTTTCTTCTTTTTTGTCAAAAATAATTGCACTTAAAGAAATTATAGCGTATCATAGATGTAATTACCAATAGCAAAATAATTACATATACAAAAGGAGAGAAATCTATGAAGCTTTTAAAAGACCGAATTCTTAAGGATGGAGTTGTAAAACCGGGAAATATTTTAAAAGTAGACAGTTTCTTAAATCATCAGATGGATATTACTCTCATCAATGAAATCGGTAAAGAATTCAAACGCCGTTTTTCTGACTGTCCCATTACTAAAATCCTTACTATCGAAGCTTCCGGTATCGGTATTGCCTGTATTGCTGCCCAGTACTTCGATGTACCTGTCATTTTCGCCAAAAAGGCTCAGAGCGTAAATCTGGACGGCGAAATGTATACTACAAAGGTAGAATCTTTTACACACAAGAAAGTATATGATGTGATCCTTTCCAAGAAATTCCTCGGACCGGAGGACCACGTTCTTCTCATCGATGATTTCCTTGCAAACGGATGTGCTCTTCTGGGACTGATCGATATCGTAAAGAAGTCCGGAGCAACCCTGGAAGGTGCCGGTATCGTTATTGAAAAAGGCTTCCAGCACGGCGGTCAGCAGATCCGTGATATGGGTATCCGTCTGGAATCTCTTGCCATCGTAGATTCCATGTCTGATGATTCCCTTACATTCAGAGACTGATCCTTTCTTTTCCTGATCAGTATAAATAAGACTTTATAAAACAAGGCAGAAGCGCTGCATTTTAAGTACGCTTCTACCTTATTTTTATGACTGCTTTAATGTAACTCTGGCTGCCGGTGTGGAAGTCGGCTGTTCAGATACGGAGGTTTCCGATGTCTGAGTCGGCTGTGGAGTTACACATGCCTGCGCGTTCCCGGTTAATTCTTCAGCTGCAGATGATGTCTGAACATCTTCCGGAGCTTCTGTTACCTGTGGTACAGATGTTGTCTCCGGTACAGGTGTCGGGGTTGGGGTAGGATCCGGTTTAATCTCATCTTCTGTGTAAGTTCCATTGTCTACCAGGATCTGATAATTATCTTTATCTATGATCTGTGCTGTACAGGTAAAAGTACCTACGATCTTCACTCCATTATCATACTGGGAATAATCCTTTACATCCACCTTTTCTCCTGTAAGATAATCAATCGCCATCTGTGCACCGCCCTGTGCCAGTTCCTTTCTGTCCATAAATGTGGTAAAGGAAAGTTCTTCTTCTGCCACATCCTTCACTGCCTGTGCCTCACTTCCACAACCGGTGATCATTGGCCATTCTTCACTTCCAGGTACCAGTTCCTGTTCTCTTAACACATCCTGCACCGCATAGGTGAATCCATCATAGGCAGTGCAGATAATATCCGGTGTTTTCTCCTGGGTATAGAATTCACTGATAATGGATTCCATCCTTTCTCTGGCTGAATTTTCACTCCATCTCATAATTCCGGTATCGTCAAACGCAGTAAGGCCTGACTTACATACCAGAGTTCCGTCGTCCAAATATTCCTGAAGCACTTCCATAATTCCATTGTTCAAAAAAAGCGCCCCGTTATCATCCGGAGATCCCATCAGAAATTCAATGGTATAAGATTTCTTATCATCTCTGGCTTTATCCAGATCCATTTTCTTTACAATTTCTTTGGCAATTTCCTGACCGATTGCTCTCGTATCATAAGATGCATAATAATTTACAGCTGCAGTGTCACAGATCAGTTTATCATAGGAAATAACCGGAATACTGTTTTCTTTGGCAGTTTCCAGCACATCTTTCAGCGCATACGGATCCACCGGATCAATGATCATAGCAGAAACCTGCTCATCAATAAATTCCTGGATCTGTGAAATCTGAACAGAAGAATTCCCTTCTGCATTTTTTACCTGTGCTTCATATCCGCCTTCTGCAATGGTCTGGGTCATTTTTTCCTCATCAATGGCAGCATTGTCATCGTTTTCAGGAAGAAGAACACCTATGATTCCTTCCGGCTCTTTTGTTTCTGTTTCACTGTCAGATTCCTCTTCCGTTGTATCTTCCTGGGTTAAATCACTGCTCTCTGCTGAATCTGAATCCGTGTCGTTCTCTGCAGAGCCGGTAACTTCAACTTCCACTTTCTCGCCTTCCTCTGTAAGTTCTCCCACGCCCTCTTCCTCTACCTGGGCACTTTCATTTGCAGCTTCTTTTGCTTCATTATTTCCACATCCGGACAGGAGCATGGAAGTAACCACTGCTCCCAGCAGAATTCCTGCTGTTCTTTTTTTCATAACATGATCCTTTCTACGTGTCATTGTGTTGCTTTTATTTCTCAATTCCCTTATAATCTCTGGCAATGCTCTTCAGATAGTCTCTGTAAGCAGCAGCCACCTTCTTTGGCTTTAAGATATGCACGCTTCTGCCCATGGATACCAGCCAGCCGAAAAAGGCCTTATCCGGCTCTGTCTGCAGGTTCACTACGAAACTGTCGTCTCCCTTTAATTTACAGGGAAAACCATCCCCCAGTACTCTGCGCACCTCATTCCTCACAGAATTTCTGCAAAGGAGTTTTATTTCTTTGGAATTCTCATCCTGCTTCGGTATGTTTACTGAAATCTGCATTTTCTCGTTCTTCGCTTCAGCCTGTGGTTCTGTGGTCTGCAGCTCTGTCTTCTGTTCTATCTGTACCTGAGAAGCCCCGGACTCATTTTCCTCCTGATAATAGCCGCCTTCTTTGCCACGTCTGTACTGGATCTTCATTCCGAATTCACGCAGAGTTTCCATATCATCATAAATGCTTTTCCTCTCTGCCTTGATTCCCTGTTCTTCCAGTCTGTTCAGGATTTCCTGCATGGTAACAGGGTTCTCCTTGCTGCTTTCATTGAGCATTCTTTCCAGATATAATACTTTTGCTTTCTGATTATATGATCTCGCCATAAAATTATCCCCTTACAAATCTGTGGTAAACATACTCATTTGCTTCTTTTTCCTGACTGTCGTCCAGTGGTTTTAACTCCACTTTCTCTCCGTATTTCCTCTCCAGGGCACGGCTGATCAGCCAGTCCGCAAGCTGTGGATTCTTCGGAAGAAGAGGTCCGTGAAGATATGTGCCGATCACATTTTTATATACGACTCCCTCATATCCTGATTTCCCGTCATTTCCGGCACCGTAGACTACTTTTCCCAGCGGCTTGTTATTATTGATACAGGTACGTCCTCCATGATTCTCAAAGCCTACCACAGGCATCTCGAACAGATCACTCTTCAGTACAATGTTCTGGATCAGACGTCCCTCTCCCTGTTCTGTATACATATCTACAAGTTCCAGTCCCTTTATGGTTCCCTGGTCTGTTTTATAATAATTTCCCAGAAGCTGATAACCGCCACAGATTGCGATCACCACGCCGTTATCCTCCACATATTCCTTAAAATCCTTCTGGATTTCTTTCAGCTTCTCGCATACCAGCATCTGTTCTCTGTCAGATCCTCCTCCCAGAAGTACAATATCCAATCCGGAAAAATCGATCTTATCATCCAGTTCAAATGGGATCGTTTCCGCTTCGATTCCACGCCACTGGCATCTTTTCATAAGGCACTGGATGTTTCCCCTGTCTCCGTAGAGGTTCAGAAGATCCGGGTATAAATGTCCGATAGTAATTTTCATGATTTCTCACCCTCCAGTTTCTTCAGGATATTTCTCGTGCTGAACAATGCCGTATAATTTACCAGCACATAGAGATTTCCTACGCCGTCTTCCACGCGAGCACGGACCGCCTTCTCCACATCACCTTCCAGCATAGATGGAATATCTACGTATTTCAGGCGAAGACGCATATCCTGACACCGGATACCGCTGACTGTGATAGATTTAATGCTCTCCTGTCCCAGCAGGTCAAAGTCAACATCCCAAAGCCAGGAAATATCCGTACCGTCCTGGGCATTATCATTGATGGCAATAATAATATCTTTCGGAGACGGATCCTGCATCACCGCTGAAATATTCTGGTTAAAACCAGCCGGATTTTTCGCCAGGTTCAGTGTCACTCCGGTTCCTTTTATACGAAACTGTTCCATTCGTCCATTCTCAGGATTAAATTTACGAAGCATCTCCTGGAAATGTTCTCCTGTAAATCCCGCTGTACGGACTCCCGCATAGGCAGCCAGTATATTATACACATTATAAAATCCTTTATAATTGGCAACAATATGCCTTCCATCTACGGTGAAGCTCAGCTGATCTCCAACCTTTACATCCTCTGCGTCAAAATCCAGCTTCGGTCTGGCAAACCCACATTTCGGACAGTAATAATCTCCCAGCTGGCTGTAATGATAGAAACGATACTCCAGCTTTTCCCCGCAGCATTTACAGAAACGGCCTTCCCTGATCTCATTGGCTGCTGATTCCATAACAGGTCTGCTGATCCCATATGTTACGTAAGTATTTCCCGTATCCATGGCAAGATAAGCTGATAATGCATCATCTCCGTTTACAATGATCTGCATTCCCGGAACCTTACGCATCATTTCCTCCAGAATATTCATGGTGATATCAATTTCCCCATATCGATCCAGCTGATCCCTGAAAAGATTGGTCAGAAGCATATAATCCGGCTTAATTCGTGGAAAAATATGTCTGGTAGATGCTTCATCCGCCTCAATACAGGCATAGTCTGCATCAATCTTTCCATTCCATTTCGCAGCAAGAACAAAGGCAGCCACAACGCCGTTGAGCATATTGGATCCTGTATGATTACAGATCACCTTCTGTCCTTCTGCCTCCAGGGCAGCACAGAGCATATTGTTGGTGGTCGTTTTTCCATTGGTTCCACAGGTCGCAAAAATGCCTTTTTTTACCTGAGAAGACAGCTGTTCCAGAATGTCCGGACAGATCTTTATGGCAACTTTACCAGCCCAGGTTACACCCTGTCTTCCCATTTTCTTACATATATATCCAACTAATTTTGCTGCACTGACAGCAATCATTACTCTAATTTTCATAGTTTATTTTAATTCCTTTTTTATCAAAATCCAGATCTGTATCCAGAAGATAATCCGAGCAGATACCGGCTGCACCTTTTTTCCTATATTCTCTGGCAGCATCCAGATCATTTACTGTGTAAATATATAATTTTATATTATTTTCGTCAAATATTTTCTGAACATCCTCAGACCAGTACTTATAGTAGATTGTCGCTGCTCCAATTCCCTTCTCCTGGCAGAATTCTGCGATCTCGCCAAGTTCCTCTTCTGAATATTCTTTCCACAGGGAATAGATATATGCAGGGAACTGATACAACAGAGCTGTTCCTGCAAACATTGCCTGGTTATAGATTTCCGGTATAATCTGATCAATGGCATCTTCCGCTCCTGCCTCCCGTGCCATGTCCAGATAATCCACATAATCATCCAGCGTTGTCTGGTAATTTCGCAGAGAATACTGTTTGGAATCCAGCATTACAAATGCATCCGGATACTCTTTCAGTAAAAGCATCAGGTCTTCAAATGTCAGAGGTGTATATTTCCCATATATGGGGCTTGCCAGAAATTCTTCTGAGGAAAGAACTTTCGCTTCCTCTCCGTCCCATTGTCCCAGCGACTGTTTCCAGCTATGACGACATACCCACACTCCATCAGCAGTTCGCGTCAGATCTACCTCAAACAATCTGCAGCCCATCTGATAAGCAGCCAGAAAACTCTCCTTGGAATTGAGATAAGTTTTATCACCGATCCCGCCCAGTGCATGAGCTATGGTTTCATAATGGTCCCAGGAAAATTCAGGAGTTACAACAGAAGTCTGTGAAGTTCTCTGGCCCCACAAAAATACGGATACCAAAATAATTTCCACAAACAGGAGCAGACTGTGAAACAATGTTCTGAACCTGTGTTCCTGCTTTTTCTTATCGTGTTCCAATTTAATGATCTCCTGGTTCTGATTTATCGTTACTGTTCATTCTGTTCTCAGTAACCTGTAAATTCTATACTCTACGATTTTACGCTATCTGCGTATAATAATCAAGGACAAAAAAACAGAAAAAAAACTGCGTATATACAGTTTTCACCATATATACACAGTTTCCATTGTTAAAATTGGGAATATTATACTAATTCGATCAGTACTTCCATTGCAGCATCGCCCTTACGCGGTCCGATCTTAACGATTCTTGTGTAACCACCGTTACGGTCAGTGTATTTTGGAGCGATCTCATCGAACATCTTAGCAACCATATCTACGTCTTTTGTGTTTTTCTTTCTACCAGCGCCCTTTGCAGGTACTTCTTTAACCGGGTAGAAAACTTTCATCATCTGACGACGAGCGTGAAGTCTGGAAGGAGCATCTTTCTTGATCTCTTTCTGTACTTCATCGTATACAGTTTTCTTCTTTCCGTCAACAACTTCTTTTACTCTCTTGCCTTCAGCATCTTTACGAGCAACTTTAGCAGTTACAGTAACAGTTTCGAAGTTATCTTTTTCACGAACAGCCATAGCTACAAGGCCTTCTGCGATTTTACGGATTTCTTTTGCTTTAGCTTCTGTAGTAACAATTTTTCCATGATATAAAAGGCTTGTTACCTGGCTTCTCAGTAATGCTTTTCTCTGGTCAGAAGTTCTGCTTAATTTTCTATATTTTGCCATTTAATTTTCCTCCATCTGTGGGACAGCCGGGCACGCTTGTTCGGTCTTACTGTCCGACTGCTTAGGCATCCCCACCGTATAATATCTCTTTGCTAACTGGTTATTGTTCCCTTAGAGAACCAATAACCTGATCAATTCTTACTCTTCTGCAGGCTGAAGCTGTAAGCCCAGCTCTTTCAGTTTCGCAAGAACTTCTTCTAATGATTTACGTCCAAGGTTACGAACCTTCATCATATCATCAGAAGTCTTGTTACATAATTCTTCAACCGTATTAATGCCGGCTCTCTTCAAGCAGTTATAGGAACGAACAGATAACTCAAGTTCATCAATGCTCATTTCCAGAACTTTTTCTTTCTCATTGTCTTCTTTCTCGATCATAACCTCAGCGGTCTTTGCATTCTCGGAAAGGTCAATGAAAAGGCTCAAGTGCTCGCTTAATACTTTTGCTGCAAGGCTTACCGCCTCATCCGGATCAAGTGTACCGTTTGTATACACATCCAGTGTCAGCTTATCATAATCGGTTACCTGACCAACACGTGTATTCTCTACAGTCATGTTGACTCTGTCTACCGGTGTATAGATAGCATCAACTGCAAGTACACCGATCGGCATATCATCAGATTTACCTTTATCAGCACTGATATATCCGCGGCCTTTTGTAATAGTAAGCTCCATAGCAAGTCTGCAGTCCTTGCCACCGTTTAAAGTAGCAATCACCT